>Ga0172379_10002361_pt1 | contig 33628 bp, 26 predicted proteins | sample GrowelOW334metaG_FD_119756 | JGI IMG/M metagenome (GOLD analysis project Ga0172379, IMG submission 119756) | Groundwater microbial communities from an aquifer near a municipal landfill in Southern Ontario, Canada - Groundwater well OW334 metaG | ecosystem: Environmental > Aquatic > Deep... | reverse complement strand
GAAGAAGGGTTTTATAAGAATGATTATAAGGATGGTAAATGGATTTACAAATACTCCAATGGTAAAATTTATTTCGAAGGAAATTTTCTGATGGGAATTCCTGATGGGAAACATATTTTTTATGAAAAAAATGGAAAGATATTGGAAGTAAAAAATTATTCTTATGGTAAAAAAGATGGCAATTGGGAATACTATAACAAATTTGGTGATTTGATTAAAATGGAATCTTTTGAACAAGATAGTTTAATAAAAATTGATGGTGTTCCATTGGAAATAAACTGAATATTTTGAGACCTTATAGAGAATTAGCAGGACAAACAGTTATTTATGGCTTAGGTACTATTATTCCACGTGTACTTAATTTCCTGTTAACTCCTTTATACACGTATGTTTTTGTTACTCAAGATTTTGGTATTATAACTGAAATGTACTCGTATATTGCTTTTTTTATGGTTCTTTTAACATTTGGAATGGAGACTACTTTTTTCAGGTTTAGTTCTCAAGCTAAAGATCCGCAAACACTTTTTAATAATTCTTTTTTTATAGTTTTAATTACGTCGGCTATTTTTCTTTTAATTGCATTAGCTTTTAAGAACAGTATAGCTTCTATTATTGGATATAAAGATTACTCCATCTATATAGAGTATTTAGCATTAATTATTTTTTTCGATGCCATTGTTTCCATCCCTCTTTCTAAATTGCGTTTGGAAGGTAAAGCAGTATTTTTTTCTTTAATTAGGCTCGGGAATATTTCTATTAATATATTCCTAAACATTTTCTTTTTTGTTATTTGCCGCAATTCCGAAAATGTTTTTTTACATTCTTTATATAATGAAAATATTGGTGTAGGATATGTTTTTATAAGTAATCTGGTAGCCTCTTTTTTCAATTTTTTAATTCTTTTACCATCAATTTTTAAGTTTCGATTCAAAATTGAGTTTGCTCTTTTAAAACAGATGCTGGTATTTACTTTGCCACTTGTTTTTGTTGGTTTGGCAGCAATGATTAATGAAGTTGGCGATAAATTGTTCTTAAAATACTTAGTAATTCCTAAAGAGGAAGCACTTTCAAGTGTTGGTATTTATGGAGCTAATTATAAATTGGCTATTTTAATGACTATATTTATTCAAGTATATAAATTTGCTGCAGAACCTTTTTTCTTTAAGCATGCAAACAACTTACAAGCAAAAGAACTGTATTCAACCATAATGACATGGTTTGTAATATTTTGCTTGGTAATTTTTTTGCTGGTTACTATGAATATTTCAATTTTTAAATTCTTTATTGATGAAGATTATCGGGTTGGTTTGTTTATTGTACCCATTATATTGTTAGCAAATATGTTTTTAGGTATTTATTACAATTTATCAATTTGGTATAAACTTTCCAATCTCACCTATTTGGGAGCTGTTATAAGTTTTATTGGGGTAATTATTACTATTTTGCTGAATTTTTGGCTAATACCCATTATTGGTTATTTAGGTTCAGCAATAGCCACTTTTGTTTGTTATTTTTCAATGATGGTTTTATCATACTTTTTAGGACAAAAATATTATACGGTAGTATATGATTTAAAGCGTCTGTTTTTTTATTTTACCTTGGCAATTGGTTTATTTATTGTGAGATATTTTATGAATATTAGTGGAATTGTAACCGATTTACTGATTTCAAATTTACTTTTGTTGTTTTTTATTGCAGTCGTGTTTTATCATCAAAAGATTCAATTAAGTAATATATTACGTTTTATAAAAAAGAGTTAATTTTTATGGAGATTAAAATTGTTAATAAATCATCAAATCCACTTCCATCTTATGAAACAATTAATTCAGCGGGTATGGATATTCGTTGTTCTATTACCAACGATATTGTTTTAAATCCTTTAGAAAGAGTATTAGTCCCAACGGGTCTTTTTTTAGAGATTCCAATTGGTTATGAGGTGCAAATTCGTCCACGAAGTGGTTTAGCAATAAAGAACGGAATTACTGTTTTAAACTCTCCGGGAACTATCGATTCTGACTATAGAGGCGAAATAAAGGTTATATTGGTTAATTTAAGCAACGATTCTTTTACAATTAAAAATGGTGATCGCATTTGTCAAATGATTATTGCAAAACATGAAATGGCAGAGTTTTATTTAGTGGAAGAGCTTAATGAAACTGCAAGAGGTGTTGGTGGTTTTGGACATACAGGAAAATGATTTTTATATGAAAATTAATAATATTTTAATAATTATTCTTTTAGTGAATGCATTGTTATTTGCTTCGTGCTCTACTCAAAATATGGTTAGTACTAAAGAAAAGAACTCGGAACAAGTTTTATCAGAGGAGCAGCTATTTAAATTCAAATATGAATTCTTTGAAGCAAATAAATTGCAAATGCTGGGTGATTACGATTTGGCTATTAGTAAATTTAATAATTGCTTATTAATTGATTCTACCAGTGCTGTTGTTTATTATAAATTAGCCTCAATTTATATTGAAAAGAAGGATTTTGTTTTAGCCGAAAAATATGCTGAAAAGGCAATATTATATAATGATTCAAATATTTGGTACTATTATTTAGCGGGTAATTTATATTCCCAAAACAATGAATACAAAAAGGCCATTAATGTTTTCAGAAGATTAATTGCTCTATCTCCAAACGAAATGGATTTTTATTTGAATTTATCCGATACTTATTTAAAACAAAAGGATTATACAAATGCATTAAAAGTATATGATGAGATAGATGATAGTTTTGGAATTTCGGAGGTTATCTCAATGCAAAAACTATCTATTTATTATTCATTAAATAAAAAAACTGAAGCCTTAAAAGAATTACAAAAACTTTCAAATGCATTTGAAAATGAACCTAAATATGAACGGTTAATAGCTGATTTTTATCTAAATAATAATGAAATTGTTAAGGCAAAAAGTATTTACAATGCGTTGATTGCTATTAATAATAACGATGGATACTCTCATATTGGACTTGCAGAATGCTATCGAACGGAAGGTTTATTTGATAATTCAATAAAAGAAATAAAACTTGCATTTCAATCAGATGAAGTTACCCGAGATGTTAAATTTAATTTGTTAATTACTTTTTTAAAGAATGTTGGTAGTAATAAAGACCAGCAAATAATTGCTTATGAATTAACTGAAATTTTAGTAAAGCTTTATCCTGATGATCCAGATATTAATACTTTATATGCAGATTTATTATTACAAAATAGTTTATTAAAAGAAGCAAAAGATCATTTATTAAGCGTATTAAAGGTTCGAAAAGACAAATATGAAGTGTGGGAGCAAATTATACTTATTGAAAATGAACTTAAAGACTGGAATAGTTTATACACCATTTCCTCTGAAGCTTTAAACTATTTTCCAAATCAGAGCTTACTGTATTTTTTCAAGGGATTTAGTGCATTTCAACTTGAAATGTATGTTGAATCAATGAATTCTTTTGAGTTTGGTTATAAGCTTATTACAAAAGAGGATCCTTTAAAAAATGATTATTTGTCTTTTCTTGGCGAGGCCTATCATAAAAATAATTTTAAAGAAAAAGCGTACAAATGTTTTGATGAACTTATTCTTATTGATCCGGATAATCATGGAGTAAAAAATAATTATGCTTATTATTTATCAATTGATAAACTGGAATTAGAAAAGGCAGAACAGATGTCAAAATCAACCATTTTAAAAGAACCAAACAATGCAACTTACCTCGATACTTATGCTTGGATATTGTTTCAGATGAAGAGGTATGTTGAATCACTCAAGTATATTTCTATAGCAATTGCAAATGATAGTAGTTTAAGTGCTGTTATTATTGAACATTATGGCGATATTTTGTATTTTAATAATAATATTGATGAAGCTGTAATTCAATGGGAAAAGGCTAAAAGCATGGGTAATGGAAGTGGTTTTTTAAATGAAAAAATTCTTAATAAAAAGTATATTGAATAATTATATTTTAATTGGTTTTATTTTTATTACAGGTTGTAAAACTATTTCAAGGATTGAATCGCCTATACTAGAGCATCCGAATAATAATGAAAGTTTTTTTTTGAAGCCATTAACTATTGATTATGAGTCCAGTATTATTTACGGCAGTAAAAAAATTAGTGTTAATGGAATTATTAAAACGAATGCGAATAATGATATTTATATAAATGGTTATTCTTCATCGTTTGGAATCGAAATTTTTAGACTTATATTAAAAAAGGACAGCGTTTTTTTGATTGATAAATTAAACAAAAAATATTTTAAAGGTTCTGAAGCTGAATTTGAAGCACTTAATATTCCTTCATTTCATCAGTTTAAATTAGTAAATGTTTTATTTGGTAATACTATTTTTGACACCATTGATTATACTATAGACAGCAGTTATTTTATAAATGATTTTTCTATTAAAACATATAAAAGCAAGAATTCATTTATGTCTTCTTATGGAAAAGTAACTTTATATTATAGTTATTTAATTAAAAACCAGCAGTTTAGTGATAAGAATACTAATATTATGATTAATTATGATGAGTATTTTCATAAAAGGAACGTTCCACGTAAAATTTTTATTGAAGGATCATTAAATAATTTCGCATTAGATATTTTCATTAAGTATAAAAATGTAAGTAAAGGTAAAGACGAATCTTTTAATCTTACTGTTCCCAAAAATTATTCTCTATTTCAATGAAATTATTTTATATTATTTTGTTCTTATATCCCTTAATCTTATTTTCTCAAACCAGAGAGGAGCTTGAAAAACAGCGAATTGCTACTGAAGCAGAGATAAAATATACGAATGAATTAATAGTAAATACTGAACGTAACAAAAAAACATCGTATAATAAAGTTCTTTTAATTAATAGTAAAATCAATAACCGAAAGGAGATTATTTCAACAATTGAAAAAGAAATTCAGTATTTAACTAACAGTATTTTAAACCATCAAAATTTAATTGAGTTGTTAGAAGACGATTTGGATAGTTTAAAGAATGATTATGCGAATATTATTTACTATTCCTATTTAAGTCGTAATAGCAATAACAGGTTAATGTTTATTTTAGCCTCTGAAAATATAAATATTGCTTATAAACGAATGAAATATTATCAGCAATATACAAGGTTTCGAAAAGAGCAAGCTAATAATATTATTCTATCAAAAAATAAGCTTGCTCAAGAAATGGCACAGTTAGAAGTACTTGTTGAGGAAAAGAATAATTTACTAAGTGATAAAAGAGAAGAAAGTTTTAAGTTATTAACGGAAAAAGAACAAAAAGATAAAGAAATTAAATTATTATCAGGAAAAGAGAAAGATTTAAGAAATAAGTTAAAAGCGCAGTATGACTTATCTTCAAGGCTGCAAAAAGAAATTCAACGAATTATAGAGGAAGAAACAAAAAAAGCGGCAGAATTATTAAAGAAAAAAAATACAGGTAAGTTTCAACTTACACCCGATGAACTACTAATTGCTGATATTTTTGCAAAAAACCAAAGTAAATTACCTTGGCCAACAGTTAGAGGAACCATAACAGGTGTTTTTGGAGAGCAATCCCACCCATTTTTATCAGGAGTTAAAATCCAAAATAATGGAATTGATATTAGCACCAATGAAGGTGCCATTGTCCGTAGTGTTTATGAAGGAACCATTAGTGAAATATTTTTCTTGCCAGGTGCACATAAAACAATAATTATCCGTCATGGGAATTATTGTACGGTTTATTCAAACCTAAAGGAAGTATTTGTTAAGAAAGGAGATAAGGTTTCTACAAAACAAAATATTGGTGTAGTTTATACCGAGAATGACACTGATCATAAAACTGTGTTACAATTTCAGATTTGGAGAGAAAAAGAAAAGTTGAATCCGGAGGATTGGTTAGCAAAGTTGAAAAATGGATGATAATTTTACATACTTCAAAAATGCATTAAATAAATTTATAGAGCGATATTATTTCAATCGGTTTATATTGGGTTTATTCTTTTTTGTTATAGGCTTTTTGCTGATTTTTTTATTATCCTCTTTTATTGAATACTTTACTTGGGCATCTAAAAGTACTCGATTATTTATTCTCCTGAGCACTATATTATCTACTGCATTTATTTTCTATTATTTTCTACTTATACCTATTTTACGATATTTTAATTTATTACCTCGAATTACTCATAAACATGCCGTAATATTAATTTCAAATTCTTTTCCTGAATGTAAAGATTTGTTAATTAACATCTTGGAATTGAATGAGTTATATTTAGCAGATTATAAAAACTCCTTAATATTAGCGAGCATTAATCAAAAAATAGAGTTTTCTAATCGTTTTGATTTTTCTTCTGCTATAAACAATCGGAATATACTTCCAATGATTAAATATTTAGTTTTATTATTTGTAATTTATTGTGGTATCTTGTTATTTAGCCCAGATATCATTGTTGATAGTTCATCAAGAATTTTACATTTTAATAGAATTTACGAAAAGAATGTTGGATTCACTATTGAAGTTGATAGCACCGATTTAATTGTTGAAAAAGGTAAGAACAAAACTTTAAATATTAACATTGTTGGTATTCAACGTCTAGAATACATTAATATACAAGTAAATGGACAGGAATTTTTATTAAATAAAAAAGCTGATGATAAATTCACTTATGAATTTAAAAATGTTCATAACTCATTTAAATTTCGCATTGTAAATTCATTTTATACCAGTAAAGATTATACGGTCAATGTAATTTCCCCTCCTGTTATTTCTAAGTACAATATTTTGGTTGAGTATCCAAAATATATTGGATTCAAAGATTATATGGTTAATGATAATTTATCCATTAAAATTCCTTCAGGTACAAAATTGACTTGGTCTTTTGAAACAATGAATTTGGATTCTTTATTTTTTACTACTGATTCCCTATTGTTGTATTCTCAATTTGAAAAGGAATTATTTAAATTTAGTAAAGTAATTTTTAATGATTTTAATTATTCTGTTCACGGCATAAATAAATTTTTTAATAAAATTATTTCTACGAATAACAAAATTATTGTTATTTCTGATCTATTTCCAATTATTAATGTTCAGGAATTTCAAGATAAATTGAATTATAGTTATTTTATTTATAAAGGTGTAATTGATGATGATTACGGTTTTAGTAAACTTTTTTTTATATGTAATAATGGATTGCGCGATACGATAGTGCCTCTTATAGTTAATAAGAATATCAATTCTCAAGAATTCTATTTTGCTTTTGATTTTTCATTATTCAACGGAAATGAATTTACATCGTATTTTATGGTTTTTGATAATGATGAAATAAATAATTTTAAATCAACAAAATCGAATAATTTTTCTTTTAAAGTTCCTGATTATAATGAATTAACTAAAGATATAGAAAAGAAACAGCAGCGAATCGAAAATGATTTTGAGAAGTCATTTTTATTGGCTCAGGAATTACTTAATAATACTAAAGATTTGCAGAAAAAATTATTAACAGAAAATTTAACTTCTTTTGAAAAAACTCAATTAGTTAATGATTTATTAAATAAACAAAATGAATTGAATCAGTTATTCAATGAATTATCAAATAACAATTTAATGAAGAATAATTTTGAGAATAATTTTTCGAAGCAATCAAAAGAGATTTTAGATAAGCAAGAGCTTCTACAAAGCATGATGGATTCTTTATTAACCGATGAATTAAAAGAACTTTTTAAAGAGTTAGAAAAACTAAAAAACGAATTCAATAAAGATAATTTTAATAATATTTCAAAAGATTTAGAAAGAAATTACGAAGAATTATCAAAGCAATTAGACAACAATTTAGAATTAATTAAAAGACTTGATATAGAAAAAGGAATTAGCGAATTAATTGAAAAATTAGATTTGCTTAGTAAAAATCAGGATTTAATTTCGAAAGAATTGCAAGACGACATTAAATTAGATTCCATTAAAAGCTCAAATAGTACCGATGAGAAATTAGCGGAGCAACTTTCTCAGCAATACGAAAAAATTATTGAAAAAAACTCCAATCTTGATAAACCGCGAGATGTTGGTGATTTTCAAAATGATTTTAATGAGTTAAAAGAAAATACTAAAAAAAACATAGATCCAGAAAAATCGAATAAAGAGAATAGTGAAAATGCTTTAAAGAATAGTAAATCGGCTAAGGAATTATCGTCCAATTTGGAGAATCTTTTAACAAAAAGCAACTCTAAACAAAATGAGGAAGATTATAATACGATACGTCAGATATTAGAGAATTTAATATATTTTAGTTTTGAACAAGAAAGTTTAAATATTCAGTTTAACAAGATAGCTTTGATTAATCCTAATTTTGATAAGTTACTATTGGCTCAAAATAACCTATCAGACATTTTTGTAATTATTAAAGATTCTTTAAATCAAGTTAGCAAAAGAAATGCTTATTTAGGTAATCATATCTCAAAGAAAGCATTTTCAATTGAAAATAAATTGTTTGCTATTAAAGAACTTAAGAGAGATGAGGTTCTTCGAAAGTTAAATACCGAACAACGTTATATTATTGAATATTCAAATGATCTTGTGTTATTACTTTCCGAATCATTAAAAAACATGGAAAATATGTTTGGTTCTGGTGGTGATAGTGGTACTAAAAAAAATAAACCAAAACCTGGAAAACCTTCTTTAAGTGAAATGCGTAAAAGCCAAGAAGGAATGAAGGAACAACTTGAAGGAATGATAAATCAGATGAAACAAGGGAATAGTCCTGGCAAAAATCCATCATCAGAAAAGCTAGGAAAAATGTTATCTCAGCAAGAAGTGTTTCAGCAAATGTTAAACGAGTTATCTTCAGGTTCTGGTGTTGGTAAAGAATATACTAAACAATTAAAAGAAATAAATCAATTAATAGAGGACAATAAGAAGGATTTAGCACGAATGCAAGTTTCTCAATTAACACTAAACAGGCAAAAACAAATTGTTACTCGCTTATTGGAAGCTGAAAAATCAGAACAGGAAAGAGAAATTGATGATATAAGGAAATCAAAAGAACCGAATAATTATTCTATTAGTGATCCAAAAGCATTGTTTGATAATGACTCTCAAAAGATTAATTTTGAGGAAATTTTTAATAAATCGAGTTTACAATTGCAATTTTTTTACAAGAATAAATATCAGGAGTATATAAATAAATTAAATCAAGTACCTGATGAAAAAGGAAATAAAAATACCATCGAAAATTGAAAGTATATCAGTTGTTGAAAACTTGATAGATGAATTGAGTATTGAATTAGGACTTGTTGCTGATATATATGGAAACGTATTAATAGCAGTAATTGAAGCGGTAACTAATTCCATTGTTCATGGTAATAAGTTTGATGAAGCAAAAATGGTAACAATTAGTTTTCAATTTAACAACCCATTTTTGTTTATTAAAATTTGCGATGAAGGTACTGGTTTTATGTTTGATAGTATTCCTGATCCTACAAAACCAGATAATGTAGAAAAACCCGATGGGAGAGGGGTTTTTTTAATGAAACACCTTGCAGATGAAATTACTTTTGATAAAGGTGGTGCTACTGTAAATCTAAAATTTAAAGTTTAGCATGATACATTTTTTTGAAGAAGATATTTCTCGGCCGAAATTAGATTATGATTCAATTAGTATATGGGTTCAATCGGTTGTTGAATCAAAGGGTTTTGTTTTAGCTGATGTTAGTTATATTTTTTGTAGTGATGAATATTTGTATAAATTGAACAAAGAATATTTAAACCATGTTTATTATACGGACATTATTACATTCAACTATAATGATGAGAAATTTATTTCTGGCGATTTATTCATAAGTGTTGATAGAGTTTTGGAAAATGCCAAAAACTTAGAAATTGAAAACAATCAGGAGTTTTTAAGAGTTATGATTCATGGTATTCTACATCTTTTAGGATATGATGATAAATTTAATGAAGAACAAAAAACAATGAGATTGGAAGAAAATAAATATATACACCTTTTTTTGAATGCTAAAAACGTATGATGTTATTGTTGTAGGTGCCGGTCATGCTGGTAGTGAAGCAGCTGCTGCAGCAGCAAATTTAGGTTCTTCCACTTTACTAATTACGATGGATCTTACAAAGATTGCACAAATGTCTTGCAATCCGGCCATTGGTGGAATAGCAAAGGGTCAAATTGTTCGTGAAATAGATGCCTTAGGTGGTGATACCGGACTAATTACCGACAAAGCAACCATTCAATTCAGAATGCTTAATAGATCAAAAGGTCCTGCAATGTGGAGTCCACGAGCACAATGTGATCGCATGAAATTTTCCTTAGAATGGAGGAAGCAATTAGAAACCATTAAGAATTTAGATTTTTTTCAAGATAAAGTAACACAATTAATTTTTGAAGAAAATATAATTAAAGGAGTTAAAACTCAAATGGGGTTTTCTTTTTTAGCAAAAAGCATTGTTTTAACAAATGGCACTTTTTTAAATGGTTTGATGCATATTGGCTCAACGCAAATTGTTGGAGGTCGCATGTCTGAGCCATCTTCTTTTGGTATTACCGAGCAACTTTTATCGCTGGGATTTCGTACGGGTCGAATGAAAACAGGTACACCAGCTCGACTTGATGGTAGAAGTATTGATTTTAGTAAATTAGAAGCTCAAATGGGAGATGAAAACCCATCAAGTTTTTCTTTTTTTAATTCTGACAATACTTTAGTTCATCAGCGACCATGCTATATTGCTCACACAAACACAAAAGTTCATGAATCACTTAGGAGTAGTTTTTCCTTAAGTCCGCTATTTAATGGATCAATTAAAGGTGTAGGGCCTCGATATTGCCCAAGTATAGAAGATAAAGTAGTTACTTTTTCTGAGAAAAACAGTCATCAACTTTTTCTTGAGCCAGAAGGTTTTGATACAGAAGAATATTATATTAATGGATTTTCAAGTAGTTTACCTTGGGAGGTACAATTAAAAGGATTACGATTAATTGAAGGTCTTGAAGAGGTAAAAATATTTCGTCCTGGTTATGCCATCGAATATGATTACTTTGATCCTACTCAGCTTGGTAATACGCTTGAAACAAAATTAGTACCGAATCTCTTTTTTGCTGGTCAAATAAATGGTACCACTGGTTATGAGGAAGCGGCTGCTCAGGGTTTGATTGCTGGAAGTAATGCAAGCCAAAATGCACAGAATAAGGAGTCCTTTACTTTAATGCGTGATGAAGCTTATATTGGAGTTCTTATAGACGATTTAATTTCAAAAGGGGTGGATGAACCTTACAGAATGTTTACCAGCCGGGCAGAATACCGTATTTTGCTAAGGCAAGATAATGCTGATATTCGGTTAACCACAAAAGCATATAATTTGGGATTGGCAGATGAAGAGCGGTATCAAAGAATGGTTTATAAAGAGCAATGGATTTCGAAAATTATAACCTTTTTTGAATCAACAACAGTTACGGCTCTGCAAATTAATGGTTATTTAGAAAGCCTTGGCAGTTCTCCTTTGCGTCAATCCACTAAATTAGTTGCCATTATTAGCAGACCAGACGTTTCTATTATTTCCTTACTTCAATATGTGCCGAAGCTTAACGATTTGTGTAATAGTATTACTAATCAAAAACGAGATATTCTTGAAAGTTCAGAAATATTGATGAAGTATAATGGTTATTTAGTGCGGGAACAATTAATCGCAGAGAAAGTAAAAAAACAGGATCATTTAAGTATTCCCAAAAACACAGATTATTCCCGATTTATGTCAATATCTACTGAAGCCAGACAAAAACTAACTAAAATTAAGCCAGATACAATAGGTCAGGCTTGCAGAATCCCTGGTATTAGCCCATCAGACATTAATGTTTTGTTAGTTAGTTTCGGCAGATAACGTTCCACGTGGAACAATTGTGGTAATTGAAATTAAGTTCCACGTGGAACAAATCTTGATAAAAACAAGGCTGTTGGGACGGAAAGCAAATAGAAAACTATAAATAGCAGAAAATATATTATTGAGGGTTCAATTATATTTTGATTTTAAACCAAGGGTGTTTCCTTTTTAGATTAATTAATTGAAGTAAAAATGTAAGATATACCGATATGCCGATGGAATCGTTCAAGTATCAGATTATATTGGATGTGTTAATCGGATCAAATAATCAGTTCAACATGGGAAAATTGAATTAATTCATCAGGATTATCCATTCGGATGTTAATGTAGCCATATCCTAAAAAGGAATTTTGCAGCAATCAATTAAATTAATTAGTATGATATATGTTGCTGTATTATTGATTTTAAACAACGCTTAACTGCATTTATAGTGAACCTTCTTTTTCATTAAAAGAATTTTTTAACTCTGTTGTTTTATCGTATTAAACTTCCAACGACTTTATCTGTTATATTTTCTGCATAATGCAATTATTATGATTGAAATATCAATCTAAGTTGTACTTTTGTGCGCTTTTATTAAAAGGTTTTATTAATTATTTATAAATGGAGAAAATTAGAAACATTGCTATTATAGCTCACGTTGATCATGGAAAAACGACACTGGTGGATAAAATTTTGTTTCAAACAAAACTGTTTAAAGATCATGAAAACCCCGGTGATTTAATTTTAGATAGCAATGATTTGGAACGTGAGCGAGGAATTACAATTTTAGCTAAAAATGTTGCGGTTGTTTACAAAGGCGTTAAAATAAACATTATTGACACTCCCGGTCACTCCGATTTTGGTGGGGAGGTAGAGCGTGTTTTAAATATGGCTGATGGAGTATTATTGTTGGTTGATGCGTTTGAAGGACCAATGCCACAAACGCGATTTGTTTTGCAGAAAGCAATTAACTTAGGATTGAAACCAATAGTTGTTATTAATAAGGTTGATAAAGCGAATTGCAGACCCGAGGAAGTTCAAGAAAAGGTTTTTGATTTAATGGCCAGCATGGATGCAACTGAAGATCAGCTAAATTTTCCTACCGTATATGGTTCAGCAAAACAAGGATGGATGTCGTTGGATTTTACAAAGCCTTCAGAAGATATTATACCGTTGCTAGATTCAATAATTGAGCACATTCCGTTACCACGTGTTTACGAGGGAACAATTCAGATGTTAATTACTTCTTTGGATTACTCTTCCTATGTGGGACGTATTGCCATAGGCCGTATTTATAGAGGGGAGGTTCGTTCTGGTGTTCAATATAGTTTGTGTAAACGTGATGGATCAATTATTAGAACCAGAATTAAAGAACTTTATGTTTTTGAAGGAATGGCGCGGAGAAAGGTAGATTTTGTCGCCGCAGGGGATATATGTGCTATTGTGGGAATTGAAGGGTTTGATATTGGTGATACTATCGCAGATTTGGAAAATCCAGAACCAATGGATCCAATTTCTATTGATGAGCCAACCATGAGTATGTTGTATACGATTAATGATTCACCATTTTTTGGTCAAGAAGGAAAATTTGTTACATCAAGACATTTGCGTGAACGGCTAGAACGGGAGTTAGAAAAAAATCTTGCCTTGCGAATTGAGCCGGGTAATACTGCCGATGCGTTTATTGTTTTTGGACGAGGCGTGTTGCATCTTTCCATATTAATTGAAACCATGCGTCGTGAAGGATATGAACTTCAAGTTGGACAACCTCAAGTGATAATTAAAGATCTTGGCGGAGAAAAACATGAACCCATTGAACAATTAACAATTGATCTTCCTGAAGAATATTCGGGTCGTGCTATTGAAATGGTAAGCCAGAGAAAGGGTGAATTGCTTACACTGGAAAGAAGAGGAGAGAGGATACATTTGGAATTTAGAGTACCCTCGAGAGGCTTAATAGGTCTTTCGAGCAATATGCTTACAGCAACAGCCGGTGAGGCTGTTATTGCACACCGATTTATTGAATTTGGGTTGTATAAGGGTGATATTCAGAAGCGATTGAACGGCTCTTTAATAGCAATGGAAAGTGGTACCAGTTTTGCGTATGCAATTAACAAATTACAAGATAGAGGTAAGTTTTTTATAGGACCACAGGAAGAAGTTTATGCTGGTATGGTTGTTGGTGAAAGTTCCCGAGATGACGATTTAGTTTTGAATGTTACAAAAACAAAGAAACTTACTAATATGAGGGCATCCGGTACCGATGATAAAACAAACTTAGCTCCTCCAATCCGTTTTAGTTTAGAGGAAGCATTAGAGTATATTCAGAAAGATGAATACGTGGAAGTAACCCCAACGGCGTTAAGACTTAGAAAAATATTACTGAACGAAACCGATAGAAAAAGGCAAAAATCGTAGGTTGAAAAGATGAACATTCTGAGTTAATTTATTAAGCTTCATTCATTAAATAAAAAGGGCGCTTCATTATTTTGAAGCGCCCTTTCTATTGATATATTTAAAGTTTTTTATTTAAATAAACATCAATTTTTTCAAGCAAAACTTTACCCATTATCGGTTTTGATAAATAATCATCGCATCCGGCACTTAATATTTTCTCTTTTTCACCAGCCAAAGCATAAGCAGTTTGAGCAATTATTGGTAATTGCGGTCTAATTTTTTTTATTTCGTGGGTGGCTTCATATCCATTCATTTCCGGCATTTTTATATCCATCAAAACCAAATCAATAGCAGAATCTTTTTGAACAGCTTCTAATGCCGTTTTACAAGTTTCGGCCCATATTAAGATTGCATTGGTTCGTTTTAATAATGCTTCCAAAAAAAGGTAATTGGTTCTTTCATCTTCGGCTATCAGGATTTTTTTCCCTGAGAAGTCATAATTATTGAACATACGTTGTGGCTTTATATTTAACAAATTTAGTTTTTTTTATTAATATCTAGGTCACTCTTATCAGCAAGATTATTTTTTTTATTATAGTTTGCGAACTAGGAATTCTACCTATTGTATTAACATTTTATTCCATCAATAGTTCTCAATTTTAGAAACTAAATAGAATAGTAATGCAGCCAGTAAATAACCAGTAACCATATCAATAAAATAATGGTTAAGTAAATTTAGTGTTGAGTTAAATAGCCAAGTCAATTTTATTTGAAGAACTAAAAACGACGAAACATTTTTATTCATTGTGTTCAATTATTGGATGTTTGTACTTAATTTAGCTATTTAGAAAAGCTAATAATGATTTTAACAAAGCCAGAAATATGAAAAGCAAGATTCTGACTGGTGTTTTTTCCTTTTTTTTATTGAGTGGAATTTGTCAAGACGCTAAAGAGATTGTAAAAAAGGCGGATGATAAGATGCAAGGAAATTCAAACATCAGCCAACTTTCCATGACCATTGTAAGGCCCACCTATACCCGGACCATTGAATTCAAAAATTGGTCGTTAGGCCGTGATTATTTCATGACCCTAATTACAGCTCCGGCAAAAGATAAAGGACAGGTTTTTATGAAGTATAAAACCGATTTATGGAATTTTATGCCAGCGATAAACCGAATGATTAAGTTACCGCCATCTATGATGTCGCAAGGTTGGATGGGATCGGACTATACCAATGACGACTTAGTTAAACAGACCTCGATAGTTAATGATTATGAGCAAAAGATTTTGGGAAACGATATTATTAATAATAGCGAGTGTTACAAAATTGAAATGATTCCGCATGATAATGCAAATGTGGTATGGGGAAAAGTGGTTACTTGGATTGATAAGGAAAAATTACTTTTTTTAAAGAGCGAATATTTCGATGAAGAAGGATATTTAGTAAGAACAGAACTGGCCAGCAAGGTTAAAGTGTTTGATAACAGGGAGATACCTTCAATTATTGAAATAATATCTACCGAGGAACCCCAAAACAAAACAATTCTTGAATTTATAAGTATTGATTTTGATGTGGATATTCAGGAAAGTTTCTTCACCCAGCAAAACATGAAAAAATTGCGATAAGTATCTATAAGGAAAGCACTCAAAACGCTAAATATGAGCAAATTAACACAAATAGCTTGGCGAAACCTTTTGCGAAATAAAAGAAGAACCGTAATTACGGCTTCGTCTATATTTTTTGCTGTGTTTTTTGCTGTTATCATGCGTTCTTTTGAACTAGGAAGTTATGACCACATGATAAAACAGAGCATTGAACTTTATTCCGGATATTTACAAATTCAACAAAAAGACTATTTTGATGATGCAACCATCGATAACTCATTGGTTTATGATGTAGAGCTTATTCAAACACTTTCCAATACAGCCGGCATAAAAGCTTTTGTTCCACGTGTGGAAACTTTTGTATTGGCTTCTACCGGGCATCAAAGTAAAGGTATTATCCTCACAGGAATTGATCCTGTACATGAAGCTAAAGTTTCAAATCCGGAGCATCTGGTTGTTCATTATAAACTGACACCTGAAAATTTGTCGCGGATACAACAGGAGATTCGCCTGCCAGAAACGCAAATTGAACAGCTTAAAATCTTTCAAAACAACGTTTATAATAATCTGGATAGGTTAGCCGCTGATATGGGCTTAAAACCGCACGAATTTGATTCATACCGCAAATCGTTTGAATATCATTGTCGGGTTCCGGGAACTTATCTAAACGAAAATGATGAGGGTGTATTGGTTTCGAATCGGTTGGCACAATTCCTCCGTGTAAATGTGGGAGACACCCTTGTTTTAATGGGTGCCGGTTATCAGGGAACCAATGCTGCCGGGTTGTTTCCGGTGCGGGGAATCATACATATTCCATCGCCTGATTTAGATAATAAGCTGGTTTATATGTCGATACAAAAAGCTCAGGACTTTTTAAGCTTAGATAACCATATCACTTCGGTGGTTATCAATTTAGAGGATGAAGATGAAATGCTCTCTGTTCAGGAACTCCTTTCCGGTAAACTGGACCACGAAAGGTATATGGTTAAAAACTGGCTTGAAATTAACCCCACACTCAAACAGCAGATAGAAGGAGATAGTATTAGCGGACAGATTTTTATAGGCATTTTATACGTAATAATTTTCTTTGGCATTTTTGGTACTGTTTTAATGATGATAACCGAACGCATGCGTGAATTTGGCGTAATGATAGCTATTGGGATGCAGAAGAAACTGCTTTCATGGGTGGTATCCATCGAAATGTTGATTATTGGATTGGTAGGCACCCTTGCCGGAATGTTAGCTTCCATTCCTATTATTATTGGGTTTAACCACAATCCCATCCGGTTTACCGGCGAAAGCGCCAAATTATATGAAGATATGGGCTTTGATCCGGTAATGCCTACTGCATTAATTGAAGGCTATTTTGCCTGGCAAGGATTAATTATTCTTGTGATGGTTATTTTAGCTTGTTATTTTCCTTTGAAAAAAATTCGTAAGCTTAAAGTTATGGATGCATTAAGGGCTTAATCAACATATAATTAAAAAATTAAAGTCAAAAGAAGCATTACAAAAAAACAGTTACCTATGATAGTTTCAATTGCCTGGAAAAATGTATGGAGAAATAAGCCACGAAGCCTTATCGTGATTTGTTCTATCACATTAGGAACCATTGCAGGAGTCTTTGTAGCCGGGCTTATGAATGGGTGGGTCGATCAGCGTATTCGGGATGTTATTTATACCCAAATGTCGCACATTAAACTGCGCAACCCAAATTACCTAATAAACGAAGAAAGTCAATATACTATATCAGATTACAAGCAAATTACACAATTTATTGATAGCGCTCCTGAAGTTGAGGCCTGGTGCAGCCGGATAACAATCATGGCAATGGCCACTACCAGCAGAGGAAGCTGCGGTATTGTTTTAAAGGGGATTGATCCGGTAAAGGAGAAATTGGTATCCAATATTTCGGAAAAATTGGTCGCCCAAGGAGGAGATTATTTTGAAGAACCAACCAAGCTCCCTCCGGTTTTGATAGGTGATAAAACGGCGGAACTACTTAGAATAAAGAACTTTAAGATAGATCAACGGGTTCTGGATAGTTTAGTACGGTTGAAAATTCCCAAGCCGATTACCGAAAAATTAAAGCAACTCATTGACATACGATATATTACGGACCGCAAGTTTAAATCGGCTTTGAATGAACGGCTTTCTTCTTCCGAAATCCGGAAATATGGACCGTACATTCTCAATTTAGCCAAATACTATCAGCCAAAAGCTAAAATCGCATTTAGTTTTACAAACGCCAAAGGTGAATTGTCGTACCAAACTTTTCAGGTGTGTGTAATATTTAAAACCTCCAATTCTACCTTTGACCAATACAGTGCTTTCGTGAAAAAAGTGGATTTGGCCGCAGTGGCCGGTTTTGGAGAGGACCAATTTCATGAGATTGCCATTTTATTAAAAAACGAAGAGGAGGATTTGATTCCATTTTCAGAAAAGCTTTCAACCCAATTTAGTGAGGCAAATGTAATGACCTGGAAGACGATGGCTCCTGATGCCGGCATGATGGCGGATTTTATAAATTTCTACTATTTTATGATTATGGGAATTATTTTCTTTGCCCTTGCTTTTGGAATTATCAATACCATGATGATGGCCATATTGGAACGGATAAAGGAATTAGGAATGTTGATGGCCATTGGGATGTCGAAAATGAAAGTTTTTAGCATGATTATGCTTGAGACGATATTTTTAACATTAGTTGGAAGTGTTTTAGGAATGCTGATAGGCGCCGGATTAATTAATATAACCGGACGGGTTGGATTGAATTTTGCGTCCATAGCTGAAGGCTTTGAAGCCATCGGTTATTCAGCGGTAGTTTATCCGTCCATTTCCGTTTCTTTCTTTTTTGGAGTTACAGTTATGGTCATTGTTATTGGGATTTTATCATCTATAATTCCAGCTCGCAAGGCGCTTAAACAAAATCCGGTAGAATCGCTCAGAATTGAGTAAATAATTGAAAGTAAGGAGATAAGTAAAACTAAACAGTAAATGCAATGAAAGTAATCGAAATTAATAACATTATAAAAATATATACAGAAGCTGAACTGGACGTAATTGCAGTGAATGATGTTACCTTAGATTTTGATGAGGGAGAATTTACTGCCATTGTTGGCCCTTCGGGAAGCGGCAAAACTACCTTACTGAATATGATTGGCGGACTTGACAGCCCATCATCAGGTGAGATTTTAATAGGTGGTTCGAGCATTACAAAGTTGAAAGGTTCCGAATTAACCAATTTCAGGCTGCGTAATATTGGTTTTGTTTTTCAATCGTACAATTTGATTCCGGTTTTAACAGCCAAAGAAAACACGGAATTTGTAATGGAACTGCAAGGGAAATCGAAAAAGGAATGCGAAGTCCGTTCGCTGGAATTACTAAAAGCCGTTGGACTTGAAGAGCGTGTAAATGCGCGACCCGCAAAACTTTCCGGGGGTCAGCAGCAACGGGTTGCCGTGGCAAGGGCTTTAGCCGCTAAACCGAAATTTGTTTTAGCCGATGAACCCACGGCAAACCTCGATTCAAAAGCTACCGAAACGTTATTGGATATAATGGAAAAACTCAATCGGGAAGAAAACATCACCTTTATTTTTTCAACGCACGATAACCGGGTAGTTAAAAAAGCACGAAGGGTAATTACCCTTGAAGACGGGAAAGTGCTAAGCGATGTGAAGAAAAATGGGGGAGAATAGGATCGCTGACATTTAGTTGGTATTGTAATGCTGCTACGGAGAAAGTATCCCCCTTGGGGGGATTATATGGGGGAATCGCTAACTAAACGTCATTTTATTACAAATCAATAATTGATTCAAATGTATAAGGGTTTAGTATTTATAATTATTGTAATTGGATTATTACCCGCCACCTTTTGTCAGGAAAAGTTTACCATTGATGGCTATATTTCACAAATGGGATCATCGGTTTTTGTAGGTGATTCCAGCAATGCCACCTGGGATTATATTTTGCATAATCGCATCAATACAGCCTATTACTTTTCGAATAATGTTACGGCAAAGTTGCAATTCCGGAATCAGTTTTTATGGGGCGAAACGGTGGAATTGACACCAAACTATGCTGAAAAATTCGCCCAAGACAACGGGTTTTTCGATTTAAATTGGAATTGGTACAGCGGAAGCAAAACATTACTTAATACTCAGATTGATAGGGCGTTTGTGGAATACACCAGCGGCAAATTTGAACTTTCTATTGGCCGTCAGCGGATTAACTGGGGACGAACATTGGTATGGAATCCGAACGATATTTTTAATGCCTATTCGTATTACGAGTTCGATTATCCCGAAAAACCCGGTTCGGATGCGGTGAGGGCGGTTTATTATTCCGGTTCGGCAGCATCGTATGAATTGGTGGCAAAAATTGATAGCGCCAATAATTTAACAATAGCGGGATTAAAAAAAATCAACAAAAGAGGATACGATTTTCAATTTTTAGGCGGTTTTGCCAATGGTGAAGATTTTGTGTTGGGAACCGGATGGGAGGGAAGTATCAAGCAGTTTGCCTTTCGGGGGGAAATGACCTATTATCATCCACAAAAAAATTGGAGTGATACTACGGGTGTTTTTTTAGCTTCCATTGGAACTGATATCAGCTTTAGCAATAGCTTAATGATCCAGGCAGAGTTTTTATATAACGATACCAAAACATTGACTCAGTTAAACCAAATTTATGCGGCTCCCGCCAATTCAAAAAGTTTATCTATTTCGGAATACAATTTTTTCGCCAACATAACCTACCCCATGACCCCAATTTTATCGGCATACATGGCGGGAATGTATTACACCGACCAAAACGGATTTTTTCTTATGCCTGGGTTTGATGTATCGGTAACAAACAACCTGAATTTTTCGTTGATTTACCAATACTTCAATATGAAAATAACAACAAATCAGCGTATTAGAATGAATATGGCGTTTGGTAGGTTGAAATGGAATTTTTAGCCAAAACAATGGGCTGGATTTTACTAATTAAAGCACAGTCAAATTTATTGATTAACTCAATTATATCATTAGTAGGTATATAAAAACAATCGGTGTATATACATAATAGATTCAATTACAAAGGATTATTCGCAAATTAATGTATTTTTTGTGGTGCATTAATTTTTGTAGTGCAATTGGCACTTTTCAATCATTATTTTTTTTGCATATCTATATCTGATATTAGCTTTCCGATAGTACTCAGAAATGAAACCAATTCCTTGGGAAGTTCGTCTTTATCTGGTGAATAGATAACTGTTGAATCAGAATTATAATCTGTTTTATATTTTATTAATACTACAGGTAAATCTTTCGGTGCGTTTTCTCCAAATCCGTAACTATTATTAATATTTATCAATGATAGATCCGCTAAATTTTCTTTAATTAAATCTATATCGGCATGTTTAATTGTGTAATTTGATTGTCGATGAAGATTTGATATTCCGTGGTCCTCTATTACCTGCATTTTTCCATTATTTTCCATTATTACTTCATAAGAATAATCAACCCATGAACTACCGCGCAAATAAGCAATTGAAAATTTATCAGTCATTATTCTGTTTTCATTCTCTTTTTTACATCCATAAAGTCCCAAAGACAGTAGGATTCCCCAAAAAACAATTTTTGCTTTCATAATCTTTTATTTCAAGATGTAATCATGTTAATTTAGTTGCGTTCATTTATGCCAACAAGCTGATAAACATTTCACCCAAGGTGTTTCTTCCTTTAATTGATATTGATAAACGCACCCCACCACGCTATTTCCGTTATATATATTGGTTTTAAATTTGGCAATAACAATCACCTAATTTTTGATAGAATCCAAAAAATTTACAAAAAGAAACGATAACGTTTAGTTAAGTTTTATGAATGTAAAGTAAAATTAGCGGTATAGAAACTAGAGAAGATGAAAAGGTTGCAGGGTATCACTGTTATCGGGTTGAATGGTAAAAGGATTTCAAGGTTACACGTTAGCTAAAAGGCTAAAAAGAATAGTAGCCAGTAACATTTTAACGGAGCGCAGTATTGTGCAATTAAAAGCGGACAGAGCCGTCCGTTCTCAAATAAAAAACCGCCCCAAAATTGGATGCGGTTTCCTTAATACTGATTTTTTATTTTCTAAAATCTAATCTCTAATTTTCTAATTTCTAACATCTATTCTCCACGTATGGCAACAATTCCAGGTAAGGCTTTACCTTCCATGTATTCCAACATGGCTCCACCACCAGTAGAAACATAGCTAACTTTATCGGCTAGTTTGTTTTTGTTGATAGCAGCCACAGAATCACCACCACCAATTAAGGTAAATGCACCTTTAGCAGTAGCATCGGCTAAAGCATGAGCGATAGCTGAGGTTCCTTTGGAGAATTTTTCCATTTCAAAAACACCCATCGGGCCATTCCACAGAACGGTTTTCGATTTTTTTATTACATCGGTAAAAGTAGCAATCGATTCGGCGGCAATGTCCAATCCCATCCATCCGTCAGGTGTTGCGTTGGTTTTTGAAATGTTGGTATTGGCTTCGGCATCAAATTTATCGGCATTCACGGCATCGGTAGGAATGTAAACTTTTACCCCTTTTGCTTTTGCTTTTTCAAGCAAACTCAAGGCTAAATCCAGTTTATCAACTTCGCAAAGCGAGTTGCCAATTTGTCCGCCTTGGGCTTTAATAAAGGTGTATGTCATACCGCCGCCAATAATCAGGTTATCCACACGATCCAATAAATTTTCGATAATCAGAATTTTATCGGAAACTTTTGCACCACCCATAATGGCGGTGAAAGGTTTGTCGGCTGCTTTTATTACTTTGTCTATTGCCGCCAATTCGCTGTTGATAAGGAATCCGAACATTTTGTGTTCTACATCGTAATGGTCGGCCACCAATGCGGTTGATGCATGGGCGCGGTGCGCGGTTCCAAAAGCATCGTTCACGTAAACATCGGCATAGCTGGCCAAGGTTCTCACAAATTCTTTTTGCGAGGCTTTTACTTTTGCTTTACCGGCTTTTTTCTCTTCTTCGGTTGGTGTTTCACCCAAGTGGTAAGGTTTTCCTTCTTCTTCTTCGTAAAAACGGAGGTTTTCAAGAAGCAATACTTCCCCGGCTTTTAATTCTTTGGCCATTTTGGCAACCGAATCGCCAATAACATCGCCGGCAAAAATTACCTTGCGGCCTAAATTTTTCTCTAAAGCAGGTACCACATGCTTCATGGAATATTTTTCCTGTTTTTTTCCATCGGGACGACCCAAATGCGACATTAAAATAGCACAACCGCCATCATCCAAAATTTTGTTGATAGTAAGCAAAGCTCCCTTAATACGGGTATCATCTGTAACTTCAAAAGTTTGTTTGTTAAGTGGCACGTTGAAGTCAACACGAACAATGGCTTTTTTGCCTTTGAAATTGAAATCTTTAATTTGTTTCATGATTGAATAAATTTATAGTGATTGTTAAATTTTGAGTTTATTTTTGCGAACACAAATATAGAAAAACAACAGGTTATAAAAGACGATTTTACTCATAATTCAGTTATAATATGCACAATCGTTTGCAATACAAACCAACCCTTGTGTGTATTAGAAGAAGTTAAAAGAGGTTGATTTATTTTATTGATTTAGAAGCAGAATTCAGATTTTTTGTTCTTATTTGAAAAAAAAAAACAATCAATTACAGAAACGAAAACCAATGTTAGAGACCGCCAAGATTTTTGAGCAAATTGTCCGTTCCCGCCGATCGATGCGGGTTTATGACAACAATGCAGAATACAATCCTGAAATTGTAAAAAAGAGCCTTGAATTGGCCCTGTTATCGCCTAACAGCAGTAATATGCAACTTTGGGAGTTTTACCGAATCCGTTCCGAAGCTGCAAAAAAGGAGATGGCCCACAACAGCCTCGATCAGAGTGCTGTTGAAACAGCTTCGGAAATAGTGGTGATTGTTGCCCGGCCTGATAAGTATAAAAAATCAATACAATTTAACTTAGATACGATTGATCATCCGGATAATTTTGAGTCGGAGCGGAGCAAAATACGCAGGCGGGCCTATTATAAAAAGTTGATGCCCCTTTTTTATGCCCCCGACCATTTTTTTATTCTTTCGCTATTAAAAAAAGCGTTTGTCTTTTTTGTTGGTATGAAGCGACCCATTGTTCGGGAAGTTACCCGGATAAACAAAAAAGTAACCATCCATAAAAGTGTGGCTTTAGCCGCTCAAACCTTTATGTTGGCGTTAAAATCCCAGGGTTATGATTCTTGTCCCATTGAAGGATTCGATTCCAAGCGCATTAAAAAACAACTTAATCTGCCCCGGAGAGCCGAAATAAATATGGTTATTTCTGTTGGAAAGGGAACGGAGAAAGGAATTTTTTACGTGCAGCGGCGTTACGATTACAATCAAGTTGTATTTGAAAAGTAAGAGTTTCTGAAAAGGATATAAAAGGATTCAACATCATAAAATAAAAAACCCTTTTTTGAGTTTAGTACTTGAAAACAAATTGTTAACGCAAAACTTATCATATGAACCAAATTCGGTTGAAACGCATTTTTTTTAGTGTATTTCTTTTCAGTTCAATATTCAGCATAGCACAAATTCCAAAGGGAGCATGGCGCGATCATTTATCGTACAATAAAGGAAAAGTGGTTGCTATAACTCCGGATCGTGTTTATTGCATTACCGATAAGGCCTTGTTTTATTACGAGAAGGAAGATGGTTCTATTCAGAAAATTTCAAAAATAAATGGACTGAGTGATTTGGATCCTGGGTATATAGCTTACAGTAAAAAGCATAAAAAACTGATGGTTATTTATAATAATGGAAACATTGATATTTTTAGTGGAGAATCTAAAACAAACTTTCCTGATATTAAAGTAAAAAACATGGTTGGGAATAAAACCATTCAGCATATAAACATGGTGGATGATTATGCTTATTTAAGTTATGGTTTTGGAATTGTGGTTTTTAATTTGTTGAAAAATGAAATATCCGATTCCTATATCATTGGTACTGGAGGCTCCTATCTTAAAATTAATTCAACGGCAGTTTATAACGATACTATTTATGCATCCAGCGATATAGGTTTGTATAAAGCCGCTATTAACGATCCTTTTTTAGGGAATTATTCCAATTGGATTAAAGATACAAACATTATGTATCCCAATAGACCCAGTGTTGCAACAGAAGTGTTCGACAATCAATTGTTGGTCTTAAATCTGAAAGATGAAACCAACGGCTCTTTGGTAAATAGGTATAATGGAGTGGTTTGGGATACAATTTTTACCGATTTAAATGAAGTTCGCTCCATTTCTGTTTCAGAGGATAAATTGGTTTTAATTAAACAATATCATGTGTGCACCTTTAATTCGCAATGGGAATCAATTGGAGCATATAGTGCGCACACGGCTCAACATGCGCTTTACGATGATGAAAATCTTTGGTTGGCCGATTCAAAAGAAGGATTGTTGCTTAATACAAAACAAACCTATAAAACTGTACTATTACCCAATGGACCCGCGAATAATAATGTTTTTAATGTTCATTTTAGTGCGGGCAATATTTTGGTTGCACCTGGCGGGCATGATCGTTCAGGAAATGGAATTTATTATCAAGCAGATGTTTTTGAATTTACCAACGAAAATTGGAACTCTTTGTTAAATACGAGTTATGATTCTATTTTGGAACTTCGATGTTTAGTTAATTTTGCAAGTAACAACAACAATTCTTACTATGCAGGAACATGGGGATACGGATTGATTGAAGTGGTTAACGGTACGGTTTCGAAAATATATAATAGTTCAAATACCGAAGGAATATTAGGAAATTTTGTAAGCAGCAGTACATTCGATTCCGAAGGTAATTTGTGGATAGTAAATAGGCTAAGCCCGAAACCTGTTGTTGTAAAAACACCGGAAGGGAAATGGTATAATTACGCTTATGAACAAACAATGAGCAATGGGCAAATATTTAAGTTAATTTCAACCAGTAACAACAATATGTGGAACATATCATATAATGGGCTAGGCGTTTATGTTTGGAATTGTAATAATACTCCAGAAAATAAAAACGACGATGAATTTGTTACGTTCAAGGTTGAAGACAAGAACAAGAAATTAAATAATGAATTGTACGATATAGCTCAGGATTTGGATGGAACCATTTGGATTGGAACGGCCGATGGAGTAGTGGTTTATGATTATCCGGAGCGGGTGTTTACCGAAACCATGTATGCCCGGGTTCCCCAGTTGGTGGTTGATGGATACTTAAAAAACCTGTTAGAAGGCGAAGTAGTTACTTCTATTGCAGTAGATGGTGCTAACCGCAAATGGTTGGGTACTGCCGGCGGTGGTTTATTTTTGGTTTCGGCCGATGGAACAGAGCAGCTTATGGTATGGAATGTTGATAACTCAAAACTGCTTTCGAATAATATTGTTTCCGTTGAAATAAATCAAACAACATGGGAGGTTTTTATTGGAACCGACAAAGGATTGCAGTCATATATGAGTACTGCTACTCAAGGAAACTCCGATTATAGTTCCATTTATGCATTCCCAAATCCTGTTAAAGATGGATACAATGGCTTAATAACCATTCGTGGGTTGCAATACGAGACGAATGTAAAAGTTACCGATATTTCGGGGCATTTAGTTTTTGAAACCTTAAGTAATGGGGGCGATGCTATATGGAATGGAAAAGATATGGGTGGAGCTGATGTTCAATCGGGAGTTTATTTGGTGCTTTGCACTAGCAATACAGGAGAAGAAGCGGCCGTTACCAAAATTTTAATTGTTCGTTAACATGTTTTCGCAAACCGAAATCATTGTTCTCAATTACACCAAATACAGCGAGTCGTCAATCATTGTTCATTCCCTTACAAAAAAACACGGAAGGCAATCCATTATTGTTTATGGAATAGGAGGGAAGCGGAAGAATAAGCTCGGGTTTTTTCAACCCTTGAATCTATTAGAAACACAATTGTATTATAAACCCAACTCGAGTCTCCAAAAAATAAAGGAATTTAAGCTGGCAACTCCGCTGTTCAATATTCCTCATGAAATAGGCAAAAGTGCATTAGCCCTTTTTATTTCTGAAATTCTCTACCGTTCAATAAAAGAGGAATTTGCCGATGAACGCTTGTTTGATTTTGTAAAAACATCGATATTGATTTTAGAGGAAATTACCCTTGGATTGCCCTATTTTCATGTAGCTTTTATGGTAAAATTAGCCAAGCAGTTGGGTTTTATGTCCGACGAACCCATACTATCAGGCTATTATGATTACAAAGAAAACGTTGCAACGGATTTAAAACCCTCCCATGAATATTTTTTAAAAAAGGAGGATCAAAATTTGTTGATTTCCTTGTTAGAGAGACCTTACAGCGAATTGCAAAATTTTAATTTAACGGGCAATCAACGGGATAAATTGCTTGATTCGGTAGTTAAACTTTTTGAATTGCACCTTTTGAATATTAACTCATTAAGATCGTACCTCGTTTTAAAGGAAGTTTTTTCAGATTGATCCCATAAAGAGAAATTCGCTTGCTCTTCCTTTCGATAAGATTTGTCTGCTAAAATCCAACAGATTTTCTAATTTAGAAGCGTTTATTATTAAAAAACGCTTGTTTATGGCCGGTCAACGAAATTTAGTCAAAACACTTGGTTTAGGGTATGTAATCCTATTTGTGATAGCAAACATTATTGGATCGGGTGTTTATAAAAAAATTGCTCCCATGGCTGCCGAGCTTCACTCTTCGGTTTGGATACTCGCCGCATGGATAACGGCCGGTATCATCACAATTTTTGGAGCATTGAGTAATGCTGAAGTTGCCGGATTATTAGCCGATACCGGTGGCGACTTTGTTTACTTTAAAAAAATTTACAACCGCTTTTCTGCCTTTTTATATGGATGGTCACTTTTTGCCGTGATTCAAACAGCCACCATCTCCTCATTGGCGTATGTGTTTGCCCAATCGCTGAACAGCATCATTGCAATACCCGAACTGTTTCCAACCCTGCAACAGGTTACCATCGGTGGCGTGTTTTTCCCATTTCAGGGATTTGGCATCAAGCTTACGGCCATCGTGCTTATTTTGCTGTTGACAGGACTCAACATTTCAGGACTGAAAAGTGGTGCGGGAGTCAGCAAAATAATAATGTGGCTGGTTTTCACCGGATTGTTTGTAATTGTGTTTATTGGTTTGACCCACGCAGGAGCAAAACCGGCCAACTTTATGAATATCAAAGAGCTGACCCAGGGAACAGTTACGCTCTCCTCTTTCTTCACGGCCATGCTTGCTGCTTTTTGGGCATATCAGGGATGGGTTTCTGTTGGGTATATTGGCGGTGAAGTGAAAGATGCCAATCGGAACATCCCCAAAGGAATCCTGATGGGTGTTTTTATTGTAATTGTAATTTACCTGCTGGTTAATGTAACTTATCTCACCCTGTTGTCCATTCCTCAACTGGAGCAAATACACGCTTCGGGCAATCAAATTGCGGCGGTGGAAGCTGTTCGTGGTTTTTGGGGAACCGGAGGAGTATTATTTATTTCCCTGTTAATTCTGGTAACTACACTGGGGTGCACCAATGCCAGCATCCTTACCGGTGCCCGCCCCTATTATGCCATGTCGCGCGACCGGTTGTTCTTTTCCGGCATCGGCAAATTGAATACGGCAAATGTTCCCGGTAATTCGTTGTTGTGGCAAGGAATATGGGCTTCCGTTTTGGTTCTTTCAGGTACCTTCGACCAATTGACCGACATGATTATTTTTGCGGTGTTTATATTTTACGGGGCCACCTCGTTGGGGGTATTTGTTTTGCGGCGTAAAATGCCCGATGCGCACCGGCCTTACAAAGCTTGGGGATATCCTGTAGTACCGGCCATTTTCATTGTTTTTTGCCTGTATCTGGTTGCAAATACCATCGGCACCCGTCCGCGGGAAGCGGCCATAGGATTGAGCCTGATTTTATCAGGCATACCGGTCTATTTTTTTCTGCAATGGAAACACTCAAAAAAGAAGGATAAGGAATTGGAGAACAGGAATATCGATAAATAACATTTTTTTGAAACAGCAGATTATTTATTCCTCATACTATGGGGGATATTTTTATTGGTATCGGTAAAATAAACGGCTAATTATATTTTCGCTGTTCAATATAACCCGATTTATTGATAATATATTTTTTTAACCCAACACCTAAAACCTTTGGTGAACTGCTTTGGTATAGTTCATACTGATTTACTTCACCCGGTAAAATTCCCTTATATCGCTTATTTGTCGCATAAATCTTGTTAGTTCCAATTTTTTTTGTGCGGTTTTGGCCGTTTTTTGATCGGTAAAGAATTCTAACTTTATTTACATCCTCAATTCCTATAATTATTGCAGTAATTGCATTTTTATCGATAATAGAATCGCCCACTTGAAACAAATTGTCGGATACCAACCTTTTGGTAAAAAGCTTTTTTTTATACAGCTCTGAATAGGGGTCGGTTAACGTATCATTTTGAAAATTAACTACATCGGCACATACGGTGACTTTTGTTTGACTGCCCAATGGGAAATAGGTCCTTTTAAAGTCAATGCTGAAATTGGCATATTCCTCATTTGCTTTCAACGGCCGGCTCTTTACCAATTCACACTTTCCCTCCAACACCAATGCGTCCTTCGAAATGCCTCCGATTCCTAAAAAAGTGTTTGTTTGTGCAACGCCAAAAGCCATATCCTCATACTTCACTTTTTTTGCGAAAGATGATGAGCTGATGGTTCCCTGATGAACCGCACACGACGATAGCAATGCTGAAAAAACGGTAATAATTAACAATTCTTTCATAATCAGTGGTTTTATTTTGGACACTCAATTTTGGATTTTAGATGGTAATGGTTCTAATTGCAATTTTAGGTATAAAATTTTTTGGATTAACGTTTTTTAGAGAATAATCGTTTACCATAACATAAATATTTCCGATGCTGTACGAATCTCATGGCATAGAAAATAAATAGCGAAACAGCCTGCCCCGATTTCTCGGGGGCGCTTCGCTTTCCACGGCAAGGTGTAATAAAAATGGTACGGACTGGTTGGGGATTTTTTCGTTCTACCGACCTACACTCAGCGCTAGTCCTCCCCCTGTGGGAGGTGGCCATAGGCCGGTGGGGGAATTTTTCCGATTTGACTACCTTGTGGCCAATAAATATTAAAGAAAGAAAAGCAAATGAAATATAAGCCCTGCAGCAATGCCTGGCTTGGATCGCCGACAGGCCAATGACTGTCGGTATATCTTCCCAAAAAACCGAACAGGAGCTCGGTGATCCATACCTACCATAATCTTTTTTTCAAATTTGTTTCAATCTTAATTGCAATTGTTATTTTTGCAAACCGGCTAATTTACAAGCCGTTCAATTATTTCAGAACAATCGGAAACTTTATAGAACATTCATACAATGAACAAACACGAAATTGCCACCAAGTATAACCCCGCCGAAACCGAAGACAAATGGTACCAATATTGGATGGAAAACGGTTTTTTCCACTCCACCCCCGATACCCGTGAACCATACACCATAGTTATTCCGCCACCCAATGTAACCGGAGTGCTGCACATGGGGCACATGCTCAACAATTCCATTCAGGATATTTTGGTGCGCCGTGCCCGGATGCAGGGAAAAAACGCCTGCTGGGTTCCCGGAACCGACCATGCCAGCATTGCCACCGAAGCCAAAGTGGTGGCTAAACTGAAAGAACAGGGCATCGAGAAATCGCAATTGACCCGCGACGAATTCCTGAAACACGCCTGGGTTTGGAAAGAAAAACACGGTGGAATTATCCTGGATCAGCTTAAAAAACTAGGCGCCAGTTGCGACTGGGAACGCACCAGCTTTACCATGGACGAAGGCTATTACGAAAGTGTGATTGACACCTTCATTGATTTATACAACAAAGGACTGATATACCGCGGCGTAAGGATGGTAAACTGGGACCCCGATGCACAAACGGCTCTTTCGGATGAAGAGGTAATTTACCGCGAAGAAAAATCGAAACTGTATTATTTAAAATACAAAATTGAAGGAACCACCAACGAATACGTAACCATTGCCACCACCCGCCCCGAAACCATTTTGGGCGATACAGCGGTTTGCGTGAATCCGAACGATGAACGTTTTACCCATTTGGTGGGAAAACGGGTGCTGGTGCCGCTTATCAACCGTTCCATTCCTATTATTCAGGACGATTATGTGGATATGGAATTTGGAACCGGCTGCCTGAAAATTACCCCGGCGCACGATATTAATGACTATGAAATCGGGAACCGACACAACTTGGAAAGTATCGACATTTTCAACGATAACGGAACCTTGAGCGAAGCAGCCCAACTATATATAGGAAAAGACCGGTTTGTGGTCCGCAAAGAAATTGTACCGGCTCTGGAAGTTGCCGGAAACTTGGCCAAAATTGAAGATTACAACAATAAAATTGGAACCTCGGAGCGCACCAATGCTGTTATTGAACCCAAACTTTCGATGCAGTGGTTCATGAAAATGACCGATATTTCGAAACCCGCTTTGGAAAGTGTAATGAACGACCAAGTGCAGTTTCATCCCGCCAAGTTCAAAAACACTTACAAGCATTGGATGGAAAACATCCAGGATTGGTGCATCAGCCGTCAATTGTGGTGGGGACACCGCATTCCAGCTTATTATATTGGAAATACGCATGAATTTGTGGTTGCTAAAACCGCCGATGAAGCTCTGAAAATTGCGGTGGCTAAAACCGGCAATACCAAACTTACGTTGAACGACTTGCATCAGGACGAAGATGTGATGGATACTTGGTTCAGTAGTTGGTTGTGGCCTATTGCCGTGTTCGATGGCATCCGCAAACCGAATAACAAAGATGTGGCGTATTACTATCCCACCAACGATTTGGTTACGGCTCCTGAAATCATGTTTTTTTGGGTGGCGCGGATGATAATTGCCGGATTTGAATACGAGAAAAAAATACCATTCCGCAACGTGTATTATACCGGAATTGTGCGCGACAAACAGGGACGCAAAATGAGCAAATCGCTCGGAAACTCGCCCGACCCAATTGAGCTGATGCAAAAATATGGGGCCGATGGCGTTCGGGTTGGAATGTTGCTCTGTTCACCTGCGGGGGGTGATTTGCTGTTCGACGAATCGCTGACGGAACAAGGTCGCAACTTTGCCAACAAAATCTGGAACGCGTTCCGTTTGGTCACCACCTGGGATGTGGATGCCACCATTCCCCAGCCCGAATCGTCGAAATTGGCCATTGATTGGTTCAACCACAAACTGAACCAAACCATTGAACAGTTGAACGATCATTTCGACAAGTTCCGCTTGTCGGATGCCTTAATGACGGTATATAAGTTGTTTTGGGATGAGTTTTCGTCGTGGTACCTGGAAATGGTTAAACCTGCTTACTTAGCGCCATGCGATAAGGCTACTTACGATGCCACCAACGCATTGTTCGAAAAGCTGTTGAAACTGCTGCATCCGTTCATGCCTTTTATTACCGAAGAAATTTGGCAGATAATTGCCAAACGGACTATCCAAGAAAGTATTATGTTGAGCCAATGGCCCACTTTGCAGCCTTACAACGAAGCATTAATTGATCGGTTTGAAGAAGCCAAAACAGCTATTGCCGAAATCCGCACGGTGCGCAAAGACCGCAACATTTCCTATAAAGAACAGATAGCCCTGCTGGTGAAACCGGGAACCGATGGATTCAGCCAAGAATTTAATGCAGTGGTGGCAAAAATGGGAGGCTTAACCAGTATTACTTTGGTTACCGATAAACCCGCAAATGCGGCCGGCTTTATGGTAAAAACCAGCGAATTTTTTATTCCATTGGCCGAAACCCTCGATGTGGAGGCAGAAATGAAAAAACTACAGGAAGAAATTGCGTATCAGCAGGGATTTTTAAAAGCCGTGATGGGCAAACTCAATAACCAGAAATTTGTAGCCGGAGCACCCGAACAGGTGGTTGCCATTGAACGCAAAAAACAAGCCGATGCCGAAGCTAAAATAAAGGCTATTGAGGAACAGATGGAACAGCTGAGAAGGTGAAAATCAAACAATTCTATTGATTGGTCGGCGTTTAAAAATCAGAGAAACAATAACCGCAAAGATCACAATCCCAAGTAATCGGGATCGCTAAGTCCTCAAATAGATTTGTATCTGAAATGATTAATTCTGCTTTACAAGTCGTAAAGTAGAATTAACAACATCAAATTTTTATGGGAATATTATGGCTATTTCCCTCTCCGGCCTATGGCCACCTCCCCCAAGGGAGGACTTACTTCGATTTGGTTTTGGTGCAAAAGAGATGATCAAAATTCCACTACGAAGTAAGTGTCCCCCTGGGGGGACTTTAGGGGGGAATTACTCAATTATTCATATTTCCCGATAGTCATATAAATTATTCACAGCTACGACATAGCGCAGCACTCTCACAGCAAGTCCCGATTCGGTATCGGGAAACAACCTGAGTAAAGTAAAAAACAATTGGTCACCAATAAGTATATCAAACTGACGTGTGTGAAACATACCAAATTATGCTTTTTAGCTCCTTTTAAAAGCGGCCTAAATTTCACCAAACCATTACCTTTATGCCTGAAAAACAAGCAACATACAAATTTTATCACTATGAAAACCCGAATAATTCCCGTAGTCCTGGCTTTGATAATAGCCGGATGCCAAACCAAACCGGTGGAAACCCAATCGGTTGAAACACCTAACATTGATCAAAAGACAATAGCTGATGTATCGGCTCAGCTTTCCTCAAAAGCCTTTGATGTGGAT
>Ga0172379_10002360_pt1 | contig 33657 bp, 32 predicted proteins | sample GrowelOW334metaG_FD_119756 | JGI IMG/M metagenome (GOLD analysis project Ga0172379, IMG submission 119756) | Groundwater microbial communities from an aquifer near a municipal landfill in Southern Ontario, Canada - Groundwater well OW334 metaG | ecosystem: Environmental > Aquatic > Deep... | reverse complement strand
GATTTACCTTTGGCAATATTGGTAGACCCTGTGAAATTTGTAACACCCAAATTTACTCCAATTTCCCAACTGGGGTAAGGCTCTGTTTTTGCTTTATCCTGAGCAAAAGTTAATAAAGAACACATAAACAAAACTGCTAAACTTAAGCTAAATTTTTTCATATTATTATTTTTTTTCGTTTGATTTAGAAAGATGTGCTGCAACTAATACTTGCTATTGCATCTGTCTCTATTTGTGATTTATTAATAAGCCAAGTTAAGCACATCCTATCCCGGAAATGTTACAGAATATTTACAATGAGTTACATAATTCACAGGCATAAAAAAATAATCCCGCAGTTGCGGGATACTCCTTAATGAAACAGAATCTCTCAAAAATGATTCAATTTCCGTTGGCCATTGCATCATTTACATTTTCATATTTAACTAATTTTAGAATAACGGCGCCGACAATACGCAATTCCATTCTTACCAAAACCGGAATACATTTGTCATCATCACTAAACCAAATGGTCATATCATCCTTAGTTTCAAACATGCGCCCAACTTCGACAATCGGTCTTATTTTAATGCAGTTCATCTTGCCGTTTTTGGTTCTGATTGTTTCTCTACCAATGTATCTGAGGTGGAAAGGAAATACCTCGTCACCGAAATACATGTTCACAAAAAGAATATCCCCTTCAGTCATCTTGGAGAAATCGACTCTTCTGATGTAGTAGAAGGTAGAACATAGATCCAAAATCTTTTCAGGTACCTGATGTTCACCGGAACTCTTTGACTGGACCGTGTTATCTCTCCGGTTGTAAATAACCTCATTGTATTGGGTGTAACGACCTTCTTTAATGTTCCTAATCTGCTTATATGGCAGGGTATTCTCTTTATCAAACCAGCTTTCATAAATGTCTTTTACCCCATATATCATATTTGCAATTCCGGAAGTTTGCCCAATTGCCATTGCATGGAAGACTGGCTTATTTTTATAAATGGTATCAGAAAGCGTAAAAGTTGTAAAACCACCAACTATAAAGCCATACTTTACCTGGTAGGTTAGCTTTTCTCCTGACGAAAAAGGAGTTGCCATTTTAAGTGGTGGATTAGATATTTCCTGAGCATTTGATTGGGATACCTTTAGCAACAGGATAATCAGTAAACCAATAGCAACAACCTTCATCAGTATAGTTTTTGACTGGAAATTTTTGTTTTGAGTGAAATACTATTTCTGGTGCTTTTGATGACCTTTGTGCAGGCCATTGTCGTGTTTTTCAATGATAACAGTCGAATTGGTGTGTCGGGGAGTACGAACAGTGGCGACACAGGAGTACAAGAGTAGGCTCCAGATAATCATAAAAACTAAAAGAGTTGATCGTATAGCCGTCCTTTCAATTCCCTTTTTTAACGTTTGCATTTGATTAAATTTCAATTGTGAATGAATCTTTACAAAACAAAGGTCTGTTTATTTGGGCAGAAATACGTTACACAATTCCAATAAAGAGTTACATGATTCTCACAGTTTCCAAAGTAGATCAGGTTATTTGTGCCGATACGATAGTTACTTATTATACTTTTCAATTGTTAATCTGGCGATCAGGTAACTGATCGTTGATTCAGCACCCTGATTGAGGTTGACATTCCTCTCCTCTAATCCATCATAACAGCCTCCGGTACAGGGGTTGTAAACAATTTGGTGCAAACGGTTTTCCCCTAAAAACCAATTGAATGCGGTAACCATTTTTTCATACATTTTGTCGTCATCAAATACATCGTAGAATTTGCTTAATGTCATGATGGTATATGCAACATCAATAGGTTGTTCACCAAATTTCCCTGTTGTCTCACCCCTGAAAAACCATTCTTTGTTGGAGATTACTTCGATTCCATTTTGATTGAAGGTACGCGAGAGCAGAAAATCCAATGACGAATTTGCAATCTTCTTGTAATTGTCTTCACCGGTCAACAACCAGGCATACAACATGGCCTCCGGTATGATACTGTTCGCATAAGTGAGATATCCCTCGAACCATTCCCATTCCCTTGTCGATTCGTGTTTGTACATCTGTACCAACCGATTGGCTAAGGTTTTGATCAGAAGTAGATTTTCGGCCGATTTCATGGCGTGGTGATAATAATACAACCCCTTGATGGCAAAAGCCATTGCCCTGGTAGAATAAACCTTGTCAAATGTATGGAGCGATTTAGCCAGTATTCTGTCGGCTTCAACAATAATTTTTGTAGGAAGGAGATCAATCAAGGAGATTAAATATCCCAAAGCCCAGATAGCTCTCCCGTTGGAATCATCCAGATTCACTAATTTGTTCTGATCTGTAAAATTGCTTTCCTGGTCGACATAATTTAAGAAATCACCGGAAGGTAATTGGCAATACTTTATAAAATTCAGATATTTCTGTATGTAAAACACACTTTTTTCATCACCGGTCAATTTGAAATACATACAACAGGCAATCAGGGCACGTGCGTTATCATCCAATGTATAACCTGAATTAATATCTGGCTGGTTGATTTTCGAAAATTGAATAATTCCGACATCGGTCGTTAAATTATTAAGGTGATCAAATTTGATGGGCGGGAGATTATACCGAAGTACCATTTTTTCGTCGGCAATTTTCCCCAATAACAAGGCATGTTCAACTGCAGAATTTTCCCATGCTGTAGATATTATTTTTTGCAATACATTGACACTGAAATTTTTTCGTAAAGAATCATTTTGAAGTAAGCGGTTTACGCCTGCTGCCAGCTGACCGGAATCACGAAAATCGAAAATTATACCCGTATCAGTCGTTAATACTTCAACGGCATGTGGAATGGGTGTAGAAATGATGGGGCAACCGCAACTCATCGCATAAGCAAAAGTACCGCTAACGGCTTGATTCGGATCATTTGCCGTAAAGAGATATATATCTGTAAGTTGCAAATATTCAAGCAATTCAGTAAGTGACAGATATTTATTGATAAAACGTACATGATCCCCGATTCCCAGTTTATTTACAGTTTGAATGAGCTTTTCGCGATATTCTTCTCCATCCGTCTTTACAACCTCTGGATGTGTTTTACCCAATATCATAAACATAACTTCAGGGCATTGTTTGATAATTGCAGGTAATGCAGCCAATGTGGTTTCAATTCCTTTTCCTGAACTTAGCAGACCAAATGTGGCTAGAGCTTTTCGATTCGCTAATCCATACTTCTGTTTCAAAAATTTTTCGCTCAAATGAGGAACCAGATGAGTGCCATGCGCAATCACCGAAATCTTTTCAGAAGGTACATTGTATTCCTTCAATAAAATGTCAGCCGAGGATTGGGTCATAACTATAATTGACTGACATACTGAGCATATATGTTTTATCTTTGACAATAGTTCCAAATCAGGATGAGGCAAAACGGTATGAAAAACGATCACAACAGGTTTTGAGAGTTCAAATAGAAATTGCATAAACGCGTTTTCCTGCTTTTTATAGAAACCAAACTCATGCTGAATGAGAATTAGTTTGATACGATCATTTTTATTGATTGTAATTGCCATTTTTTCATACTCGTCTGCCATAGAGGTTTTAAGGACATATTTAACTTCACCGGGATAGGAATAACCAGTTTCATTCGATTCAAGTGCACAAACCTTGATGGATATTGAATTGCTGAATTTGTTGTTAATGGCTTTGATCAAATCCTGAGAGTAAGTAGCTATGCCGCATTCCCGGGGAGGATAGGAGGTTACTACCAATATTTCGGCAAACTCCTTTGCCGACTCCCAACAGATTTCATTGCTTTTTAAAAGGATCGTTCCGTGATTGACCAATCCTAAGATCGCTTGGGAAGTGTGGAATGAATCAAAGTTCGGGGCCGAAATTATTTCATTTTTCATTTTGGTTGTTATAAAATTTATTGGTCATGGGACCAATTTTTTAAGTTTTTTTATTATTGGTGCTATTGTTAACAAAGAGGGCATGGTATCGCCCAATAAAAATCCCCAGGGTTTTACCGATTCGATGTGATCGAAAATTACTTTTACGATGGCCAAAAGCGGTATGGAAAGGAACATGCCGGGAATCCCCCATATGGCATTCCCAACAAAAACTACGATGATCGAGAAAAGTGCATTTATTTTTACTTTGGAGGCAACGATATAGGGAACAATGTAATTGTTGTCAATCAATTGGATGAAATAATAGCTCAATAATACGTAAAAGGCATACCACGCTGTCGATTTGGTTGCCAAGGCAACGATCATGGGTAATGCGACGGCCACAAGTCCTCCGATGTAAGGAATCACGTTGAGCAATGCTCCAATGATGCCCAGCAGGATCGCATATTCAACACCAAGTATCAGGAGAGCAGTGGTATTCAACGTTGCCACCATCACAGCTTCGATCACCAATCCTACCAGGTAGCGCTGTATCACGTTTTTTATCTGGGAAACAATTTCGCTCACCTGGTTGTGGTCGCTTGAGCTAAAGAGCCTGCGAATAAATTCGATTAGGAGTGGTTGGTAAAACAAGATCAAAAAGATGTATACCGGGATTAATAACATCAACATGACTATGTTGCCCACTGAAACGATCATTTGACCGATTGCTTCATTGCTGAAGTGAAGGAGTTCATCCTTGGTCTTGGTAATCCAGTCGTGGATAATCTGCGGTTTAAGATCGTAGTAACCGGATATTTCAGAAATAATTTGGTTGAGTGTGTCGGTAAATTTATCCACCAGCGTTGGCCACGATTCGCCAAACTGGCTCGCTTGAGTAAATATCAAAATGAAAAGTGAGGCAAGCACCAAAGAGGTTAGGAGCAAAGCGAATACGATGGCAATAATCCTGTTAATTTTTAACCGTACAAAAAAATTCACAACCGGATGAAGCAGGATGGCTACAATGACTGAGAAAACAAAAGGGACAATAATTCCTTGAGCAATGTATAATATGGCAACAAAGGCAACCAAACCGATAAAAAAGATGGAAGCCTTTGCAAAAAATGGCAATTGTAATTCTCTATTAATCACAATATTCTGGATTTGTCGCTTTTTTTATGGAGAAAATGTTGGTAGATATACTGACCGATTGATTTTACGGAACCAGGGTGTTGTGCAACAGTATTTGTAACACCCAATTGCAACAAAAAGCCAAAGAGTTTTCTGATAAGGTTTCCTGAGGTTCCTATCACAATTTTTCTGGACAGATAGCCTGTTGCCAAGCCCACTGCAGTGCCTATGATGTTATCAATCAAATAAGGTGACGAAGCGACATCCCTTATTGAACCTCGGAGAAGATTAACGGGTTTCAGGCTTTCATAGGTCAGATAAAATTGTTCTTTCAAAAGCCGTCCTTCAATTTTCTGTTCGGTTTCCAATAGTTGAATCGTATCTCTTAACACAGCGGTTGAAGATCTGTTTTGCATCTGAGTTTATTTAAGCACTTGTTCAATAAAACGATCGCTCACCAACTTTTTAAGCCATTTGTGCAGGAAAAGATGGATAAAAATCCCGGTCAACCCATAAAAGGCCGCCACCACAAAGAACCCATAAAAGGGATTGCCAAAAATTTCGCCAAGCCAAATAGCTAATCCCAAACTCAGAAAAAGCATAAATGATAAAGCAAAAATCAGGACAACCGTGTGGGCGAGGAGGGAGGAAACGACATCTGAGGTTTTATTAAGCATTCTAAGTTTCACCAACAGAAAGCTGGTTTTTCCATAATCCACGGTTTTTTCAAACAGTGATTCAATCATCCCAATCGTGCCTCCCCTGGCATTTGTGCGGAGAATATTATTAAACATAATAATATGATTATCAAATTTATAATTGATATTGCTCCAAAAATCCCTGCCAGGCGTGAATTGAAATCGTCCTGCTAAGCTTAATCTATCGGTGACAAGCAAATGGCTAAAACCTGACAGGGATAATGTTTATTAATTGATCTCCTGGAGCAGTCAAATTATCTAAATTGCTTTAAATGGTTCAAACCTTTGACGCTTTCACCTCTTTTTCAGCTTCTTCAAATTTCTCCTTACCCTTTTGAGCAAATGCGGAAACTTCTTCCTTGGCATGTTCCAGTTTCTCGGAGATGGTATCAGCATATTCGTTGAACTTTTCTTTTAATCCATCTACATAGCTCTCGCCCTGCCTGAGGATTCTTCTTCGGGTTCGCGAACCTTTGGCCGGAGCGAATAAAATTCCCAGCAAAGCGCCGGCAGCGACTCCGGCCAATACGCCTAATAAAACTTTTCCTGTGTTCATAACGGTTGTTTTTTAATGATGACTAAATAATTACGGTATACAAATGTGCGCTTCACAATCAGGATAAATGTTACACAATTAACAAGAAGAGTTACATCATTCCCACTTTAAAGCGTCGCAATAATCATGTCCAGTTCTTCTTCTGTTTTCCCATATCTGACCTGAAGTTTTCCGAATACTTCCTGTTGCTTACCTTCCAAGTACAACTGGTCATCATTTGTTAAGCGGGCAAATTTTTGTTTGAGCGCTCCGTTCAGTTTAAGCAGGTTCCCGTTTTCTTCAATAGTGTTCATGGTAACCATTCCTTTAGTTAAGAAAATCATCTGGTCAAAGATGAGGAACCCGGTATGGAAATGCGTTACACAATTGCATAAAAAAATTGCATCATTCACACATTTCTGCTGAAGATGCAATACCTAACATGATTTTAAAAAGGAGGGTGTTTGCGTTCTGCTACTTTTCGGAGTTGCCTGTGGCTTTCAATACACCCAGCAGCTCCCTTAGATTAACCGTCGCGTATGAGGAGGCGTGATCCGACATGGCATACGGGATAACCAGATCTTCATTGTGAACCATAGAACCGCACGAATAGATTACATTCGGCACGTAACCTTCCCTTTCCTCTTCATTGGGGACCATTAACGGTTCATTCAATTTCCCGATTAAGATCTCGGGGTTTTCGAGGTCATACAAGGATGCACTAAGCGTATATTCCCTCATAGACCCGACCGCATGTGTAATTACCAGCCAACCCTCCGGGGTTTCAATTGGAGAGCCTGAATTGCCAATTTGAACCAGATCCCAGGGGAATTGGGGTTTCTGAATAATTTTGGCTGAACGCCAGATATTTATATTTTCTGAGTAGGCAATATAATTATTTACCCCATCTATCCTGCACAACATGGCATACTTTCCGTTGATCCTCCTGGGAAACAGCGCCATCCCCTTATTTTGGGCAACCTCACCATTAATAGGCAAGATCCTAAAATCGTAGAAGTCTTTGGTACTTATCAACTTAGGCAGAATGGATATGCCATCATAGGCTGTGTAAGTAGCATAATAAGTTACCTCTCCATTGTCGTCAATGAATTTAACAAACCTGGCATCCTCAATCCCCCTTTGTTCGGTTGCCGATATTGGGAAAATAACCCTTTCGGAAATGGCTGAATCAATTGAAAAGTGAATCTCATAATGAGAGGATGCCAGCCACATCATTTGGTTGATTATTTTGATATGCTCTTCTGTAATAGCGGTATCCTTGATGGCTATACCAAGTTTTATCATCAATTCCCCATAAGTAAAAGTCTCGCCTAATTTGTCAAGAATGAAATCCGGAGAGACCTCCCTGACCTGGTCTTGCATCTCCTCTTTTTTATCTGAAATAGCTGTAGAAATGACTTTCTCAGGCACCTGGATTTCATCAACAGCCAGGATCGGCGGAACTATAACCGTGCTATGATCTTGAATTTCATTCAGTTTCTCCCTGAAACTTTTTTTATGGTAGGTATTTCGTATGATTTTATCTGCTTCTGCCAGCATTTTCCCAACAGGTTCAATGGTGAGGTTGTTGTGCCTGTCAAGAATTCCGGATCGGAAGACGACTGAGGAGATATGACCTTCGCCGGTAGCCCGGAAACTAAAAATCACCCTTTTTTCATCTGATCTTAATTCAGACTGATCGGGATGTTCTACAATGGAAGGATTAAAAAAAGCAGCAGATTCAATGGAATATTCCATGGTAAAATAGGAACCAACCAGCGCTTTCTGGGCAGAACTAAGATCCGCTTCATTTACTTCTATCTTGTCAAAGATGGGAGCAAGACGGTCAAAATGTCTCTCAAATATGCGCGAAATATTTCTGTGACGACGCGCATATCCTCTCAGCACCTGGCTCATGGCAATCTTAACCTGCTCTTCCGGCATTGCCAAAACCTTCCGGATTATATCAGCCGACCTGTCATCATCCAAATAGAGAAACCGGGCGATTACCCTTGTAGAATCCGGAGAGAAGATCTGTTTTTTTCTGGTTACAGTTACTTGCATGGAGTTCGGTGTTAAAATCTCGGATGAAAAAATCCGCAATTCCCTACGGGTGAAGGTAGTCTTTCCGATGGCTGGTTTAAACGTAAATACTTGTCAGATAAGCAAAAAGCCCAAACGCCTTTAGAAGCCAAATAATCAACGCTACAACAACGACAATGTTGAAAATTCGTTTGATTTGGCGATCCATGGGCAGAAAATTATTGATGATCCAAAGGAGAACACCTACCACAATGATGGCAACCAAAATACTAAGTAGAGACATATCAAATGATTTAGAAGTTAAATTCCATTGAATACGGCACTCTTAGCTTTTCACCCTGGGAGTAATCATAACAGCGACTCCTCCAAATATTAATACCAGACCAACAATTGGAGACCATTGCACCGGATGATTCTTATCGGCGTTTATTTCAATAGGTCCCAGGTCAACTACTTTTTCAGTCGTAACATAGTTGAAACCGGTATAGATCATCATCAATATTCCAATTGCAATGATTGAAAATCCTATGGTTCTTTTCCGCATGTTTTTTTTACATTGGTCATTAAGATGATACTTGGTTTTACAGGTTGTTTGTTACATCAACCCGTAAAACCAGATGAAAAAAGGAGCGGAAATTACAAGATTCTTCTCCCCTGAATAACTCTTAAAATCACTGCAATTAAGGCAATTATAAGAAGAATATGTAAAATTCCCCCGGTTCCGAAACCTACAAACCCAATGGCCCATGCAATGATTAAAATAACAGCAATAACATAAAGTAAATTTCCCATGGTTTATATTATTAAATTGTTTATTTGTTCGTTGCCAATTTCTATAGTAAAAGAATGATCAACAGAATTAGGAGCAATCCTCCCCCGCCGTAAATAAACACAGTTCCACCATGGCGGCCATTGTCATAATTATCCCGGTCTCCTCTATCACGATATCTTCTGCTTCGTTCGTCCTGGTCGTTTTTAATCGCTTTTACTTCAGTGCGCAATACTTTCTTTTCAGAACGATTCAGAGTCGACATATCCATCGCTTTGATTTCCTCTAACCTGGCCATTTGAGCATTGTAGACTGCCAAATCATTGCTTACAGCTAAGGCGGGTGATTCTGTCTTAGCTACAGTAAGTAATTCTGATTTAGCTTTCATTTCATTTGCTGCACTCAGTTGTGCAGGAATCAATGACAACACCATAAATGTCATCACCATGCAAATCATCAGTCTTTTCATTGAATTAAATTTTATTTGAATAATTTTTCATTACAAATATCAACCGCTTAGACCCGAAAAATATTACAGAATTTCTAAAATTATTTACATCATTCACACATCTAATCACAGGAAAATTCACGGGTTTGAAAACCTTATTTTTTTCAGGTAACCTTAGTAGAAAAAAGGGTAAGTCCTGGAATTCACGCCCGCGCACAGATACTGCCAAAAGCCTGCATGTTGAGATCGGGCGGAATACAACGAATAATGAAAGTGGAATTTGCCTAATAAGGTAATAAGGTTGTGGCTATCTCTTCTCGTTCTGTTTCTACTAAGGTTACCTGAAAAAAATAAGGTTTTACAGATTCTGTTTTAGTACAATCAAACAGTTTCTTAATGTGTGTATTTTCATGCACGACAAAGGTTTAGATATTGTTGAAACCCAAAAGAGGCTACCTTGCGGCAGCCTCTTATCAAATATTAATCGCTCTGATCTGTCATGGCATTATTACATCCTGTCCATATACCAGCTTAACTCTTTTTCCATTTTTTTTACACGGAATATTGTTCTCAATGTTTTTTGGAGGCGCACAAAGGCGGTTTCACTTTTCACCACATAATCAGACGCTTTGTGCAGCATACAATCTACAGCCACTTCAATTTTATCCTGGGAGGATAACATGATGACGGGTATATCAGGGTTAAAATTCTTTACTCTGTCTAGCGTTTCTATACCGTTCATGGCGCTTTTTTCCACTCCGTCGAGGTAATAATCAAGGATGACTACATCCGGATGGTTGGACAAATTTGCAACGCACAGTTCTCCTGTCGCATAGGTCTCTATTTCAAAATCGGCATGCTGAAGAAATTCTATCTCCAATAGTTTTAAATACAATGCATCATCATCTACAAGAAACAGTTTTATCTTCATTTTTTCAGTCATTTTGGGCGTTTTTAATTGATGAATATGCTATTTCCAATTCTTCACATGCATGATTACACACATTTTCAATTTGCAGGACCAAATCGAATATACCCATCGATTGTTGTTGGTTTTTCGCGTAATCCTGTACTTTTTTGGCCATCTCCTCGTAATCGGGGCTTATTCCCATTATAGCAAAGGATGGAATGATTTTATGCACTGCAGAGTACAATGCATTCCAATCTTTATCCTTCCAACTCTGTTTCATGATGGTGATCAACGGAGGAGTATGTTCCAGATAAAGCGAAATCATCTCCATCATAAGGATCGGATTGGACTTAGTACGTGCAATCAAGTAATTAAGATCAGTGTATTTGACTATTTTAGCTGGTTCAATCTCAACTTCAATGTCAGTGTTTAAGCTCTTTTTTACAGAGCTGACAATTTTGTTGTACAACACTTTTTCATCAACAGGTTTGGCGATATAATCATTCATGCCAACTGATTTACATTTTGCCAGATCTACAGTGGTCACATCAGCAGTCAGGGCGATGATGGGGACCGTTGAATGCATCGTGTTCCTGATGTATTCGGTCGCTTCAAAACCGTTCATTTCGGGCATCTGCAGGTCCATCAAAATGATATCAAATTTGTTTGACTGCAATTTATCGATGGCAATTTTCCCGTTGGAGGCAATATCGCATTCAAATCCAAATTCATCCAACAGGGTTCTCATAAGCAACTGATTGAGTGCGATATCCTCCACCACCAATACCTTAACATTCTTTACTTCGTTATCCAATTCGAGATTTTCAGTTTCAGATTCTGCATCTGCCTTGGTTTTTAGAAAGTCCAAAACAAAACCAAATGTTGAACCCTTATCTACAGTACTCTTGACACTGATTGTTCCATCCTGCGCTTCAACCAGTTGTTTAACGATGGCTAGTCCAAGTCCTGTTCCGCCATACAATCTGGAAGTACCGCTGGAAGCCTGCTGAAAATTTTCAAATATCCTTTCAATCTTACTTTCTGATATTCCAATCCCGGTATCACTGACAGTAAATTCTATGGTAGCCTTTTTTTCATCTTCCTTTAAAAGACGAACAGACACAGTAATTTTCCCTTTGTTGGTAAACTTAACAGCGTTGCTCACAAGATTTAAAATAATCTGGTGCAACCGTACAGGGTCGCCGAGCAATACGATTGGTATTTTACTGTCGTATTCTTTGATCAATTCGAGATTCTTCTCACGGATTTTTGGTTCAAAGAGGTGCAGCATGGCCGAAATAGAAAGGGCCATTTTAAATGGGGTCTGTTCAAAGACCATTTTGCCTGCATCTACCTTTGCCAGGTCAAGTATATCGTTTATCAGTACGATCAGTGCATCACCGCTCATTTTGATCGCCTGCAGGTACTCTTTTTGTTTGGAGGTTGTCTCCGATTTCAGTAAAACTTTGGTAAATCCGATAATCGCATTCATTGGCGTGCGAATTTCATGGCTCATGTTTGACAAGAATTGCTGTTTTGCTTTCACGGCCGTTTCAGCAATGAGGGTAGCGCTCTCTGCTTTTATTTTGGCCTCTTCGGCAATGGCAACAGCCAACTCCGCAAAAACAATTGCCTCAGTTAATTCTGTGGCTATTCTTTTTTGATCGGTAATATCCCTTGCCACAACCACAACGCCCAATACATTGCCCTGATCATCCTTGTAAACCGAACCATTGAACAATACTTCAGTCAGGGTACCATCCTTGTGCCGGAGGGTGAGCGGTGAATCTTTCAGTGATCCCTTTGCAAAGACTATCTGGTAAACTTCGCGAGCTTTCTGAGGTTCAGTAAAATAGTCGAAGAAGTTGGATCCTTTTAAATGTCCTCTTGCAATACCGGTAATTTTAACAGTCGCCTCATTCAAGTCGGTAATCTTCCCGTCGGTATTGATGGTTAACAAAGGATCAAGACTCGCTTCAAGAAGACTAAGCGAATACTGTGAGGCCAATTTAAGCGATTTGCTTATTTCTTCAAGTTCAGCATTGGCAATTTCCTGCTTCTCTTTTTCTTTTGTTTGAAACCTGAGTTCTTTGTCCACAATGACCAATTCGGCTGAGCGTTTTTCCTTCTCCTCGTTTTGAAAGCGAAGTTCCTTGTTGGCTACAATTAATTCGGCAGCACGTTTCTCTTTTACGTCGTTTTGAAAAGCCAGCTCTTTATTGGCAATTACCAACTCGGCAGCGCGTTTTTCTTTTTCATTATTTTGATAGGCCAGTTCCTTATTGGCCACTACCAACTCAGCCGCACGTTTCTCTTTTTCATCATTCTGATACGCAAGCTCTTTGTTGGCTAAAACCAATTCTGCAGCACGCTTCTCCTTTACTTCGTTTTGAATGGCAAGTTCTTTGTTGGCAATAACTAATTCTGCAGCGCGCTTCTCTTTTTCATCATTTTGATAGGCCAGTTCCTTGTTGGCAATCTGCAACTCAGTAACCCATTTCTGTTTGGAGACATCCCTTGCCACGACAACAGCCCCTAAAACCTTGCCCTTTTTATCTTTATAGACTGATCCGTTAAACAACACGTCCGTTAATTTTCCATTGACGTCCCGAAAGGTAAGGGGAGAATCTGAAATGGACCCTAAAGCAAAAACTTTCTTGTAAACATCAGAAGCCTTCCCGGGTTCTGTGAAATAGTCGTAAAAGTTTGTACCCAAAAGTTTTTTGCGATCAACGCCTGTAACATCCACTTTAGCCTGGTTTACATCCGTAATTTTCCCATCTATACTGATAGTGATCAGGGGATCCAGGCTTGCTTCTATCAAACTGCTGGCATATTGTGAATGATGTGACTTCGTTCTTTCCATCTGATTATTATGTTACGCTGTTGTGCTCCACAACATTTCCAACTTCCTCAATCGGACTTCTCCTCTTGACTTTCAATTGTTTAAAATGGGATGGGGTAAGACCTGTGACCTTTTTAAATTGATTGGATAAATGGGCAACACTGCTGTAATTCATTTTCCAGGCAATTTCTGTAATATTCAATTCATCATAAATGATTAATTCCTTTATCCGCTCAATTTTATGGTGAATGACAAATTGCTCAATGGTAGTTCCCTGGATTTCGGAAAAAAGATTGGCCAAATAAGTGTAATCGTGGTTCAGTTTTTCACTTAAGTAATCGGAGAAATTTACTTTGATCATTTCATCGGTATGATGAACCATTTCAATGATTGCATTCTTTATCTTTTCGATCAAAACCGCCCTTTTATCGTCCATCAATTCAAGACCTGAATTGAGTAGGGCAGCTCTTAATTCATCTTTTTGTTCGGGTGTGATGTTCTCCATGATCTCAATTTCACCCAAATCAACAAGGATGAAGTGAAGGCCCAACCTTCGTAACTCCTCTTTAACCGCCAGTTTACAACGGTTGCTGACCATGTATTTGATATAGAGTTTCAAAAGTTTCCTTTTTAATTATACCCTTACAAAGATGCACAACTTATACCATAATCAATTTACAGAATTTTATCTAAAAGTTACATAATTCACACATTTTAAATACTGGAACCGGTTCTTTCAATCAAAATTATTTTCAGGATTTGCTCATAAAAATGGATAACCTTTAGTCACAAAAAAAAAGCCGCTGTATAAATCCATATACAGCGGCAATAACAAAAAAAAAGTGACCCAGCTGGGGCTCGAACCCAGGACCCCATCCTTAAAAGGGATGTGCTCTACCTGCTGAGCTACTGAGTCATCCTTATAACTCCTTTGTTTTTCAAAGGCACGGCAAAGATAGCCCATTTTTTTTAATCACCCAATGCAGGTATAAAAAAAAATAATTTTCGAGAAAATATTTTGTATTCTGCTTAATATCAGTGATATATAAAAATAGTTTGACAAAATATTTTAATCTGCCAAAAAGCACTATTTTTGTGTCATCATTATGATTAAACGGTAAAAAAAGTATTTAACTAATTGTCAATGAGCGGTAAAGTAGTAATTATAACTGGAGCTTCTTCAGGTATAGGCCGTGCACTGGCTATTGAATATGCGAAACGGGCTGCCTTACTTTCATTGGCAGCCAGGAGAATTGATAAACTGAATGAACTTAAAACGATCCTTGAATCATCGGAAGTACTGGTCACGCAGACCGATGTTACCAGTGAAACTGCATGCAAGGAGCTCATTGAACGTACTATTCAGAGATTTGGGAGGATTGACGTTTTAATTAACAATGCCGGCCTATCGATGCGGGCATTGTTTGATGACATAGATCTGAAAAGTTTCAAACAGGTCATGGACGTTAACTTTTACGGAACCGTTTATTGCACAAAATATGCACTTCCGCATTTGATCAGCTCCAAAGGTTCACTGGTGGGCATTATCTCTGTAGCCGGGCATGTAGGTTTACCGGCGCGTTCAGCCTATTCAGCTTCTAAATTTGCCGTTCGTGGTTTGTTGGATACCATCCGCCTGGAAAATTTGTATACGGGCCTTCATGTACTGGTTGCCGCACCAGGTTTTACCACCTCTGAGATAAGAAAATCGGCCCTAATGGCAGATGGCTTACCTCAGGGGGAGACGCCAAGAAAAGAAGAGAAAATGATGAGCGCTGCAGTTTGCGCCCAATTGGTGGTGAATGCCATTGAGAAGAGGAAGAGATCAATCGTATTGACATTTAAAGAGGGAAAGCTTTCCGTGTTTTTGGGGAAGTTCTTTCCCAAGTTATTGGATCGGCTAACCTTTTCTCACATGGCAAAGGAGAATGATTCACCGCTAAGTAAAAAATACTGAGCTTAGCCCTGTAAAGAACAGTTATCTGATTATATTCCTGTTGTCTGAAGGTATATAAAGAAAGCAACAGCGATCAATATAACGCTTAATCCAATGATCCTGTTGGCCCAGTAGAGTGTATTGATGGTTAATTTGTGCCTGAAAAGATTGGCAAAACCGGTAATGATGAACCACCATAACGATCCTCCAATAAAAATACCACCGAAAGTCAGCAAGGCTTCCAGCGGTCTTGAAAATTGCAAAACGATACTGTATCCTGTAAAAATAGCCATGAACACAAAGACAGACAGCGGATTAGACAAGGTCACAAAAAAGGTGGTCAGAAAATCCTGCAGATGCGAAGAGCCTCTTCGTTTGTAATCCTGGATCTGCTTCGTCGGATTTGACCTGAAAATATAGATTCCGAGAAGGATCAAAACAAAGAAACCAACCAACTTAAAATATAGTTCGTAGGTTCTGATAAAATCGATAATGATGGAGAGGCCAAATCCCGCTACCAAAGCATAAACAGTATCTGCTGTTGCAATTCCAATCCCTGAAAAGATCCCGGATTTCCAATTTCTGTTAACTGTCCTTTGAATACACAATATCCCTAGAGGTCCCAATGGGATGGATACGGCAAGACCGGTAACAACTCCTTTCCAAAGCAAATTAAAATCCATATTCACAAAAATAGGGGAATTTCTTATTTCTACATGCTTTCTGCAAAATTCTGCAAGTAATACTGAGATATTTGGTTATTTTTAGGCGGTTGACACCAGCGAAAAATACTGTTTGAATATTGTAAAACTAAAAAATATTGAAGGTGAAAAAAAATATTTATTTGATTCTTTTCTTTATGATAGCCAGTCATTACACTCAATCACAAACCGTTGTGAAACTTTGGCCTAATGGAACTCCTGGTCCGGTCGTTTCTCCAAAACCTGAAGAAACTTTCGAGGGCAGACGGGTGCGCTATGTTTCTGAACCTAATTTGACTGTTTACCTTCCTGCGAAGGAACTAAATACCGGGGTTTCGGTAATCATATGCCCAGGCGGAGGTTACGGCATGGAAGCGATGGACCACGAAGGTTATGACGTAGCTGAATTTCTTCAAAATCATGGAATTGCAGGAATCGTTTTAAAATACAGGTTGCCCTATGGTCATTCTGAAATACCGCTTCAGGATGCCCAACAGGCCATGAGATTGGTTAGGTTACATGCCGAAGAGTGGTCTGTTGACCCTTCAAAAATAGGAATCGCCGGATTTTCTGCTGGTGGACATTTGGCATCCACTCTTTCAACTCACTTTGACACAGGCGATAAGGAATCAAATAATCCGATTGCCAGATTGAGTTGTCGCCCGGATTTTTCTGTTCTACTTTATCCTGTAGTTACCTTTAAAGAGGAGTGGGGCCACATGGGATCCAGGGAAAATTTGATTGGCAAAACCAATGACTGGAGGGTAATCGAAAAATTTTGCAACGAATTGCAGGTTACCAAACAAACACCGCCTGCTTTTATCGCACTAGCGGATGATGATGCTGGAGTTAAACCGCGAAACAGCATCGAATATTATTTGGCACTGAAAAGGGAGGGTATCCAGGCAGAGCTGCACATTTTCAGGGAAGGCGGACATGGTTTCGGGATGCACAAAACAGGCAAACCACATGACCAGTGGCCATTCATGATGATTGAATGGATGAAGGCCATGAAATATATCAAATAATGGCCCGGGAAACCAATAATCTGTTTTCCTGTTGTCCCAAATGTGGTTCACCTTCTTTTCTTACCGGGGATAAAGGCAGGTCATTCAGGTGCGAAGAGTGCCTGTTTCATTATTACATCAACAATTCGGCGGCAGTTGCTTGCTTGATAATCAATGCATCAGGAGAACTTTTGCTTACCCGTAGGGCTTTTGAACCCAACAAGGGAATGCTGGATCTACCTGGCGGTTTTGTTGAACCGATGGAATCAGCAGAAGAGGCAGTTATCAGGGAAATTATGGAGGAACTGAACCTCCGGGTTACCAAAATGAGCTATTTGGTCTCTTACCCGAATTTATATCCCTACTCAAATTTTGAGGTACCGACAGTTGATCTGGCTTATTTATGCGATGTAGAGAAACTTGATTGCCTAAGGCCGGATGATGATGTGGCTTCAATAGAATTCATAAAGCCTGATAAAATTCCACTAAATGTCTTGTGTTCCAATAGCATGAGGCAAATTGTCCAGTTTTACCTCAAATCAGGGGGTGTAAATTAAATTCAGTATGACGAAGATTGCCGAGCGTATTTCCGGTTTGAGGGAATTGATGCACAAACATCAGATTGATGCCTATTTGATCACAGGCACTGATCCCCATCTGAGTGAATATATCCCAAAATGGTGGAAAACACGACAGTGGATCAGTGGTTTTACCGGATCGTATGGTAAGGTTCTGGTCACTATCGATGAAGTGCTGCTTTGGACGGATACCCGGTATTTTCTACAGGCAACGGAAGAGCTGAAAAATACAGGTATCAGATTAATGAAAGATAGGGTGCCGGATGCTGTTTCACTGGAAGAATGGACATTCCAAAATCTGAAGCCCGGCAATAAATTCGCATTCGATGGTTCAACCATATCGACAGCCGAAGCGGACCTTTTAACATCCAAATTGACTGCGAATGGCATCAAAATTGAATTTGATCTTGATCTGGTAGGTCAGGTTTGGTCGGAAAGGCCAAATCCGTCCGATACCCCCGCCTATGAATTTCCCCTGATTTATGCAGGAAAATCAAGAACCGAGCGGTTCGATATGGTTCGCAAAATGCTATTTTCTAAAAATCTTGATTCAACCATTATCTCATTACTCGATGATCTGGCCTGGATATTCAATTTGAGAGGCAATGATATAGAATATGCACCTTTGGTATCGGCTTACGGTTACATCGACCTGGAAAATGTCTGGCTGTTCATCAACCCCGACAAGTTGGGTCCGGATTTTAGGACTGTTTTGGAAGAAGAGGGAATATTCATCAAACCGTACAGTGATTTTTATTCGTTTTTAACGCGATTGACCAACAAACGGATTCAAATCGATCCTGTTCGCACGAATTTTAAGATCTACAGATCGCTTTCCGATCGCAACGAAATAGACAATTCTGTTGCATTAATCACTAAATTAAAGGCAGTTAAGGATTCACATGAGATCGATAATATCAGGAATGCACATGAAAAGGATGGTGCAGCAATGGTTTATTCGCTTTTTTGGCTATATCAAAATATTGATAAAGAGAATATTACAGAAATTTATATCGGTAATAAGCTGAATGAATTTAGAAAGAAGCAACCCTTGTTTATGGGAGACAGTTTTCATCCGATTGTAGGCTTTGGGGATCATGGTGCGATTGTTCATTATCATGCCACAGATCAGACCAATGTTTGCATAACTCGCGACAATTTACTTCTTATTGATTCAGGAGGACAATATTTGGATGGAACGACCGACATAACACGGACAATATGTCTGGGTACGCCTACTACAAAGCAGCGCGAAGACTTCACAAGCTGTCTGAAAGCGCACATTGCCCTTGCGACCGTGCACTTTCCGGTTGGAACCAAGGGTTATTCGCTGGATTCTATTACTCGTAAACCATTGTGGGATAGAGGAATAAATTATGGTCATGGAACCGGCCATGGAATAGGCTATTTTTTATCTGTCCATGAAGGACCGATGAGTATTCGTACTGAATTCAACAACGAACCAATCTCGGAAGGTCATCTTTTGTCGAATGAACCCGGTATTTACAGGGAGGGGGAATATGGAATCAGAATTGAGAATGTTATTTTATGTAAAAGATCTCCCGCTACTGAATTTGGGGAATTTCTATGTTTTGAAACCATCTCTCTCTGTCCAATTGATAAGCATCTTATTGTGCTTGATATGCTTAAACCTGAGGAATTAAGTTGGATAAACCAATACCATGAGACTGTTTTTCAGAAAATATCACCTCACTTACGTGAAAGGGGGATTTTGGAGTGGTTCAGACTTCAATGCGCCCCCATGCGTTTACCTGATAAAATTTTAAAAAATTGAAAACCTCCCTGAAATTGTTTATCGGATTCGTTCTGGTACAAATATTGTTGGTTCCTCGAAATGTCTCAGGACAGTATTTTGTTGCAGGCCAGGATCCAGGGGGAATCAAATGGAGGCAAATCCAAACTGAACATTTCCAGATATTATATCCATCTGATTATGAGGCTGAAGGTCACAGAGTTGCCCATATTTTTGAAAAAGTTTATGGTTATTCAGGGGTAACACTTTCGCACCATCCCCGAAAAATTACGATTATACTTCATGCAAAGTCAATGAAGTCGAATGGATTTGTGGCTTGGTCGCCTTCCCGGATTGAGCTGTTTCCAACACCGGGTCAGGATTCTTATGCCCAGGAATGGATTGAACAATTGGCCACGCATGAACTAAGGCATCATGTTCAAATCGATAAAATCGAATCGGAATTACCTGCCATTTTCAAAATTTTATTGGGTGAACAAGCTGCATCCATTGTCATTGGAGCCTATTTGCCCTTTTGGTTCCTGGAAGGGGATGCAGTTGTAACTGAAACCGCATTGAGTTCGTCCGGTCGTGGCAGGGTTCCATCCTTTACCATGGAATTAAAGGCACAAGCCGATGAAAAGGGCATTTACAGTTTCGACAAGGCCTATCTTGGGTCCTACAAGGATTATATACCTGATTATTATCAGCTTGGATATCAGATGGTTTCAAATATCAGGAACAAGAATGGGGGAGAGGTATGGGGAAAAGTATTGCACCATATTGCCAAAAATCCGCTTGGAGTCAATTCATTATCAAAAGGATTGAAACTGGCTACGGGAAAAAATCAGGATGAGCACTATCGGGAGATCATGTATAACTTGAAGAACACGAATCCATTTAGGCTTAATATTCCGGAAGATACGGTTCTTTCCGGAAGGAGAATGGTTGGATCCTCAAAAGAATATATTAGTTATCGGTATCCGCATCTTTTGAATGATTCATCGATTGTAGCTTTAAAGAGCTCGCTTGGTAAAATTCAGGAACTTGTATTGATTGATAAAAACTTAAATGAAAGAAAATTGTTTGAACCCGGATTCATTTTGGAAGAATCACTGAGTGTTTCCAATGGGAAAATCGTTTGGTTTGAATCAAAGCCTGATTTGCGTTGGACACATCGAGACAGAACGCTGCTTCGCATCCTTGACATACAAAGTGGAACCCTGGTTGACAAAGTATTTTCCGAAAAGTTATATGCCCCTATGTTTTCGCCAGATGGAAAATGGATTTCGGCAGTGGCGCTCGATAACCTTAACCACTCTTCAATTGACTTGATTAGTGTAGATAACTATTTGATTAAAAAGGTATTTATGGCGTATCCGAATCATTATTTTATTACCCCCTCCTGGTCAAAAGATGGCAGTTCAATGTATGCTGTCGACCTTGGGGATAAAGGCAAATCTATTGTTAAGCTCAATTTGGCGAATGGGAAAAAAAATAATATTACTGTTCCGATTTCAGGAGAGATTAAAAAACCATTTCAATGGAACAATTTCCTAATATATTCAGCGAATCAATCAGGCAAATTTCAAGGATTTGCCATAGATCTTACCACAAACAAACAATATCTGATCGCAACGGCCAAATATGGAATCAAAGACCTTCAGTGTTCAGGCAATAGCAACACCTTAATTTTTGCAGATTACGCTGCAAACGGCTTTAAAATAGCCACAAAGACCGTTAATAGTGATGTGTGGAAAGAAATTGATCAAAAATCCTGGTTTCAGGATACGCTAGCCAACAAATTGACCGCCCAGGAAAAGGGGGCAATCGATTTCTCCAAACAAGATACCAACCAATATACAAGTCAGAAGTATGTGAAATTCTTAAATCTTATAAACATTCACAGTTGGTCGCCAGCATATGTTGATCCTGACAATTCGACTGTAAATATCGGGTTTTCAGTTATTTCACAAAACAAACTTACCACAGCAATCACACAATTTGGCTACAACTACTCGTCGGTCAACCAGGCAGGGAAATGGGTAGGTAAGTTCGAATATTCCGGTTGGTACCCTATTTTAAGGATTTATGGCGATTATGGAAAGGAAAAATCACAATACTACCAGATAAACAGGCATTACAATACAAATAATGTACTGATCAGTCAAGATACTGTTGCAGTTCCCTACTCAAAGAAAGTTTTGAATACACACTTCGATGCACTCATTCCATTTAATTTTTCAAAGGGTAAAATGTACCGAATGGTTGAGCCGGAAATTCAGATCGGCTATTCGCACTACTGGCAGGATCCGGCCACTCCGTCAACAATCTTTAGAGGAAGTTATATTCCTTTTAGCTACAGGCTTTATTTACACAACATTATGCAGCAAAGTACCCGCGATATACAGGCAAGGTGGGGACAAATTGTTGATCTGCAGTTTAGGCATACACCATTTGGCGATAAGCGACTGGGGAATATCGTTTCTACAGAAGGAACTTTCTTTTTTCCGGGAATATTATGCAACCAGGGAATTCGGGTTTATACCGGATATCAGCTAAAAAAGTCGGCTAGCTCCTATTTCAATGACTTGATCTATTATCCCAGAGGTTATACAAACGTTGATAACAATGAACTGAAGACATTAAGAAGTGATTATGTGCTTCCTTTACTCTCTCCGGACTGGCACATTTGGCATCTTTACTACTTAAAACGGATAACGATGCGGCTTTTTTATGATTATGCCCAAATTTCTATTCCCATTCACCAGACAACCAACACAATAAACAAGACACTCAGTTCATTCGGTGGGGAACTGGTTACGGAATGCCATTTACTGAGATTCATCGCACCATTCAAATTAGGGGTCAGGGAATCCTATTTAACTGAATCCGGACAGTTCTCTTCAGAATTCCTTCTTTCTGTCAACCTGAAAGGAATGTAGTTTTTATACAATTCTCACAGACTTTGTGAGAATTATGGCAGGTACTTGAATTAAATTAATCACAGCAGACAAAAATTACTTTTGTAATGGCTAAAATCATTGAATTTTGGTCACAATTCAGCATGATAAATACTAATATAATGTAGTTATTTCCAATCAAATAATACATTCAATAAAACTAAAAGATTAGATTACTAGTTTCCATCTGGAAACAAATCAGTCAAAACAGGTATCTACGCATAAAAATTGATTTATATATTTATAATAACCAGTAATTTAAGTAGTTTTATTAAATAATTGAATTGGATTAAATATTGACAGACTACTCATTTGGATTAACCGATAAGTTACATATGTAATATTTAATCATTTCACACATGTTACATATGTAAAAATTAATTTATTGCAAATTGTAATCACAATTGTTACATTTGTGCAAAAGTAGCTCTGTCATGAAAGATAGAATCATTCAATTTCTGGTTTCAGAAAAAATTTCACCCGCCGAATTTGCAGACAAAATTGGGGTCCAAAGATCCAGTATGTCTCACATTTTAAATGGTCGCAACTACCCCAGTGCCTCATTTATTCAGAAGATGCTTCAGGTATATCCATACCTCAATTCGCGCTGGTTATTGATTGGAGATGGGGAAATGAATTTAGGGTTTAGTGGTGTGCAATCATCTCCTGTATATTCTGAGCCTATTCAAAGCAGGGAAGAGCCTCTTTTGATCCAGCCTCCGGTGTTTCAACCCCAACCTCAGGAGCCTGTTGAACCTGATCTATTTAATAATTCTGTACCTGAAACAAAGGGAGATCCCCATTCAGCAACAATTCCTATTGCTGGAGTTAACAACCCTGTAGGTGTTCCGGTTAATGAAAATTTCCAGCAAATCCCAGATGGATCAAAATTGGATCAAGTCATAAATAAATACACTATAAATCAGGATGTTATCAATAATGCGAAGGAAATTGAACAAATCTTATTCTTTTACAAAGACAAAACTTTCAACGTATACAGGCCTTCCTAACCCTATTTTTGGCTATATTTGCGCATTGCTCCAATACAATTTATTTACGGATGAAAAAATCAGTGCAGAACCTTACGGTTATTTCGAACCAAAGGCTAAACAGGGACCATGCACTCCTGGAATTAAAATCTGAAGTTCTTTTGGAAGGAATACTTCCCGGACAGTTTGCCAATATTTTGGTAGATAAATCACAAAATGTATTTCTTAGGCGACCATTTTCGATTTTTCAGGTTGATTACAAATGTAATTCGATCTTTGTTCTGATTAAAGGAATAGGTGAGGGTACCAAATCTTTGTCTAAAAGTTTGGTTGGGGAAACACTAAGCGTCATCTTTCCTTTGGGGAGAGGTTACACATTCCCAGAAAAAAAATCGAAAGTTTTACTGGTCGGAGGTGGTGTAGGTATTGCCCCTTTAATGCTTCTGGCAACCATGTTAAAACAAAATAGTCACCAGATTGAAATATTGCTTGGTGCAAGAACTGGTGAAGATCTGGTCGAACTGGAGAAATTTGCAAGGTACGGAACCGTTCATACTACTACGGAGGATGGAAGCTTTGGATCAAAGGGGTTTGTGACGGATCATGCTCTTTTTGGCGATGAATTAAAAAGCTTTGATAAGATATATACCTGTGGTCCGGAACCAATGATGAAGGCTGTTGCCAGACTTGCTTATCTCAATGAAGTTGATTGCGAGGTTTCCCTGGAGAACACTATGGCTTGCGGTTACGGTGTCTGTCTTTGTTGTGTCACGGAAACAACCGGGGGACACCGGTGTGTGTGTACTGATGGACCTGTATTTGATATAAAACAGTTGAAATGGCAGAATTAAGTATCGATATAGCAGGAATGAAACTCAAAAATCCGGTGATGACTGCATCCGGAACGTTTGGTTTTGGCACTGAATTTGATGATTTTTTTGATTTGAATACGCTGGGGGGCTTTGTTGTAAAGGGGACTACCCTTCATCCCAGACAGGGGAATTCATATCCAAGAATGGCTGAAACCCCCTCTGGAATGCTTAATGCGGTGGGGTTACATAATGGAGGGGTTAAATATTTTTCGGAACATATATATCCACGTTTGCTGGCCTACGATACCAATATTCTGGTCAATGTTTCGGGATCTACAGTCGAAGAGTACATTGCCTGTGCCGAACAAATCAATGAGTTGGATCATATTGCGGGTATTGAACTCAATATATCCTGTCCAAATGTGAAGGAGGGTGGTATGGCATTCGGTACTAGTTGTCCTGCTGCAGAGGCAGTGGTAAAAGCTGTCAGAAAGGTTTACCGCAAACCATTAATGGTTAAACTTTCGCCAAACGTAACCAGTATAACCGATATCGCACTTGCTGTGGAGGCAAGTGGCGCAGACAGTATCTCTTTGATTAATACTATTTTGGCGATGGCCATTCATGCGGAAAGCAGAAAACCGGTGCTTTCAACTGTCACTGGAGGACTTTCTGGTCCGGCCATTAAACCTATTGCACTCAGGATGGTTTGGCAAGTATCCAAAGCTGTTAAAGTTCCTGTTGTAGGAATGGGGGGGATCATGAATGCAACCGATGCCATCGAATTCTTTCTTGCAGGCGCCTCAGCTATCCAGGTTGGTACAGCCAATTTTATCGATCCATTGGCTTCCCAGCATATTATTGCAGGTATAGATAATTATCTTGATAGACACAAATTTAAATCTATCAAAGAGATCATTGGCGGTTTACAACTGTAAACGATTAAGTGATCTGCCTAAATCAATTTGTTGACATATGTAATTCACATTTGTATGCTTTCCAATTTTATTCGATTTACTTTTGTTACTCTTCTCTTCCTCATTATACCTGCATTTTACGGCTTTCATCCTCAAAATGTGCCTAAAAGGATTGCATTTCTGGAAAAGCAACGGATTAATAAGCTGATAATTAAGAAGATAGTCCAATCTGAGAATACTGATTTGCTTGACAGGAGTTTCGAAAGGTTCAGGGAACAAAATCTTTTGAAGGGTTTGGCTGTTGCTATAGTAAAAGACGAGAAGCTGATTTTTGCCAAAGGATATGGATATGCTGACACTGAAGCAAAAATATTAGCATCACCTGAACAACTATTTAGAATTGCCAGTGTTTCCAAACTGATCACCTCAATAGCCATCATGAAACTGGTTGAGAGTGGGAAAATCAAGCTGGATAGTAAGGTCTTTGGAAAATATGGAATTCTAAACGACGAAAAATCGGGTCAAATTAAGGATAACAGACTGGAAAACATTACGGTACGCAATCTCTTGAATCATTCCGGCGGATGGACCCAGAGATATGGGGACATTGCTTTTCTCCCGAAAATCGTTTCAGGGCAGACAGGCGATCCTATGCCATTAAATATTAATTCATATTTAAAATTTGTAACTGCGAAGCGTCTTCATTTTGAACCAGGGTCGTCAAGTGCTTACTCAAACCTCGGATATATGATTCTTGGTGAAGTCGTGGCCAGGGCCTCTAAAACCAACTATGAAAAATTTGTGAAAGAAAATGTTCTTAAGCCGGCACATATATATGATATGCAGCTTGGGGGGAGTTTCGAAAACGAAAAGCTTTTGGAGGAGGTTCGATATTACCAACCGGAGGATGCACAACCGATAGAAGCTTACGATGGCAGTGGCCGTATGGTACCAAAAATATATGGGAGCACAAACATGGCGTTGTTGGGATCCGCAGGTGGATGGATTGCTTCCCCTGTCGATTTAATGAAACTATTGGTGGTCATTGACGGAGATCCACGAACAAAAGATATCCTTTCGGCAAAAAGTATTGCCGAGATGACCCATGTAGATGAGAATGGCCTGGACCCATTGGGCTGGCGAAGCACCAATGAAAATGGCGAATGGTGGAGAACGGGTACACTTCCCGGCTCTTCTGCGCTAGTAAAAAGGGAACCCAATGGTCTTTCCTGGGTCATGATTACTAACACCAGCAACTATAAAGGTCCCCATCTTGCCATTGAGATGGATCGGATTATGTCGGCAACACTCAGGAAAATAAACAAATGGCCGGATTATGACTTGTTCAATTTTTTTCCCAAGTGAGCATTCAATTTTTTTAAGTGTTACTTTATCAAGGAAGTTGCGTATATCAACCCGATGAGTGCATACAAATGCTCATTTAAGGGTAAATTAATTAAATAAAACATGTCGGAATTTGAGGTTTTAATCCCCAAACTGGGTGAAAGTATTCAGGAAGCAACGATTACCAAGATATTTGTGAAAGTTGGTGATTCGGTACATGAAGATGACCTATTATTTGAAGTTGCAACAGACAAAGTTGATTCTGAAATTCCTTCTCCAGTATCCGGGACGATTAAGTCCATTAATTGTAAGGTGGACGACCTGCTTGCTGTCGGGAAAATAGCAATGATTATCGACCTGGAAGGAAATAGCGAAAAACAGTCTGATCATGTTGTTCCGGAAGTTACTGTTTCAACTCCGGAGGTGCCTATTCCAACCTCAAAATTACCAGATATACCCCGGGAGAAGTTAGTAACCAATAGATTTTATTCTCCTCTGGTTAAGAATATGGCCAAGAAAGAGGGTATTCCTCTGGAAGAGCTGGAGGGAGTAGAAGGAAGTGGACTTGGTGGGCGAATTCAAAAGAATGATTTGATAAAATACATCGAAGGGCGGGAAAATAAAACCATAGATGCCACTTCGCGGTTAAACAGTAGTCCTTCGGAGGTAAATACTGAAAATTCAGGAGTAACGCAACGGCCTCAAGTGTCTGTTTCAATTGGTGCTGAAGACACAATTTTGGAAATGGATCGCGTACGGAAGTTGATTGCCAGGCATATGGTAATGTCAAAGCAGACAGCGCCCCACGTTACCTCGTTCGTCGAAGCTGATGCGACTGAAATGGTTTTATGGCGTAATCGTTACAAAGATGAATTCCAGGCAAAATATGGAGAAAAGCTTACTTTTTTACCCTTCTTTACGGAGGCGGTTGCCAAAGCGATTACTGAATTTCCGATGATTAACAGTTCGGTGGATGGAGAACAGATCATTTTAAGGAAAAGGATCAATGTTGGCATTGCGGTGGCTACCAACAGTGGCAATTTAATGGTTCCTGTTATCAAAGATGCCGATACCAAAAATCTCCTTGGTTTAACAAAAGATATCAATCAGTTTGCAGAGGCCGGCCGCAACGAAAAACTGCAACCTGATAGCCTGCAGGGAGGAACCTTTACCATAACCAATTTTGGTTCATTTGGCAATACCATGGGAACGCCAATCATAAATCAGCCCCAGGTAGCCATATTGGCCATCGGAACCATTGAGAAAAAACCGGCTGTTATTGAGACAGCAATGGGTGACGCAATTGTTGTGAGACACAAGGTTTTCCTATCACTTTCCTACGACCACAGAGTTGTTGACGGAATGCTGGGAGGCAAATTTCTCAGACGAATTGCTGACCTTATTGAAGGTTTTAATTCTAAACGAACAGTTTAATTAAATTATATTATTCTGTTACAATTAGATAGTTATATTGCTTATTCCCAAATTGAATTAAAAAACATAACGGTTATTCTTTCGATAAAAGAGTAATCATTCAAACCAATTCATCACGTATGAACAATTTATACGATTTATCCGTACCTCAAAAATTCTCCATCTTACAAACAGAAAAGTCGACACTCCAAAAATGGTATCATTTAATGGTTCTTGGAAGGATGTTGGATGAAAAGGCGCCTAACTACCTGAAGCAGGCCATTGGATGGTCTTATCATGCGCCTTATGCCGGTCATGATGGTATACAGCTGGCTATCGGACAAATTTTCGATAAGGAACAGGATCATCTTTTCCCCTATTACAGGGATCTTCTCACAAATTTATCGGCAGGATTGACTGCTGAAGAGATCATTTTAAACGGTATATCAAAAGCAGGGGATGTTAATTCAGGGGGCCGGCACATGTCAAACCATTTTGGAAAGCCCGAATGGAACATTCATAATGTATCCTCGAGTACAGGAAATCATACGCTACATGCCGCAGGAGTTGGTCGGGCGATAAAGTACTATAAGGGAAAAGGGGTTTCTATCAGTTCACAGGGTGAGTCATCGGTCAGCGAAGGGTATGTGTATGAAGCAATCAATGGGGCTTCGACAGAATGTTTGCCAGTTATTTTCGTATTTCAGGACAACGGATATGGTATATCTGTGCCTAAAAAAGATCAAACCGCCAATCGAAAAGTTGCTAATAACTTTGTGGGATTTAAAAATTTACGTGTCATTCATTGCAATGGAAAAGATGTATTTGATTCAATGAATGCCATGGAAGAAGCGAAAAAATGGGTGATTGAAAATCAATTGCCATGTATTGTCCAGGCAAACTGTATACGGATCCATTCGCATTCAAATTCTGATCGGCATGATCTCTACAGAAATGAGGTAGAATTGAACTATGTAAGGGAATACGATCCTTTGGCTAAATTTAAAAGACTGTTGCAAAGATATGAACGGCTCACTGAGGAAGAGATGATTTCCATTGAGGAAAAGGCCAAAGAGGAGGTAAAGCTGGCGCATCAGTTTGCACTCCATTCTCCTGATCCTGAACCAAATAGTATTCATAATTTTGTGTATGCCCAAACTTATGAATCCAGTAAGTATCCCAATGGAATCCAACATTCGGACAATCCGGGAACTAAGAGAAAACTTATTGAAGCAATTAATGAGACGCTAAAGGTTGAATTCACCCGGAATCCTGATACATTTATATGGGGACAGGACATTGCAAACAAAGAAAAGGGTGGTATATTCAATGTTTCCAAAGGTTTACAAAAGGAATTCGGAAAGAAGCGTGTATTTAATGGCCCGATTGCAGAAGATTTTATTACGGGTACGGCCAATGGGATGTCGAGGTACAGCAAAAAGATACGGATTGTGGTGGAGGGGGCAGAGTTTGCCGATTATTTCTGGCCAGCAATGGAGCAGTTTGTAGAAATGACCCATGAGTACTGGCGAACGAATGGTCAATTTGCACCAAACGTCACCATTCGCCTGGCTTCTGGCGGTTATATTGGTGGCGGACTCTATCATTCTCAGACCATTGAGGGATCGTTGGTTTGTTTTCCCGGAATTCGAATTGTTTATCCCTCTTTTGCTGATGATGCAGCCGGATTGCTTCGAACATCGCTTTTATCCGAAGGGCCAACACTGTTTTTGGAACCCAAAGCACTATACAATTCACCTGCTGCGGCAGCACTGGTCCCTGATGATTTCGAGGTTCCGTTTGGTGTTGCAAGGGTGAGAAGGTCAGGCAAAGATCTGACACTGATTACCTATGGGAATACTACCCAGTTGTCGCTTCATGTTGCAGAGAAAATATCAAATGAAGGATTTGATATTGAAGTAATTGACCTACGATCCCTCATACCTCTCGATAAAAGTGCGATCATTGCCTCTGTGAAGAAAACTGGTAAAGTCTTAATCGTCCATGAGGACAAAGTTTTTGGAGGGTTTGGTGGTGAACTGGCTTCGATCATAAACGAAGAGGCCTTTGAATACCTGGATGCCCCTGTTCGTCGGGTTGGTTCGGAATTTACACCAGTTGGATTTAACAGAATCCTTGAGGCAGCCATTCTACCCAATGAAAACAAAATCTACGAAGCAGCTATTTCGCTGTTAAAATATTGATCATCCTTAAAATCGAACAATACTTGTGGATTCAAGTTCCACCTTTTTATTATAGGAAACATGAAAAAAATTGCCGTCGTTTACAGTTTTAATTCAACCAAATCAGCGAAAATTGCTTCGAAAATTACCGCATGTTTTAAAAATTATAAAATCGAAGAATTGAATGTTGAAAGTTGTAAAGGAGAAGACTTTCTTTTGTATGACACTTATATTCTAAGTGTGCCAACCTGGTTTGATGGCGAGCTTCCAAATTATTGGGATGAAATGTTACCGGCATTGAGTAAATTGTCGCTAAAAGGCAAAAAAATTGCCGTTTTTGGTCTTGGGGACCAAAAGAATTACCCCGAAAATTTCTGCGATGCAGTAGGCATTTTGGCTGATTTCTTTGAGAATTTGGGCGCGACGATCATCGGATTTACTTCACCCGATGGATATTCCTTTGAAGCTTCGAAAGCTTTGAAAAACAATGTTTTAAAAGGATTGTTACTGGATCAGGAGAATCAATCCAAACTTTCTGATGAACGTATTTTAAAGTGGACCAGGCAACTGGAAAATGAGATCAACTGAATCTTCGCCGATTATTCCTACCTTTGTAGCGAAGAAGCAATAAAAATTTGACCTGTTTTCATGCTGAAGTCACTCAAGGTAATCCTGTTGGTTCTTTTACTGGCGATCGTTTATGTTCTGGTAAACGAGAATTCAACATTCAATTTTATCTATCCTGAATACCACGTTAAATCCTATGAGATAGAAGTTGTTAACAGTAAATCCATTCTGAATCAGGATCCTGTCTCCCTTATTCCTGTAATATACCACGGCACACTCGATTTTGATACGATACCGGAGATTGATCGGAAGAGTGTTTTTATCAATTACATGCTTCCCGCTATTGTTATTGAAAGGGACAGGTTGTTGGACCTTCTTAGGCATGTAGAATACGTTGAAAACAGGATGGTGAACAGGCTGCCGCTTCGTCACGATGATCTCTTATTTTTCAAGGAGATGATGGAAAAGTATGATGCTGCCTCGATCAAAGATTTGAAGATTCGTCTCTTTCCCCAGCCTGTTAGTTTGATCCTGGCACAGGCCACTCTTGAATCCGGTTGGGGAACTTCCAACGTCTTTTCAAGGGCCCACAATCCATTTGGGATCATGTCCTTTGCAACAGATGAACCACGCATGAGGTTTGTCAATCCGGAGCTGAAAACAGAAGTCTTCGTCCGAAGCTATAGGGATGTATTCCAATCTGTTGAGCACTATTTTCTCTTTACGGCGAAATTATCATCGTATGAAAAATTCAGAAAGAAACGTTGGGAGAGGGGCACCTCTTTCGATTTGGTGAAACTGATGAAAAGTTACCACAAAAGCAATGAATATGTAGAACTCATTGGATCCATCATTCGAACAAATGATTTCGGGAAATATGACAATATCTCCATTAACAAAGATTATTTTGGATACAAGAAAAACTATTTGCAGTTAATCAGGAGTTATTTCGAAGATTATTTTTAACATAACATAATATAATCATTCCGATTCTTAGTGTGAAGAATTGAGTAAAATATTAAAGTACAGGAAGTTAAATGAAACATAAAATGAAATCAAAGAAAAAAATTGCCATAGTAGCGCATGATAACCGAAAACAAGATATGGTTGAATGGGTTAGGTACAACTGGAAAGAATTGGCTCAACACAGCATGATCTGCACAGGTACAACCGGAAGGCTTGTAGATGAAACTTTACGTCATAAATGCAAAGAAAACGATGCTGTTCCGCCCGAAATCTTGAGATTAAAATCTGGTCCGCTTGGTGGTGACCAACAGCTTGGAGCAATGATCTGCGAAGGGAATGTAGATTTGTTGTTTTTCTTTTGGGACCCAATGCAACCTCAGCCACATGATGTTGATGTAAAAGCGTTGCTGAGAATTGCAGTGATGTACAATATACCTACGGCATCAAATCGTTCTACTGCAGATTTTATCATTTCTTCACCGCTTTTTCATCAGGAATATAATCCGCTCGTGGTGGATTATACAGATTATACATCCAGAAGTCTGTAAATAAATAAGTGACTAGAGTGAACTAAAGTGACTAAAGTTAATAGAGTATTTATTGTTCATGAATATGCTGCCAGCCACTAATGACAAGTACTTTAGGTCACTTTAGTCACTCTAGCTCACTTTAGTCACTTATTCTATATTGTCTTATAATTAATATTATGATAAATAAATAAAGGGTAGTAAAAGGAGCCAATTTTTGACTCCTTTCCTTTTACTATTTATTCATCTTTTCGAACTTATCCATCATCTTCAAACGATAGTACAAGTTTTTCAATTGATCTTTGATGTAAGTATCTTTTGGATTGTATTCTACTGCCTTCTCCAGATATGGAACCGCTTTGGCGAATTCGTCATCAGATTTTTTCTTTTCTGCTTCAAACTTCACCTGTTCATTGGTGGGAACTGCATTCGCAACGTCAAACTGTTTTACGCCACGGTTGAAATAGATTACGCCAATATTGTAAAACGCGTCCGCATAATCCGCTTTTACTTTGATGGCCAGTTCATATTCCTTTATCGCATCGTCTTGTTTTCCCAATTTATCCAAGGCAATTCCTTTTGCAAGATAGAATGATGGGTTGTCTTTTTCTTTCGCAATAGCCTTATCAAGATATCCTATGGCTTCCTCTGTTTTTCCGGTAGTAATATAATAGTTAATCAATTGTACCAGAATGCTCTGATCTTCAGGATATTTGTTGAATGCCTCTTTCATTATGTTAACTGAAGACAATGTATCTCCCTTTTGCTGGTAAGCGCTGATAATCTGGGAATAGGAAGAACCGGGATTGTATCCATGTTGTGCAGTAAGACCAAAGTATTTAATAGCCTTATCAAATTGTTTGGCATTCATTGCTGCAAGACCGGTATTGTACATGATGGCCGTATCAATGGTGTTGTCGGTTTTAAAAAGTGGTGCAGCTTCAATATTTAATACTTTCTCAAATAAGTCACTGGAAGCTTCATACTTTTGAGCCTGAAAAGCTTCAATGGCAGCATTTGAAAGTGTTGGAATAAAGCTACTTAGCAATTTTATTTTCAAAGCCGGACTTCCACCCTTCGGGTCTAGTTCAATAGCTTTCATAAATGATTTGTAGGCTTCTTCCAGTGGATTTTCAACCAATTTTTTATAGTTTTCATCCTTTGTTTTGGAGATAGCTTCAAGAATTTCCCCTCTGGCTTCCCAGGTGTCAGGCCAGTTGATAGATTTTTCTGATTTTGGGTTAGCCGGGTTGATCGCTTCCTGGATTGCTTCCCATGCTTTGTCTAACTTACCACCCTCTTTGTATGACGTGGCACTGCTAACCTTTCCTTTTTGAGCGAACAAAAAACCGTTCACCATGAGCAGGATCACTACTAAAAGAATCTTTTTCATTACGGACAATTTTTGATTTTAATTATTACTAATTGAGATTATCTTCAATCTTATCATCTTCAATTTCAATATCTTCTGATTCCGGGATTACCTCGTTTTCAATATCCTCTATTTCTGTAATTTCAACTCTGGCAACAGAGGCGATCGAATCATCCTCTCTCAGGTTGATCAATTTCACACCCTGCGCGGCCCTTCCTGTCATCCTGATTTCCCCAACCGAAAGCCTGATCGTCACACCAGCTTCAGTAATGATCATCAGATCGTCTCCGTCCGTTACGTTTTTAATGGAAACGAGGGCACCGGTCTTTTCCGTTACATTGATTGTTTTCACTCCCTTCCCGCCTCGGTTGGTCACCCGGTAATCACCAATC
>Ga0172379_10002359_pt1 | contig 33688 bp, 26 predicted proteins | sample GrowelOW334metaG_FD_119756 | JGI IMG/M metagenome (GOLD analysis project Ga0172379, IMG submission 119756) | Groundwater microbial communities from an aquifer near a municipal landfill in Southern Ontario, Canada - Groundwater well OW334 metaG | ecosystem: Environmental > Aquatic > Deep... | reverse complement strand
GCGGGTTCCCTGCGTTGCTCGACTGGTCAGGCGGCTGCGGAACTCGCGCTACGCGCTCAGACAGTCCTCGCCGAAATCCCCTGACCAGCCTGCGCTACTCGGCGGCGCACAGGGGAGGGAAATTCAAAACCGTAAACCCTGATGGAGGGCAACAAGTTGCCCTCCATGTTGCGCGATAGGCAAATCTATTTGAGTCCGGTACATTGCTATCCTATTCGCCAATCCCGTTAATCATTCGAAGGTAATAACAATGGAGCGTGCACGCGAGTTATATGAAAGAGTTGTATCCAACGGTGAGAATGCAATTAACGAGTTCATTGAAACTCGTGCGTCCGAAGAACTTTTCCTGGATTTCAAGCGTTCGAGCGACGATGGGACGAACCGCCATTTAAGCAACACAGACAGAAATAATCTTGCCAAAGCCATCTCGGGCTTTGGTAATTCTTCCGGTGGCATAGTGGTATGGGGCGTCGACTGTTCAACGGATTATGATGGTGCAGACGTTGCACGTGCCAAGGTCCCCATTAATAACATCCACCGTTTTTTAGGGAATCTTCAAGGGGCAGTTTCTGGGTGTACGCTCCCCACCCATAACGGGGTTGAGCACCACCCAATTCTCATCAATGGCAGTAGCAGCGGTTATGTCGTCACTTACATCCCTGCAAGTGAAAATGCTCCGCATCAGGTAGTGGGCAAGCTTCAATATTACATAAGGGCGGGCTCAGATTTTGTGCCTGCGCCTCATCAGGTCTTAGCTGGCATGTTCGGTCGACGACCGCAGCCACATGTTTACCCAATGTTCACTGTTTCACCAGCAAAGAATGATGGTTCAAATTTGATTTGCGAATATCAGATTGTTGTTACAAATGGCGGGCCAGGAATAGCTCGGGATCTTTTCTTTACCGCCATGATTCACGAAGGCCTAGGTGATAACACTGAAATTTCATGGCAACTACAAGATCAAAACTGGGCTGGAAATTTCACATTTGGCCGGCAAATTAGCATTATTTCAAATGAAAGTGTCCGAGTTCCCCCTAAGGCATTTCATATACCGTTAACTCTGCGAATAGTACTGCATCCTCCGTTTACTGAGCGCTTGATGCTGAAAGGCAATATAGGTTGTTCTGGCTCGCCCACGATGAATGTTGAAATAGAAAATGGTTCGAGCGAAACGAACAAACTTTATGATGAATATTTTGCACAGCTAAATTCTGGCAATCTACAGGATTCCGTTCGTCACAGAATAGCAACTGACTTGCTCAATATTCGGAATAACAGTGAAATCGCATCAATGTAAGCTCGATAAGGTGGGCACGATTTTGAGGTTACCCTACGATTTCAGATTTTGAATTTTGCTGTTCATCCCCTGTGCGCCGCCGAGTAGCGGAAAACGGTCAGGGGATGTCGGCGAGGACTGTTTGAGCGCGTAGCGCGAGTTCCGCAGCCGCCTGACCGTTTGAGCAACGCAGGGAACCGCGAAGCGGCGGCAAACCGGGGGCGATTTCTTTTGGTTACTTTTCTTGGCAAGACAAGAAAAGTGACTAGCTGTCGGGCTACCCCCGACGGTGTTGATTTTTGTTTTCAGCCATTCATGCTTCGACAAGCTCAGTACGAACGGCTTAGGGTGCGATGAGATTCAACTATCCGTTCGCCCCGAACATCATCCTCTTCGCGACAAACTTCTTCGCAAACGGCAAACAATCCAGCAGAGACAGCGAAGCCGCCCGTGCCGGCGTCAGCAGCGGCAGGTCGTTGGAGAACAGTCGCACCAGCCCGTCGGTGAAGCGTATGCCTGCCTCGCGGTCGGTGCGGCGGCTGTTGCGGTAGGCGGCACACATGGATTCCGTTCCGAGTTCTGAGGGCTTGGTGTCGAGGATGGCCTGCGCCAGTTCCCACGCGTCGCGCACGCCCATGTTGAAGCCCTGTCCGGCGACGGGGTGCAGCGTCTGCGCGGCGTTGCCGAGCAGCACGGTGCGGGGCATCGGGGTCTGCTGCGGTGCGCGCTTCAGGCCTAACGCGAAGCAGCTGCGTTTGCCGACGCCGGTGAATGCGCCGACGCGGTCGCCGAAGTGTTGGTGCAGTTCGTGCAGGAATCTCGCGTCGCTCCATGCCAGCATCTCCTGCGCGCGTTCGTGCGGCGCGGTCCACACCAGTTCGTAGCCGTCCTGAAAAGGCAGCAATGCCATCGGGCCTTGCGATGTGAAGCGTTCGAATGCGGTGTCGGCCTTGAGCGCGGCGCAGGTGACGTGCGTGATCAGCGCGCTCTGGCCGTAGTCGCGCGTCTCGGGCGGGAACTGTTGCGCCAGCAGGCGGCCGCCGTCGGCGACGACCGCGAGGCGGGCGTGCAGTTCGTGTTCGGTCTCGTCCAGTTGGTAGCGGATCGACGCGCCGTTGCTTTCGCCCTGCAGCCCGGTGACGGAAGCGCCGTAGATCACCTTCGCGGCGGAGGCGCGCATCGCGCTGTCCAGCGCGTCCTGCAGCACCGGGTAGGGCAGTACATAGCCGAGTTCCGGCACGTCGAGTTCGGCGGCGCGCAGCACCGCACGGCCGAAGCTGTGGCGCTGCGAGACATGGATGGTGCGTATCGAAGACACCGGGTGCAGCTTGTTCCATACGCCGAGGCGGTCGAGCAGCAATCGGGTGCCGCAGGACAGCGCCAGCGCGCGCGCGTCGCTGCTGGCTTCGGCCTTGCGCGCCTCCAGCACGCGGATGTCCAGGCCGCTGTCGCGCAACGCCAAGGCCAGCGCTGCGCCGACCGGGCCGCCGCCGATGATGGCGATGTCACAATGCTCAATGGCATCGCATTGTTCAGTCGTGTCGGGCTGTTCGATAGTGACGCGGGGTTCAGTCATGGCGCATGGTCTCCTCGATGTCTGCGACGGTCTTGGGCGCATCCAGTGTCAGCACTTCGTTGCCGGTCGCAGTGACCAGCAAGTCGTCCTCGATGCGGATGCCGATGTTCCACAGTTCCAGCGGCACGTCGTCGGCCGGACGGATGTAGCAGCCGGGCTCGACGGTCAGCACCATGCCGGGCTGCAGCGGACGCCAGTCGCCGCCGGTCTTGTAGTCGCCGACGTCGTGTACGTCCATGCCCATCCAGTGGCCGGTGCGGTGCATGTAGAAGCGCTTGTAGCTCTCGGTCTCCAGCACTTCGTCGAGGCTGCCGTGACACAGCTTCAGGTCGACGAAGCCCTGCGCCAGCACTCGTACCGCGGCGTCGTGCGGGGCGTTCCAGGATGTGCCGGGCCGGACCGCGGCGATCGCGGCGGTTTGTGCGGAGAGCACGATTTCGTAGACGTCCTTCTGCGCGCCCATGAAGCGGCCGTTGACCGGGAAGGTGCGCGTGACGTCCGAGGCGTAGCCGTCGAGTTCGCAGCCGGCGTCGATCAGCAGCAGCTCGCCGTCCAGCAATTGGCAGTTGTTGTCGATGTAGTGCAGCACGCAGGCGTTCGAGCCGCTGGCGACGATGGAGGTGTAGGCCGGGTGACGCGCGCCGTGGCGGCAGAACTCGTGCAGCAGCTCGGCCTCGACCTCGTATTCGTAGCGGTCGGGGCGGACGAAGCGCATCGCGCGGCGGTGCGCATCCGTGGTGATCGCGGCGGCGCGGCGCATGATGTCGAGTTCGTGGGCGTCCTTGATCAATCGCGCCTCGTGCAGCAGCGCGCGTACGTCGCGCAGTTCGTCCGGCGCGCGCACGCCGCTGCGCACCTTTGCCTGCACCGCGGCGCGCAGCTTCAGCAGGCGTTGGTCCCATTCGGCGTCCTTGCCTAGCGGGCAATACAGCACCGGCTGGTTGCCCATCAGTTCGACCAGTTTTTCATCAAGTTGGGCTATGGTGTACGCGGCGTCGAAGCCGAACTGTTCGCGTGCAGCATCGGGGCCGTGGCGGAAGCCGTCCCATATCTCGCGATCAAGGTCCTTGTCGCGGCAGAACAGGATGGCTTTGGGCTCGTCGCCTGCAATCAGCACCAGCACCGCCTCGGGCTCGGCGAAGCCGGTCAGGTAATAGAAGTCGCTGTCGTGGCGGTATTGGTAATGCGTGTCGCCGTTGCGCGGCACTTCGGGCGCGGTCGGGATCACCGCGATGCCGCGCTGCATCCTGTCTAGCAGACGGGCGCGGCGCTGGATGTAGGGGTTAGGATCGAAATTCATGGCGTATTTTGCTGCGAACGTATGCGGCTGTCGAGTTCGGCGAGCCGCTGCGGGGTGCCTACGTCCACCCACCAGCCGCGATGGTGTTCGCCGCCGACGCGGCCCGCGGCGATCCGTTCGCGTAGCAGCGGGCCTAGCGGGGCGACGCTGCCGCGGGCGATATGGGCGAACAGCTCGGGGCGATAGACGCCGATGCCGGAGAAAGTCAGTGCTGAGTGCCGAGTGCCGAGGACTGAGTTCGTTACGCGGCTTGCGTGCAGAACGAAGTCGCCCGTGGGGTTATGTTCGGGGTTGTCGACCATCACCAGATGCGCGTCGTCGTCGCTGGTGAGCAGGGCCACCGCAATTGCGGGCAGCCGCGAGAAGTCGTAGTCGCAGAACACGTCGCCGTTGATCACGGCGAACGGTTCGTCACCGAGCAAAGGCATCGCGTTGGCGATGCCGCCGGCAGTCTCCAGCGCGCTGGCTTCGGGCGAATAGCGGATATGCGCGCCGTAGCGGCTGCCGTCGCCCAGTGCGGCCTCGATCAGATGGCCGAGATGGGCGTGGTTGACGACCAGTTCGGTAATGCCGGCTTTCACCAGCTGTTCGATGTGCCAGACGATGATGGGTTTGCCGCCGACTTCGAGCAGCGGCTTGGGCGTGTGGTCGGTCAGCGGGCGCATGCGCTCGCCGCGGCCTGCTGCCAATAGCATCGCGCGCATCAAAGAGGGCCTTTCGCGATTGTTCCCTCTCCCGCTTGCGGGTAGAGGGTTATACCCGCATGGGGCAGGCCGTGGTTGTAACGCGCTGACGCGCTAACAACACACGCTCGGGAGAGGGGAAGCATGGCAGTCAGGAGGCTTGCTCCGCTTGCGCATGTTCCAGTTCCATCAGCAGGACCAGCAACGGTTTGAGGTCGATGTAGCGATCGCAGGCGGCGCGCAGGTATTTCATCACCAGCGGCATGTCCTTCAGGTAGCCGGCCTTGCTGTCGCGGTGATACAGCCGCGCGAAGATGCCGAGCACCTTGATGTGGCGCTGCACGCCCATCATCTCGTAGTCGCGGTAGAACTCGCCGAAGTCGTCGTGCACCGGCAGGCCGGCGCGGCGCGCCTTTTCCCAGTAGGCGATCAGCCAGTCGATGATATCGGCCTCTTCCCATTCGATGTAGGCGTCCTTGAATAGCGACACCAGGTCGTAGGTGATCGGGCCATAGACGGCATCCTGGAAATCCAATATTCCAGGATTGGGCTCTGTCACCATCAGGTTGCGCGAGTGGTAGTCGCGGTGCACATACACCCGGGGCTGTGCGAGGTTGTTGGCGACGATGCGGGTAAAGACCTCTTCCAACTTGGCTTGCTGTTTGGCGGTCAGCGTCACGCCCAGATGTTTGGCGATATACCACTCTGGGAACAGGTTCAGTTCGCGGCGCAACAACGCCTCGTCGTAGGGCGGCAACTCGTCTTCGCGCGATGCGCGCTGGATCTTGATCAGCGCGTCGGTGGCCGCACTGTAGAGCCGTTTGGCGTTGGCGATGTCGCCGTCGGCGAGTGCCTGCGCGTAGGTGGTGTTGCCGAGGTCGGACAGCAGCAGAAAGCCCTGTTCCAGATCCTGCGCATGCACATGGGGCACATGGGTGCCGGCCTCCTCGAACAATCGACCGATATGCAGGAACGGCTGGCAGTTCTCGTGTTGCGGCGGGGCATCCATCACGACCAGCGTGCGCTCATTTGCGAATGTGGCGCGAAAATAGCGGCGGAAGCTGGCGTCGGCGGAAGCCGGAGCGATGGCGATGGTTTCGTTTGGATACAGGCCTTGCAGCCATTCGGTCAGTTGTTGCTGGCGTTGCATATGGGGATTTTTCGCTGGTCTTGGTGGTAAACTCGCGCAAGTTTACCATTTGGCTATCGTTATGCGGTTCCGTCTCAAACCCGTGGTCTTTTCCCTGCTGTGTGCGTGCGCGCACAATGCCGCCGCGAATGCCGATTTGCTGGCTTTGCGCATGGACAAGACTTTCATGGCGATGGCGGAATCCGGTCAGGAAACGCCCGCCTTTGTCGAGGCGGACCGGCTGGAGGGCAAGAAAGACAATCAAATCGAGGCGACCGGCAACGCGGTGTTGCGCAAGCGCGGCCAGTCCATCCGTGCCGACCGGTTGCTGTACTTCCAGGACACTCGCGACCTCGACGCGCAGGGCTCGGTGGTGGTCGAGCAGGACGGCAACACCATGAGCGGTCCGCACCTCAGGCTCAACCTCGACACCACTGTCGGCGTGATGGAGAAGCCGGAGTTTTATCTTGTCGAGAACGGCGCGCGCGGCTCGGCCGACGTGATGCATTTCAACGACAAGCTGCATTACACGCTGGACAATGCGACCTATACCACCTGTCCTGCCGACAATGAGGATTGGCTGTTGAAAATGGGCGGTCTGGAAATCGACCGCGACCGGCAGGTCGGCGTTGCGCATCAGGCCTGGGTCGAGTTCATGGGTCTGCCTATCCTGTATTCGCCGTGGATGGACTTCCCGCTCGACGACAGGCGCAAGTCCGGGTTTCTCGCGCCGGTGTTCGGCGGCACGACCAAGGGCGGCAGCGAGTTGACGCTGCCGTATTACTGGAACATCGCGACTAATCGCGACGCAACCCTTGCGCCGCGCGTGATGGTCAAGCGAGGACTCCAGCTCAACAACGAGTTCCGTTATCTGGAATCGGGTTATGCCGGCGAGTTGCATCTGGATGTGTTGCCGAACGACAGGGTGGCGAATCGCAGCCGCACCCGCCTCGGCGTCTTGCATAACCAGCAGATCGCCGACGGGCTGAGCAGTTATCTCAATCTGAATAGCGTGTCGGACGATAATTACTATCGCGATCTGGCCGATTCGGTGAGTTCCACTTCGCAGGCCAATCTGGTGCAGGAAGGGTCGTTGAATTACGCCGCCGACTGGTGGAATGCCGCGTTGCGCGTGCAGCGCTACCAGACCTTGCAGGACCTGGCCGCACCTATTGTGATCCCCTACAAGCGGCTGCCGCAACTGACCGTCAATGCGCAACGGAGCTATTCTTCTGCCTCGGTGGCTTTTGCCGGCGAGTTCGTGGATTTCGTCCATCCGACAGCGTTGAGCGGCAAGCGTCTGGTGTTGAACCCCAGTGCGAGTTATCCGCTGGTCAATACGCCGGCTTTCTACGTCACGCCCAGGGTGGCGATCCACGGCACCCATTATGCAATGGGTGCCAACAATCCGACCGCGTTGCCGGATAGCTCGCGCGTATTGCCGATGCTGAGCGTGGACAGCGGGCTGTCGCTGGAGCGCGACTGGAATCCCGGCAGCAACGATTACCTGCACACGCTGGAGCCGCGCCTGTTCTATGTATATGTGCCCTATAAGGACCAGACCAACCTGCCGAACTTCGATTCGGCGCAGGCCGATTTCAGTTTCACCCAGATGTTCACCGAGAATCGCTTCTTCGGCAGTGATCGTGTCGGCGATGCCAATCACGTCACGCTGGCGCTGACTTCGCGCCTGCTGGAGCAGTCGAATGGCATGGAGCGGCTGAAGGTGACAGTGGGCGAGCGCTTCAGCTTCAGTGCGCCGCAGGTTAATCTGGTCGCGCCGACGGCGACGACCAACAAGTCCGACATTCTGCTGGCGGCCAGCGGACGCGTCACCGATGCATGGTCGCTGGACAGCGAATTCCAGATCGATCCCAACCAGTCGCATACGCAACGTTACAACGTCGCGGCGCGCTACCGCCCTGAAGCCGGCAAGGCCCTCAACCTCGGCTATCGCTTCATGCGTAACACCCTGCGGCATGTGGATGTCTCCGGGCAATGGCCGCTGTCCAGTCATTGGCATGCGGTGGGGCGCTGGAACTATTCCTTGCAGGATGCCCGTATTCTGGAGGCGATTGCCGGGCTTGAGTATAATCAAAACTGTTGGACGCTCCGCCTGGTGGCACAGCGCTTTACTGTCGGTGCACAGCAGGCCAACACCGGCTTCTTCCTGCAACTGGAATTGAACGACCTCGTCAAAGTTGGTTCCGATCCGCTGGGCTTGCTCAAACAGAGCGTGCCCGGTTATTCCAAACTGAATGAAAAACCTGCCGACGATGCGCGGCAGCCCTTGCGCTGATTACGGAAAGAACAAGATGCGAATGAAATTCCTGATGATGTGCGGCACGTTGCTGATGTTGCCGCTGGCCCATGCTGTCGAGCCCGTACAGGACGTCGAGCCGGTGAAGGCCATTCCTGCGGCGCTCGATCCGCAGAAACAGGTCGCGGTGATCGATGCCGTGGTCGCGGTGGTCAACGACGACGTGATTACCCGTCGCGAGCTGGACGACCGGCTGGAGATAGTGGTGCGGCAGTTGAAGAAACAGGGCACGCCGCTGCCGGCACAGGACGTGCTGGAGAAGCAGATACTGGAGCGCATGATAGGCGACATGCTGCAAGCGCAGTTTGCCAAGGAAAGCGGCGTGCGGGTGGACGATTCCCAGCTTGATCTCGCGATTTCGCGCATCGCGCAGCAAAACGGATTCCCCTCGTTGGGCGAGTTCCGCGCCAAGCTGGAAGCGGAAGGCGTAGATTTCAGGAAGTTCCGGGAGGAAATACGCGGCGAGATCATTTCCACGCGGCTGCGCGAGCGCGAGGTCGAGAGCAAGCTGGTGATTGGCGACAGCGAGGTCGACAGCTATCTGGTCAACAAGGCGAAGATGGGCAGCGCCGAGCAGGAGCTGCATCTGGCTCACATCCTGGTGGTGGTGCCCGAGCAGGCCAGCGCAGAGAAGATACAGGCGGCGCGCGACAAGGCGGAGCAGGCGCTGGCGCAATTGAAGGGCGGCGCGGATTTCGCACAGGTCGCGGCAGGTTCGTCCGATGCCAAGGATGCGCTCAATGGGGGCGACCTCGGCTGGCGTCCGTCCGACCGCATTCCGCCGATGTTCCTGAGCGCGTTGCAGGAGTTGCAGCCCGGTCAGGTGACCGCGGTATTGCGCAGCCCGAGCGGCTTTCACATCCTCAAGCTGGTCGAACGGCGTAGCGGCAGCGCGCCGGTGGTGATCACGCAGACCCATGCGAGGCATATCCTGATCAAGACCAGCGAGATCGTTTCGGAGCGCGAGGCGAAGAAACGCCTGATGGAGATCAAGGCGCGCATCGAGGCGGGCGCCGATTTCGCCGAACAGGCCAAGCGCTTCTCGCAGGATGGCAGCGCCCAGCAGGGCGGCGATCTGGACTGGCTGTCGCCGGGGCAGACCGTGGCTGACTTCGAAGAGGCGATGAACAAGCTGCAGCCCGGCATGATAGGCGCGGTGCAGACGCAGTTCGGTTGGCACCTGATCCAGGTGATCGAGCGGCGCAACACCGACATCAGCGAGCAACAGCAGCGCCAGCAGGCGCGCCAGGCGATCGGCAGCTTCAAGTCTGAGGAGCTTTATCAGGACTGGCTGCGCCAGTTGCGCGACCGCGCCTTCATCGAATACCGCCTCGAAGAAAACAACTAACCGGTGAGCAACGCCTTTCTTTCCGCGCCGCTGGCGATCACCGCCGGCGAACCCGCGGGCATCGGTCCCGATCTGTGTGTGCGGCTAGCCATAGAGCCGCCGGATTTTCCGTTCGTCGTCATCGCCGACAAGAGTATGTTGCAGCAGCGCGCCGCACAGCTTGGTGTGGAACTGCGTGTGCAGGATTATGTAGCTGGGCAGGGAGCCGTTTCCCCTTCCCCCTTTCCCCTTGTGCGAACGGGTAACGGCGAAGCCGTTGGGCACCCGTCGGCCTTCCCCTTGCGGGGGCCCCCTTCTCTGAACGTAGTTCACGTTCCGCTCGCCGCACCCTGTCGGTCGGGCGTGCTGGATGCGGCGAACGGTGGCTATGTGCTGGCAACGTTGCGTCGCGCGCTGCAGGGCTGCCAATCCGGCGAATTCTCCGGCATGGTCACCGCGCCGGTGCACAAGGGCATCATCAACGACGCCGGCATCCCGTTCACCGGCCACACCGAATATCTCGCCGAGCAGACCGGCACGCCGCTGGTGGTGATGATGCTGGTCGGCGGGGGCATGCGCGTTGCGTTGGCGACCACGCATCTCGCGCTGCGCGAAGTGCCGGATGCGATCACCGCGCCGTTGCTGGAAGAGGTGCTGCGCATCATCAGACGCGACCTGCATCGCCGCTTCGGCATCGCCGAGCCGCGCATACTCGTGGCCGGGCTGAACCCGCATGCGGGCGAAGGCGGCTATCTGGGGCGCGAGGAGATCGAGGTGATGATCCCCGTGCTCGACCGCCTGCGCGCCGAGGGCTTCGATGTCAGCGTTCCGCTGCCGGCGGATACGCTGTTCACGCCGCACAAGCTGGCGCAATGCGACTGCGTGCTGGCGATGTATCACGATCAGGGGCTGCCGGTGCTGAAGCACGCCAGTTTCGGCGCGGGCGTGAACGTCACGCTGGGCTTGCCTATCATCCGCACCTCGGTGGATCACGGCACCGCGCTGGACTTGGCGGGAACCGGTAAGGCCAATGTTGGCAGTTTGCTGGAGGCGATCAGGCTGGCTGCGGAGATGGCGAAGTGCGAGAGCACCGCGTAGGGGCGCGATTGATCGCGCCCTTGTCCTTGGGATATATCAAATGAGCCATAAAGCCAAAAAGAAATTCGGACAGAACTTCCTAGTCGACCAGCAAATCATCGCCGACATCGTCGGCGCGATCCGTCCTATGCCTACCGACAGCATGGTCGAGATCGGTCCCGGCCTGGGCGCGCTGACGCGCCCGCTGTTGAAGCGGCTGAACCATCTGCATGTAGTCGAGATCGATCGCGACATCATTGCGCGGCTGGAGAACGACTACCCGCAGGCCAATCCCGACAGGAAGCTGGCCATCCATGCCGGGGACGCGCTGGAATTCGATTTTGCCACCCTGCCCGCGCCGCTGCGCATCGTCGGCAACCTGCCATATAACATCTCCTCGCCGCTACTGTTCCACTTCGCCGCCTACACCGAGCGCGTCACGGACATGCACTTCATGCTGCAGAACGAGGTGGTCGAGCGCATGGTCGCCGAGCATTCGACGCCGGCTTATGGTCGGCTGTCGGTGATGCTGCAATACCGTTTCTACATGGAAAAGCTGCTCGACGTGCCGCCGGAGTCGTTCCGCCCCGCGCCCAAGGTCGATTCCGCCATCGTGCGTATGATTCCCTTGTCGGCCGCCGAGATTGCGGTGAAGAACGAGAAGCTGTTCGCCAAGATCGTCAGCGCCGCCTTCGGCCAACGCCGCAAGACGCTGCGCAACACCTTGCGCGACCATCTGGACGAAGCTGGTTTCGCCGAACTCGGTATCGATCCTCAGCTGCGCGCCGAGAATCTGGCGGTGGAAGATTTCATCCGGGTGGCGAATTATCTGGATGATAGAATGCGCAGCTGAAATCTTCAGGTAATCAGCCATGTCCGAATCCTTCCCGTTAGTAATGAGCTTCGCCGCCACCGACCCCAGCGGAGGTGCGGGCCTGCAGGCCGATCTGCTGACCATCGCCAGCATGGGCTGCCACCCGCTGTCGGTGGTCACCGCGATCACCGTGCAGGACACCAGCGGCGTGGACGATGTCATGCCGATCGACGCCGAATGGGTCGAGGATCAGGCGCGCGCGATGCTGGAGGATGTGCCGGTCGCAGCGTTCAAGATCGGGCTGCTGGGCAGCGTCGAGAACATCGCGGCGATTGCCGAGGTGCTGGCGGACTATCCCGATATTCCATTGGTGCTGGACCCGGTGCTGGCATCCGGCCGCGGCGATGAGCTGGCCGACGAGGATATGCTGGACGCGATGCGCGAACTGCTGATCCCTCAGACCACGATCATCACGCCGAACAGCATGGAAGCGCGCCGGCTGGCAATGAACGACGATGACGAAAACGACGATCCCTCGCTGGAAGAATGCGCGAAACGCCTGCTGCGCATGGGCTGCGAATATGTGCTGATCACCGGCACCCACGAGCAGACGCCCAAGGTCGTGAACACGCTGTACAACGAACACGGCGTCGTACGCAGCGACAGCTGGGCGCGCCTGCCCGGCATCTATCATGGTTCAGGCTGCACGCTGGCGTCGGCGATCGCGGCGCTGCTGGCGCAAGACGTGGATGTGCCGGAAGCGGTCAAGGAAGCACAGGAATATACCTGGCAGGCGTTGAATGCAGGCTTCCGTCCTGGCATGGGACAGCATATTCCGGATCGTTTGTTCTGGGCGCGCGGCGAAGAAGATGCACCGGAGCGCCCAAATTAAAATTAAGGGCCTGTACGCGATCACGCCGGACGAAATGGATACGGCGGCGTTGCTGTACAAGGTGCGGCTCGCGTTGCTGGGCGGTGCAAGCGTGCTGCAATACCGCAACAAGATCGCCGATGCGTCGTTGCGGGCCGAGCAGGCCGGCGCGCTGCGCAGGCTGACCCGCGAGTTTGGTATACCGCTGATCGTCAACGACGACGCGGCGCTGGCGCGGCATGTGGAGGCGGACGGCGTGCATCTGGGCGGCGAGGACGGTTCGGTGGCCGAGGCGCGCGCGTTGCTGGGCGATGCCGGAATCATCGGCGTGTCTTGCTATAATCGCCTCCCGCTGGCGCAGGAAGCGGTGAAGCAGGGAGCGGATTACGTGGCGTTCGGTGCGTTCTTCCCCTCCGGCATCAAACCCGAAGCGGTGGTGGCGACCCTCGAATTGTTGCGGCAGGCACGGCACGAGTTGAACGTGCCCATCGTCGCGATCGGCGGCATTACCGTGCAGAACGGCGCGCAATTGCTGGAGACCGGCGCGGATGCGCTGGCGGTGATTTCGGCGGTGTTCGCCGCGGGGGACATTCAGGGCGCGGCCAGGCAGTTTGCAGATTTGAAATATTCATAGAACAACATCAGTTCCAAATAACATTAGTAGAAAGACGCACATGACTTCGCACAACCAGCAGCTTTTCGACGAATCCCAGAAGATCATTCCCGGCGGCGTGAACTCGCCGGTACGCGCGTTCAAGTCGGTCGGCGGCACGCCGCTGTTCTTCAAGCGCGGCAAGGGTGCTTATGTGTGGGACGCGGACGACAAGCGCTACATCGATTACGTGAATTCCTGGGGCCCGATGATTGTCGGCCACTGCCATCCCGAAGTGGTCAAGGCGGTGCAGGACGCGGCCGCCGAAGGGCTGGGTTTCGGTGCGCCGACGGCGAGCGAACTGGAGATCGCAGAGCTGCTGTGCAAGATCCTGCCCAGCTTGGAGATGGTGCGCTTGGTCAGCTCCGGCACCGAGGCGACGATGACCGCGATCCGTCTGGCGCGCGGTTTCACCGGCCGCAGCCGCATCATCAAGTTCGAGGGCTGCTACCACGGACACTCCGACGGCCTGCTGGTCAAGGCCGGTTCCGGTGCGCTGACTTTCGGCCAGCCCAGCTCTTCCGGCGTGCCCGCCGAGATCGCCGCGCTGACCACGGTGCTGGACTACAACGATGCGGCCGGTCTGGAGAAGGCTTTCGCCGAATACGGCAACGAGATCGCTGCGGTGATCGTCGAGCCGGTCGCCGGCAACATGAACTTGATCCTGCCGAAGCGCGAGTTCCTCGATGCGATGCGCAGTCTGTGCACCAAGCACGGCGCCGTGCTGATCCTGGACGAAGTGATGTCCGGCTTCCGCGTCGGCCTGCAGGGCGCGCACGGCCATTTCGGTATCAAGCCGGACCTGATCACGCTGGGCAAGGTGATGGGCGGCGGTCTGCCGGCGGCAGCCTTTGGCGGTCGCCGCGACATCATGCAATGCCTGGCCCCCTTGGGTGCGGTGTACCAGGCCGGCACGCTGTCCGGCAACCCGGTCGCGGTCGCCGCGGGTCTGGCCACGCTGAAGCTGGTGCAGGCCCCCGGTTTCTACGAGCGCCTGACGCAGATCGCTAAAGACATGACCGAAGGCATCGCCGCGAGTGCGAAGAAGCATGGCATTCCGTTCAGCGCGCAGTCCATCGGCAGCATGTTCGGCCTGTATTTCAGCGAGAAAGCCCCGACCAGCTACGCCGAGGTGATGGCGAGCGACAAGGCGGCGTTCAACCGCTTCTTCCATGCGATGTTGGATGAGGGCGTGTACCTCGCGCCGTCGGCGTTCGAGGCCGGTTTCGTGTCCGCCGCGCACAGCGATGCGGATATTGCGGCGACCATCGCCGCCGCCGACAAAGTCTTCGCGGCCTGGAAATAATGGGACTCTTCTCTAAGGCGGAGTTCTACACCACCGTCAACCATATGAAAGATCTGCCGCTGCACGGCGGCAAGGAAGTCGCGTTCGTCGGGCGTTCCAATGCCGGCAAGTCGAGCGCGATCAACACGCTGGCGAACCATGTGCGGTTGGCCTATACCAGCAAGACGCCGGGACGCACCCAGCACCTGAACTACTTCTCGCTGGGCGAGGATAAGTTTCTGGTGGACTTGCCGGGCTACGGCTACGCCAAGGTGCCGCCCGACGTGCAGAAGCATTGGGAAAAGCTGCTGGGCGATTACCTGCAAACCCGCGAAGAGTTGGCGGGCTTGGTGGTCATCATGGACTCGCGCCATCCGCTGACGGCGCTGGACGAAGGCATGCTGGAGTGGTTTGCGCCCACCGGCAAGCCGGTGCATGTGCTGCTGACCAAGTCGGACAAGCTCAGCCGCCAGCAGGCGACCAAGACGCTGCTCGAAGTGAAAGCCTACCTCAAGGAACATTTTCCGAACTGTTCCGTGCAGCTGTTCTCCAGCCTGAAGAAGCAGGGCATGGAGGAGGCGGAGGCGGTGATCGCGGGCTGGCTCAAGCAGGATTTGCCCGCAGATTACGCAGATTAACGCAGATTTTCAGGTACTTATGTTTGATAAGCACCGCACCTAAAAGCGGGCCTGATTGACGAGGTATCTGGTTGTTTAATTTGCGGAAATCTGCGTAATCTGCGGGCAACTGTTTTTTTAAGGATTAAATGCAGACGACATTGGGATGTCGAGGGCAAAAAAATGCCCCCGGCGTACCGGGGGCAAACATCTTAACAAGGTTAAGATTACACGCTCAGGGAGGAGAAACGTGGAACGATTCATCATCATTCACGCAATCAGATAAGCGTTCTCTAACTTAGTTCCAAAGAAAATAAAATTTTTCAGGAAAGACCATGCAGACACTAGGACTATACCCCCACAAACGCATGCGCCGGATGCGCCACGACCAGTTCTCGCGCGACCTGATGCGCGAGCATGTACTCACACCGGCTGACTTCATCTACCCGGTCTTCGTGCTCGAAGGCGAGAACAAGGTGGAGGACGTGAAGTCCATGCCGGGGGTGCAGCGCAAGACGCTGGACCTGTTGCTGAAGGACGCCGAGCAATGCGTGAAGCTGGGCATTCCGGTGATGGCGATCTTTCCGGTGATCGAAGCGCCGCTGAAGAGCCTGGGGGCGGAAGAGGCTTACAATTCGAACGGCCTAGTGCCGCGCGTGGTCGCCGCGCTGAAGAAGAACTTCCCCGAACTCGGCGTGATGACCGACATCGCGCTCGATCCCTACACCAGCCACGGGCAGGACGGCCTGATCGACGACAGCGGCTATGTGCTGAACGACGAGACCATCGCGGTGCTGACCCGTCAGGCGCAGTGCCATGCCGCCGCCGGAGCCGACATCGTTGCGCCTTCCGACATGATGGACGGCCGCATCGGTGCGGTGCGCGCGGCGCTGGACGCCGACGGCCACATCCACACCCGCATCATGGCCTACTCCGCCAAATACGCCTCCAGCTTCTACGGCCCGTTCCGCGACGCGGTCGGTTCCAGCGGCAACCTCGGCAAGGGCAACAAATACACCTACCAGATGGACCCGGCCAACTCCGACGAGGCGCTGTGGGAAGTCGGCCTCGACTTGCAGGAGGGCGCGGACATGGTGATGGTCAAGCCCGGCATGCCCTACCTCGACATCGTGCGGCGCGTGAAGGACGAGTTCAAGGCGCCGACCTTCGTCTACCAGGTCAGCGGCGAATACGCGATGCTCAAGGCCGCCGCGCAGAACGGTTGGCTGAACGAACAGGCCTGCGTGCTGGAGTCGCTGCTGGCGTTCAAACGGGCGGGGGCGGACGGGATACTGACCTATTTCGCGATCGATGCGGCGAAGTGGCTTAAGTCCGAGGACTGAGCTGCGAGTGCTGAGGACTGAGTAAAAGCTGGTGTACAGGGTTTTCTCAGTCCTCAGTCCTCAGCACTCAGTCCTGTTTTCAATAGCGCTTCCACCGCCGCAATATCCCCATGCGTCTCTGGATGCCGGCTGCCGCTGTGGCGGGCGTTCTCGGGTAGCACGACGATATGCGTCTGGATGCCGGATTCGGCGGTCAGCGTGTAGCTCGGTACGCTTATTTCGCGTCCGCCTATCTTCACCTTCCACTCTCCGTCCTCGAATTCCAGGTTGTGTTTGAGCAGGAACAGCAGCACGGCTTTCACATCGTCAGAGAACAGCATCAGGTTGATGTCGGAATGCCGGCCGGCGGTGCCGCTCAGCACCGAACCGGTCAGGTAGGGTTGGAAGGCCGACAGCAGACGCATGATGTCCAGCGCTTCCTCGCGTAGCTGGCGCAGGATTTTGGGATGACTGTCTTGCTGGTACAGCGCGCGGTAGCTGTGCAGGGCGTCGTCGACTTCCTGATTGCCGGGCAGGTGCTGGGTGTCGGATGCGCCGAGTTGCTTTGCCGCCTTGCGTTTGGCGAGCGCGTGGTCGGTGATGCCGCCTTCGGCCATCAGTTTGGCGGCCAGGTGCGCGATCTGTTCGCGCATCAGGTCGCGCTTGTGTCCGCGTTCGTGGTTCATCGCTTCAGAGCAGCTGGTCTTTGAGCGTTTCGGCCGGACGCACTTCGCTGCCGGGCAGCTGCAGGGGCGGAAGCGGCAGTTCCGAAGGGACGTTTTCCTGATAGAAAAAGTCGCTCAGGCTACCGTTCTCGTCGTGCTGCCCTTGTTCGTTGATGCGTACGGTCGCGATGCCCTCCGGCATTGCATAAACGGCTTGCGGCACGTCCTTGAGCACCTTTTCCATATAGCCTATCCACATCGGCAGGGCTGCGCCGCCGCCGGTTTCCTTGTCGCCGAGGCTGCGCGGCTGGTCGAAGCCCATCCATGCGACGCCGACGATGGTGGGCTGGAAGCCGCAGAACCATGCGTCGATCGAGTCGCTGGTGGTGCCGGTCTTGCCGGCCAGGTCCATGCGGCCCAGGCGCATCGCCGAGGCGGCGGTGCCGCGGCGGACGACGTCCTGCATCATGTTGACCATCGTGTAGGCGTTGCGCACGTCGATGACCTGTTCCGCACCTTCGTTTGCAATCGCCGGCGCGTGGCGACTGAGGACCTTGCCGTTGGCGTCCTCGATGCGTTCGATGAAGTAAGGCTGGATGCGGAAACCGCCGTTGGCGAACACGGAATATCCGGTCAGCATCTGCAGCGGGGTCACCATGCCGGCGCCCAGCGCCATGGTCAGGTAGGGCGGGTGCTTGTCGGCGTCGAAGCCGAACTTGGTCAGGTAGTCCTGCGCATATTGTGGGGTGATCGACTGCAGTATTCGGATCGAGACCAGGTTCTTGGACTTGGTCAGCGCCTCGCGCATGCGCATCGGACCTTCGAATGTCCCGTCGTAGTTCTTCGGCTGCCAAGGTTCGCTGCCGGTCTGTTCGGCGTCGAACATCAGCGGGGCGTCGTTGATCACAGTCGCCGGAGTGAATCCCTTTTCCAGCGAGGCGGAGTAGATGAAGGGCTTCAGGCTAGATCCCGGCTGGCGCCATGCCTGGGTGATGTGGTTGTACTGGTTGCGATTGAAATCGAAGCCGCCGACCAGTGCAAGGATGGCGCCATTGCGCGGGTCGGCGGAAACGAAGGCGGCCTCGACCTGGGGCAGTTGGCCGATCTGCCAGACGCCGTTTGCGTCCTTCTGCAACCGGACGATGGAGCCGGGGATGATGCGCTGATTGAGCGCGAGTTTGTCGCCGAGCGCGCGTTGCGCGAAACGTAGCGCGTCTCCGCTGACTTCGGCGATTTCGCCGCCCTTGCTGTAGGCACGGAGCAGCTTGGGCGAGGCGGCCAGCACCACCGCCGGGATCAGGTCGTCGTTATCGGAGATGTCCTGCAGCGCTTCTTCCAGTAGTTCGTCGCTGCTGCCGTTGCGCAGATCGACGAAGCCCTCAGGGCCGCGATAGCCGTGACGACGGTCATAGTCCAGCACGCTCTTGCGCACGGCTTGATAGGCGGCGAGCTGATCCTGCTGGCGTATAGTGGTATAAACCGTGAAACCTTGGGTATAGGTGTCTTCACGGTATTGCTCGTAAACCGTCTGGCGTACCATCTCGGCGATGTAGTCGGACTTGATGCCGAATTCCTGATTGCCGTGTTTGGCTACGATGGGTTGCAACTGGGCGATCCGCAGTTGCTCGTCGTCGATGAAATGCAGTTCGTGCATGCGGCGCAACACGTACATCTGGCGCAGCTTGGCGCGTTTCGGGTTGACCACCGGGTTGTAGGCGGAGGGGGCCTTGGGCAGCCCGGCGAGCATCGCGGATTCGGCGACCGTCAGCTGGTCGAGCGGTTTTCCGAAATAGATCTGCGAGGCGGCGGCAAAGCCGTAGGAGCGCTGCCCAAGGTAGATCTGGTTGAAATACAGTTCGAGAATCTGGTCCTTGCTCAGGTTGTGTTCGATCTTGAAGGCGAGCAGCACCTCGTTAAACTTCCGCGACAGGGTCTTCTCTTTGGACAGGAAAAAGTTGCGTGCGACCTGCATCGTAATGGTACTGGCGCCCTGTTTGGCTCCGCCGGAAGTGAAGTTCGACAGCGCCGCGCGCAGCACGCCCATGTAGTCCACGCCGCCGTGCTGGTAGAAACGGTCGTCCTCGGCGGCAAGGATAGCGTGCTTCATTGCCTCCGGCACTTCGGCGATTCGAACCAGCGCCCGGCGTTCTTCGCCGAATTCGCCGAGCAACGCGCCATCGGCGCTGTAGACGCGCAACGGGATCTTGGGGCGGTAGTCGGTGAGCGCGTCCAGAGACGGCAGAGTGGGGTAGGTCAGCATCACCGCCAGACCGAGCAGGATGGCGGGCAGCAGCAACAGGGTCAGTGAAACAAGAAGTGGAAGTAGCCAGCGACGCGAAAGCATGAGCAGTTGTCCAAGAGCCGAAGCCAGTGATAATTCCGCGAATTATATAGGCTAGTCGAGGATAAATAACCCCCTAGAAATAGCTTTACACGATTTATAGTTATTGCTAGGATTTAAACCACTTTATACGGAAATCTCCTAAACGGCCTATGCCTAAAGTAAATTTCGATATTCCGCTGGACTTTTTGCAGGCATCTACGCCGCCACTGATCGGCGTAGATATCAGCGCATCTTCAGTCAAGATGGTCGAGCTGAGCGAAGTGCCCAAGAAGGGTGGCTATGTCGTGGAGCGATATGTGATCGAGCCGCTGCCCAAGGATGCAGTCAGCGACGGCAATATCGCCAATCTGGACGCCGTCGCGGAAAGTTTGCAGCGTGCCTGGAAGCGGATGGGTACGCGTATCAAGAATGTCAGTCTGGCGCTCCCCGCAGCCGCAGTCATTACCAAGAAGATCCTGTTGCCCGCCGGCATGCGCGAGGAGGACTTGGAATATCAGGTCGAATCCGAGGCCAATCAATATATTCCGTTTGCGCTTGAGGAGGTTAATCTCGACTTTCAGGTGATCGGTCCGGCGCAGGGCAACCCGGATGAGGTTGAAGTGTTGCTGGCGGCGTCGCGCAAGGCCAATGTCGAGGATCGCGTAGCGGCTGCCCAAGTTGCGGGACTCAAGGCGCTGGTCATCGACGTCGAACCCTACGCCGCCGAGATGGCCTTCGGGCAGATTCTGGCGCAACTGCCGGACGGCGCCGAGGATAAATGCGTGGCGTTGGTCGATATTGGCGCGAACGTGATGAATGTCAACGTGTTGCGTAATGGACAGTCTATATATTTAAGGGATCAACAAGTCGGCGGGGATCAGTTGACCCAGCAGATCCAGGCGATGTTCGGCCTGTCGGCGCAAGAGGCCGAGTCGGCCAAGCGCAATGGTGGGTTGCCCGATAATTACGAAAGCGATGTGCTGTCGCCGTTCCGTGAGAATGTGGTGATGGAAGTCGCCCGTGCCTTGCAGTTTTTCTTCACTTCGACGCAATACAATGAAGTCGATTACATTGTTCTGGCCGGCGGCTGTGCGGTGTTGCCGGGGCTGGACGATGCCGTGGCGACCCGCACCCAAGTGAGCACGATGGTTGCTAATCCTTTTGCGCTAATGACGCTATCTGGCCGCATCAAGCCGCGCCAATTGCAGGCCGACGCACCCGCCTTGATCATTGCATGCGGGTTGGCCATGCGGAGGTTTGACCCATCATGATACGCATCAATTTATTGCCGCACCGCGCGGAGAAACGCCGCGCCCGTCAGATCCAGTTTGTCGCGTTCAGCGTGATTTCCGTTGTATTGGGAGCGGTTCTGGTTGGATTCGTGCATGTTGCGATCGGCACCCAGATATCCAATCAGGAGCGGCGCAACGAATATCTGAAGCAGGAGACCGCGGTGCTGGACCGACAGATCGCCGAGATCAGGAAGCTGCGTGAACAGACCGACTCTCTGCTTGCGCGCAAAAATGTCGTCGAGAATTTGCAAAGCACGCGTTCCGATGTGGTGCACTTGCTCGATCAGATGTTGCGCATCCTGCCGGACGGTGTCTACCTCAAGTCCCTCAAGCAGACCGGAAACAAGATCAATCTGGTCGGCTATGCGCAGTCCAATGCCCGCATCTCCACGCTGATGCGCGCGATCGAGGATTCGCCCTGGCTGGATTCGCCGGCATTGGTGGTTATCAGCGCCACCAGCGCGAACGGTGCGCGGGTGAGCGAGTTCACGCTGACGTTCAATTTGACCAAGGCGCAGGCAGATGCCGCCGTCGCCGGTTCGAAAAGGTGAGCGCCATGATGAATATGGACGAACTTAAAAACCTGAACCCGAAAAACCCGGGATCCTGGCCGTGGGTGGCGAAGATACTGGCCTTTGTGGTGCTGTTTCTGAGCGTAGTGGTGGCCGGCGCATTGTTCGACTGGCAGGGACAGTGGGAAACCTTGCAGGCCGCCAAGCAGGAGGAGGAGGGTCTCAAGGAGACCTTTTTGGCCAAGAAAAAACAGGCGATTAATCTGGATCTGATCAAGAAGCAATTGATCGAGACTCAGGAATCTTTCGGTGCTTTGCTCAAGCAGTTGCCGAGCAAATCGGAAATGGATGCATTGCTGACCGACATCAATCAGGCGGGACTGGGGCGAGGACTGCAGTTCGAGCTGTTTCGCCCCGGCGCGGAAACTGTGAATGGCGCGTTTGCCGAGCAGCCGATCACGATCAAGGTGACCGGTAATTATGATGACATCGGCAAGTTTTCCAGCGATATCTCGATGTTGCCGCGCATTGTGACCCTCAATGAGATAGCGATCGTTCCATCCGGCAATGCGCTGTCGATGGATGCGACCGCCAAGACATTCCGTTATCTGGATGAAGAGGAAGTGGCGAGTCAGAAGAAGGCGCCAGGAGCGAAAAAACCATGAGACTGATCTATCTGGTGTTGGCTTCGGTGCTGCTGGCAGGCTGCGGCGGTGAGGAGTTTCAGGATCTACGCGACTTCGTGAAGAACGCCGGGGCTGATATGCGCGGCAAGATACCGCCGCCACCGGAGGTGAAGCTTTACGAGCCTTTTGCGTACGACAACGAAGCCAATGTGCCGGACCCATTCAAGCCGCGCAAGCCTGATCGATCCGCCAGTCGTCCGGGGTTGAATCAGCCAGACATAGATCGCCCGAAAGAGGCTCTGGAGGAGTTCCCGCTCGAGGGGCTCAGGATGGTTGGTTACATTAACCAACACAAGGTCGGTTATGCGGTGATACGCGCGCCTGACGGGAAGTTGCATCGGGTTAAGGCGGGTAATTATATCGGCATGAATTTCGGGCTGATCAAGGAAGTGAACGACACGGAAATCGTGATACAGGAAACCGTGCAGGATAGCGCCGGCGACTGGTCTGAGCGGATGAGCAGCCTGCAGTTGATCGAATGAGTGGCGGGTTGGTACAGGGCGATTCCCGACGATGCTGCAGCCATGGCGTCATTAATGTTTGATCCGGCAATGCCGGTTTAGGAGCGAAGCAATGAAACCATTCAATTCCATCCTTCAGGGTATGGTGCAGGTGCTGGGGCTGATTGCCGTGCTGGGTGTGGCATCGGTAGCGCAGGCCGCGGCGCAGAACAGTATCACCGCGCTGGGTGTAAGCGGCACTGGCAATGGGGCGACGGTTGTCAAGGTCGAGTTCGCGCAAGCGTTGACAGGGTTGCCGCGCGATTTCACGATCAATACCCCGCCGCGCATCGCATTGGATTTTCCTAATACCACCAATGGGCTGGGTAGGTCGGTGCAGAATTTCTCCGAAGGAGAGCTGCGCAGCGCCAATATCGTTCAGGCTGGGACGCGCACGCGTCTGGTGATCAATTTGAACCAGATGCTGCCCTACGATATCAGGATCGATGGCAATAACCTGTTAATCACGTTGCAAGGCAAGGCAGCTGCGACGACGGCCGCGTCTGGCGGTGCTTCCCGTTTCGCCGAGGTCAAGCCGAGTGCGCAGAAGCATTCCTTGCGCGATATCGATTTCCGTCGCGGCAAAAACGGCGAGGGGCGCATCCAGGTAGACCTTTCCGATGCTGGCATCGGCATCGATATCCGCCAACAGGGCACTTCGTTGATCGTCGATTTCCTCAAGACCAGTTTGCCGCGGAATCTGCAGCGCAAGCTTGATGTGGTCGATTTCGCCACCCCGGTGCAGGGTGTGGATACTTTTGTTCACGGCGACAGCGTGCGCATGGTGATTGAGCCCAAGGGGCTGTGGGAGCATGCGGCCTATCAGACCGACAACAAGTTCATCGTAGAGGTGAAGCCGGTTGCGGACGATCCGAACAAACTGGTCAAGGGTAGTCAGATCGGCTATGCCGGCGAGAAGCTGACACTGAATTTCCAGAAGATCGATGTGCGCGATGCGCTGTACATCATTGCGGACTTCAATAATGAGAACAACAATCCGATGAACCTGGTGATCAGCGATACCGTGGGCGGTAACCTGACATTGCGTCTGAAGGATGTGCCGTGGGATCAGGCGCTGGACATCATTCTGCAGAGCCGCGGCCTGGATATGCGCAAGAATGGCAACGTGATTCAGGTCGCGCCGCGCGAGGAGATCGCCGCCAAGGAGAAGATAGACCTGACTTCGCGCCAGGAAATATCCGATCTCGAAGAGTTGCGCACCGAGAGCTTCCAGTTGAGTTACCAGAAAGGCGACGCGATCACCAGATTACTGGCTGGCGACAAGCAGCGCATCCTGTCGAAGCGGGGCAGCACCGTGGTCGATCCGCGCACCAACACGCTGTTCGTGCAGGACACCCCTTCGCGTTTGGATGAAGTGCGCAAGCTGATCAAGCAGATTGATGTGCCGGTACGGCAGGTGATGATCGAGGCGCGTTTTGTCTCGGCGACCGACGATTTCAATCGCACGCTGGGCGGTAAGCTCGGCTTTACCGGGGAGGCTGTAGGCGCGGGCAATGGTTTTTCTATCGGCAGTAATGGGGCTACGGCGACGCGCGGCGTGATCGGCGGCAACGTCAATCTGCCAGGCGCGGCCTCTGGTACGGGCGGTCTGACGCTTTCGTTGTTTAATCCTGCGGCGACCAAGGTGTTGTCGCTTGAGTTGACCGCATCCGAGCTGGATGGCAAGACCAAGAACATCGCCAGCCCGCGTGTGGTGACGGCGGACAAAACTGAAGCCAGGATTTCGGCGGGTACGCAGATTCCATACCAGCAGGCATCGAGCAGTGGCGCGACAGCGGTTGCATTCAAGGATGCGACACTGAGCCTCAGCGTGACGCCGCAAATTTCGCCGGACGACAATATCGACATGAAGCTGGATGTCAATCAGGACACGGTCGGCGCCATTTATGGCGGTGTGCCGAGCATCAATACCAAGCAGGTCAGCACTCAGGTAATGGTCGAGAACGGCGGCACGGTGGTAATTGGTGGCGTTTTTACTCAGGATATTGGCGATACCACCCAGAAAGTCCCGTTGTTGGGCGATGTGCCGGTAGTCGGCTGGATGTTCAAGAACAACGTCAAGAGCGATACCCGAAGTGAGTTGCTGATTTTCATCACGCCGAAGATCATGAAGGACGCGATGAATCTGCGCTGATCGTTTGTGCGGATTAGACAAAAGCCCGGCATAGTCCGGGCTTTTTGTTTTATCGTTTACAATGCGTGCCATGTATAGCGATCAAGCAAACAGTGGCCTGCAGGGTGGCCGGAAGTGCCAGTCGGGCAACCTGATCCTGGTGGGCATGATGGGCTCGGGCAAGACCACGATAGGGCGCACATTGGCGAAATATCTGGGCAAGACCTTCGTGGATAGCGATGAGGAGATACAGCACCGCACCGGGGTAACCATCCCGCATATCTTCGATGTCGAAGGTGAGGCCGGTTTCCGGTTGCGCGAGACCGCCGCAATACGCGAGTTGGTAGTGCGCGATAACATGGTGCTGGCGACCGGGGGCGGGGCGATTCTGGCGGAACAGAATCGGACCATGCTGAGCGAGAACGGCATCGTCGTCTATCTGAAGACCAATGTGCATGACTTGTGGCAGCGTACGCGGCATGACCGCAACAGGCCGCTGTTACAGACTGCCGATCCCCGAACCAAGTTGGCAGAGTTGTTCGATCAGCGCGATCCCTTGTATCAGCAAGCGGCCGACGTCGTGGTTCAGAGTGGCAAACAAAGCGTGCAAGCCTTGATGCTCCATTTGGTGGATGAAATCGACGCATTCAGAAAGAATAACGGAAGGTAGGGGCACGGCGCGTCGTGCCCCTGCAAAGCCATAACAAAATTGACCAGAAGATTATGCAGACATTAACCGTAGGCTTGGGCGAGCGCAGCTATCCGATACATATCGGCAGCGGGCTGCTGGATCGCTCGGATTTGTTGCAGGAACACCTGCCGCGCAAGCGCGCTGCGATTGTGACCAACACTACAGTTGCACCGTTGTATCTGGAGAAGCTTCAGCAGACCCTTGCGAATATCGGCGTCAGCAGCGTGCCGGTGATTCTGCCGGATGGCGAAGAATACAAGACTACCGAAACGCTGAGCCAGATCTACGACGCGCTGCTGCGCAATCGTTGCGAGCGCAGCACCCCGCTGATCGCGCTGGGCGGTGGAGTCGTCGGCGACATGACCGGCTATGCGGCTGCGACCTATTTGCGCGGCGTGCCATTCATCCAGATACCGACCACTCTGCTCGCTCAGGTGGATTCCTCGGTCGGCGGCAAGACCGGCATCAACCATCCGCTCGGCAAGAACATGATAGGCGCGTTCTACCAGCCGCAACTGGTGCTGGCCGATACCGACACGCTGAATACTTTGCCGGACAAAGAGCTGGCGGCGGGCATCGCCGAGGTCGTCAAATATGGGCTGATCCGCGACCTGCCTTTCCTCGAATGGCTGGAGCAGAATATGGGGAAGCTGTTGGCACGCGACACCGCCGCGCTGCAATATGCCATTGCGCGCAGCTGCGAGAACAAAGCCGAGGTCGTCGCGGCCGACGAGCGCGAAAGCGGCGAGCGCGCGTTGCTGAATCTGGGCCATACCTTCGGTCACGCGATCGAGTCCGGCATGGGCTACGGGAACTGGCTGCATGGCGAGGGCGTCGCTGCCGGCACGATCATGGCGGCCGATCTGTCGCAGCGTCTCGGCTGGATTTCCGTGCAGGATGTCTCGCGTATCCGACACCTGTTCGAGCGTGCCGGATTGCCGGTGGTTGCGCCGGATATCGGCGCCGACAAATACCTCGAATTTATGGGGCTCGACAAAAAGGTCGAGGGTGGCAAGATACGTTTCGTGCTGCTGAAGGAAGTCGGGCGCGCGGTGGTGTATGGTGATGCGCCGGCGGAATTGCTGCAGCAGACGCTGGAAGCCTGTGTATCCTTCGGCAAGGCTCAGGACAGGCATGGCTGAGCTCGCGTCTTATGCCGTCAGCGAAGCCAATTCGCGCGGACGCAACATCACAGAAGCGACGCCGCAAGGGCGCAGTGAGTTTCAGCGCGACCGCGATCGCATCATCCATTCCGGGGCATTCCGCCGTCTCGAATACAAGACCCAGGTGTTCGTGAACCATGAAGGAGACCTGTTCCGCACGCGCCTCACCCACAGCATCGAGGTCGCGCAGATCGCGCGTTCCATCGCCCGCCGCCTGCGCCTCAACGAAGACCTCGCCGAGGCGATTTCTTTGGCGCACGATCTCGGACATACGCCGTTCGGTCATGCAGGACAGGATGCGCTGAATAACTGCATGCAGGCTTGGGGCGGCTTCGAGCACAACCTGCAATCGTTGCGCGTGGTCGAGTTGCTGGAAGAACGCTACGCCGAGTTCGACGGCTTGAACCTGACCTTCGAGACACGCGAAGGCATACTCAAGCACTGTTCCCGTGACAATGCCGCGCAGCTGGGCGAACTGGGTGCGCGTTTCCTGAACGATCGCCGCCCGTCGTTGGAGGCGCAGATCGCCAATCTGGCCGATGAGATCGCTTATAACAATCACGACGTGGACGACGGTCTGCGTTCCGGTCTGATCACGTTGGAGCAGCTGGTCGAGGTGCCGCTGGTCGCGCGCCATCTGGCCGAGGTGCGCGCAGCCTATCCGGCATTGTCCGAGCGTCGCGTCGTGCATGAAACGGTGCGGCGCATGATCAATACGCTGGTGTCCGATTTGATCCGGCAGAGTGAGCTGAATATCGGAGAGCAGAAGCTGACGACGCTGGAGGATGTTCATTGTGCGCCGGTGCTGATCGCGTTCAGCGTCGGAATCAACGAAGAGCAGCGGGTGCTGAAGCGATTCCTGCACACCAACCTGTACCGTCACTATCGCGTAATGCGTATGAGCGCGAAGGCGCAACGCATCATCGGCGATCTGTTCGGCGTGTTCATGGCCGACAATCGGCTGTTGCCGCCGGCGTTCCAGCGTCATGGCGAGTCCGAGCGCGCCCGCTCGGTGGCCGACTACATCGCCGGCATGACCGACCGCTATGCGATCCGCGAGCATCGCCGCATATTCGCGATCGAAGAAGTTCAAGCCTAGTCTAAAGCCGCGCCAGACCGGCGCGGTTGCCCGCAACCCTCGAACAAGGTAAGATTCCCGCCCTTTCGCTTTTGTATTTGACGTGGCGACATGTGTCGCCATTGTTTTGGCTTTAATGAATTGACCGAGGAATGCCGTGAGTAATTTGCCGATGCAGCAGGGGTTGTACGATCCGCGCCAGGAGCGCGATGCCTGCGGAGTGGGTTTCGTCGCCCACATCAAGGGAAAACAGAGCCATGACATGGTGCGCCAGGGCCTGCAGATCCTGGAGAATCTGACACATCGCGGCGCGGTCGGCGCCGACCCGCTGGCCGGTGACGGCGCGGGTATCCTGATCCAGATTCCTGACCGATTCCTGCGCGAAGAAATGGGCTGGGGCAACATCCAGCTGCCCGCGGCCGGCGACTATGGCGTCGGCATGATGTTCCTGCCGCGCGATGCGGCGGCGCGCGCCGCCTGCGAGCAGGCCGTTGCCGACAAGATCGCCGCCGAAGGCCAGGCCCTGCTGGGCTGGCGCGATGTGCCGGTGGATAGCTCCGGCCTGGGCGAGAGCGTCAAGAAGGTCGAGCCGGTTGTGCGTCAGGTATTCATCGCGCGCGGCGCGAACTGCGCCGACCAGGATGCGTTCGAGCGCAAGCTGTTCGTGATCCGCAAAACCGCCGAGCATGCGGTGCGCGGCCTGAAGGGCAATCAGGGCAAGGGCTTCTACATTCCGTCGCTGTCTTCCCGCACCATCGTCTACAAGGGCATGCTGCTCTCCGACCAGGTCGGCAAGTACTACCTCGACCTGCAGGACGAGCGCGTCGCCAGCGCGCTGGCGCTGGTGCACCAGCGCTTCTCCACCAACACCTTCCCGACCTGGGATCTGGCGCACCCGTTCCGCATGATCGCGCACAACGGCGAGATCAACACCGTGCGCGGCAACGTGAACTGGATGACCGCGCGCCATGCGGCGATGTCCTCCGAGCTGCTCGGCGAAGACCTGGAAAAGCTGTGGCCGCTGATCACCGAAGGCCAGTCCGACTCCGCCTGTTTCGACAATGCGCTGGAACTGCTGGTCGCCGGCGGCTACTCGCTGCCGCACGCGATGATGCTGCTGATCCCCGAAGCCTGGGCGGGCAACCCGCTGATGGACGAAGAGCGCCGCGCGTTCTACGAATACCACGCCGCGCTGATGGAGCCGTGGGACGGCCCGGCAGCGGTGGCCTTCACCGACGGGCGCATGATAGGTGCGACGCTGGACCGCAACGGCCTGCGCCCGGCGCGCTACCTGATCACCGACGACGACATGGTGCTGATGGCATCCGAGATGGGCGTGCTGGACATTCCGCAGCACAAGATCGTCAAGAAGTGGCGTTTGCAGCCGGGCAAGATGTTCCTGATCGACATGCAGGCCGGCCGCATCGTCGACGATGTCGAGCTGAAGCAGCAACTCTCCACCGCGAAGCCGTACCGCCAGTGGATCGAGCAGTCGCGTTACTTCCTCGGCGATCTGCCCGAGGTTAAGGGCGCGATGAATCGCGCCCCTACGGATCCTTCGCTGCTGGATACCCAGCAGGCGTTCGGCTACTCGCAGGAAGACCTCAAGTTCATCCTGACCCCGATGGTCAACGCGGGCGAAGAGCCGACCGGTTCGATGGGCGTGGATGCCGCATTGCCGGTGCTGTCGAACAAGAACCGTTCGTTCTACGACTACTTCCAGCAGTTGTTCGCGCAGGTGACCAACCCGCCGATCGACCCGATCCGCGAAGAGATCGTGATGTCGCTGACCTCGTTTATCGGTCCCAAGCCCAACCTGCTCGGCATCGACGAGACCAACCCGCCGCTGCGCCTCGAAGTGCATCAGCCGGTGCTGTCGAACGACGACATCGCCAAGCTGAAGAACATCGCCAAGCTGACGAAGAACCAGTACAAGTCGCAGGTTTTGGATATCACCTATCCGGCCAAGGACGGCGCGGAAGGCTGCGCCGCCGCGGTTCAGGCGCTGTGTGCCACGGCCGACAAGGCGGTGGCCGACGGCTACAACGTGCTGATCCTGTCGGACCGTGCGGTATCGGCGAAGCGCGTCGCGATCCCGGCGCTGGTCGCCTGTGCCAAGGTGCACCACCATCTGGTCACCGAAGGCCTGCGCACCAGCACCGGTCTGGTTGTGGATACCGGCTCGGCACGCGAGGTGCATCACTTCGCGCTGCTCGCCGGTTACGGCGCAGAAGCCGTCTGCCCGTGGCTGGTGTACGAGACCATCGCGGACCTGAAGCTGCCGGCTAACGTCGACGTCAAGGAAGCCAAGAAGCGTTTCATCAAGGCGATCGACAAGGGCCTGATGAAGGTGATGTCCAAGATGGGCATCTCCACTTACCAGTCTTACTGCGGCGCGCAGATTTTCGAGGCCATCGGCCTGAATGCCTCGTTCGTCGCGCAATACTTCACCGGCACCGCGACCCAGATCGAAGGTATCGGCCTGAAGGAAGTCGCCGAAGAAGCGGTGCGCACTCACAGCGCCGCGTTCGGCAACGACCCGGTGCTGGCCAACGCGCTCGATGCGGGCGGCGAATACGCCTGGCGCGCACGCGGCGAAGAGCACATGTGGACGCCGGATTCCATCGCCAAGTTGCAGCATGCGACGCGCACCAACAATGCCGCGACCTACAAGGAATACGCCAAGCTCATCAACGAACAGAGCCATAAGCTGAAGACCCTGCGCGGGCTGTTCGACATCAAGCCGGTGGGCAAGGCTGTGCCGCTGGACGAAGTCGACTCCGCCAAGGAAATCGTCAAGCGTTTCGTCACCGGCGCGATGTCGCTGGGCTCGATTTCTACCGAGGCGCACACCACGCTGGCCATCGCGATGAACCGCCTCGGCGGCAAGTCCAACACCGGTGAAGGCGGCGAAGACGCGACGCGTTTCCGCAAACTGAAAGCGGGCGAAAAGCTGTCCGACATCATCGGTAAGAAGCGCATCGAGCGCGACTTCGTGATGCAGGAAGGCGACTCGCTGCGCTCCGCGATCAAGCAGGTCGCCTCGGGCCGTTTCGGTGTGACCGCCGAATACCTGGCCAACGCCGACCAGATCCAGATCAAGATGGCGCAGGGCGCGAAGCCCGGCGAAGGCGGCCAGTTGCCGGGCGGCAAGGTATCCGAGTACATCGCCAAGCTGCGCTTCTCGGTGCCGGGCGTCGGCCTGATCTCGCCGCCGCCGCACCACGACATCTATTCCATCGAGGACCTGGCGCAGTTGATCCACGACCTGAAGAACGCGAATCCTTCCGCGTCGATCTCGGTCAAGCTGGTGTCGGAAATCGGCGTCGGCACGGTGGCCGCGGGCGTGTCCAAGGCCAAGGCAGACCACATCGTGGTGTCCGGCTTCGACGGCGGCACCGGCGCATCGCCGCTGTCCTCGATCAAGCATGCGGGTACGCCGTGGGAACTCGGCCTGGCCGAGGCGCAGCAGACGCTGGTGCTGAACCAGTTGCGCGGCCGCATCGCGTTGCAGGTGGACGGCCAGTTGAAGACCGGCCGCGACGTACTGATCGGCGCGTTGCTGGGCGCGGACGAATTCGGTTTCGCTACCGCACCGCTGGTGGTCGAAGGCTGCATCATGATGCGCAAGTGCCACCTGAATACCTGCCCGGTCGGCGTCGCGACGCAAGACCCCGAGCTGCGCCGCAAATTCACCGGCCAGCCGGAGCATGTCGTGAACTACTTCTTCTTCGTCGCCGAAGAAGTGCGCGAACTGATGGCGCAGATGGGCGTCCGCAAGTTCGACGATCTGGTTGGCCGTTCCGACCTGCTCGACGTGAAGCAAGGCATCGCTCACTGGAAGTCGCAGGGACTGGACTTCTCCAAGGTGTTCCATCAGCCGGACATGCCGTCCAGCGTGGCGCGCCGCCATGCCGAGTTGCAGGATCACGAGCTGGTCAAGGCGCTGGATAACACCCTGATCGCCAAGGCGCAGGGCGCGCTGAACGACAAGAAATCGGTGGTCATCGAGAGCCGCATCACCAACGTGAACCGCACCGCCGGCACCATGCTGTCGCATGAGGTCGCGAAGCGTTACGGCCACGCGGGCCTGCCGAACGACACCATCCAGGTGAAGTTCACCGGCACCGCGGGCCAGAGCTTCGGCGCATTCCTGACGCACGGCATTTCGTTCGAGCTGCGCGGCGAGGGCAACGACTACGTCGGTAAGGGTCTGTGCGGCGGACGCATCGCCATCATGCCGCCGGGCGACAGCAAGCTGGTCGCATCCGAGAACATCATTGCGGGCAACACCGTGCTGTACGGCGCGACCTCGGGCGAGTGCTATTTCAGCGGCGTCGCGGGCGAACGCTTCGCGGTGCGCAACTCCGGCGCGGTCGCGGTGGTGGAAGGCCTCGGCGACCACGGCTGCGAATACATGACCGGCGGCATGGTCATCGTGCTGGGTCAGACTGGGCGCAACTTCGCCGCGGGTATGTCCGGCGGCGTGGCTTTCGTGCTGGACGAAGACGGTGCTTTCAAGCAGCGCTGCAACCTGTCGATGGTCGCGCTCGAACCGGTGCCGGCAGAAGTCGCCACACTGGAGCCGGGCGAAGTGACGCCGGAGGGTCATGGCCGCGTGCATTTCAATCACCTGAACAAGGCGGACGAGCATGTGCTGCGCGAGTTCATCAAGAACCACTGGCATCACACCGGCAGCGCGCGCGCACGAGCCATCTTGGATAACTGGTCGCAATACCTGCCGAAGTTCGTCAAGGTGATGCCGACCGAATACCGCCGCGCGCTGCAGGAAATCGCGGCGCAACAGAACACGCAGTTGGAGGTTGCATAATGGGTAAGCCAACCGGATTCATGGAGTTTCAGCGTCTGAGCGAGGAGTATCTGCCGGTCGCGAAGCGCTTGAAGGACTACAAGGAGTTCGTGCTGCATCTGACAGACGAGCAGGCCAAGACGCAGGGTGCGCGCTGCATGGATTGCGGCATTCCGTTCTGCAACAATGGCTGCCCGGTCAACAACATCATCCCGGACTGGAACGACCTGGTGTATCGCGGCAACTGGCGCGAGGCGCTGGACGTACTGCACTCCACCAACAACTTCCCCGAGTTCACCGGCCGCATCTGCCCCGCGCCCTGCGAGGCGGCCTGCACCGTGAACATCAACGGCGACGCGGTGGGCATCAAGTCCGTCGAGCACTTCATCATCGACAAGGCCGGCGAGAACGGCTGGGTCGTGCCGCAACCCGCGGCGAAGAAGACCGGCAAGAAGGTCGCCGTGGTCGGCTCCGGCCCCGCAGGTTTGGCTGCCGCGCAACAACTGGCGCGAGTCGGTCATGCGGTCACCGTGTTCGAAAAGAACAGCCGCGTCGGCGGCCTGCTGCGCTACGGCATTCCCGACTTCAAGTTGGACAAGGGCTTGATCGACTGGCGCATGGCGCAGCTCGAAGCCGAGGGTGTGAAGTTCCAGACCAATACTTATGTCGGCAAGGAAGCGCCGGGAGCTGGCGTCGCGAACGATGCGAAGAAGACCGTGAGTCCCGAAGAGCTCGCGAAGAAATTCGACGCGGTGATCCTCGCCGGCGGTTCCGAGCATCCGCGCGACCTGCCGACGCCGGGACGCGAACTCAAGGGCGTGCATTTCGCGCTGGAATTCCTGATCCCGCAGAACAAGGAAGTGGCAGGCGACGGCAAGAATCCGATCAACGTGAAGGGCAAGCATGTCGTCGTGATCGGCGGCGGCGACACCGGCTCCGATTGCGTCGGCACCTCCAACCGTCACGGTGCCGCGTCCATCACCCAGATCGAAGTGATGCCGCGTCCGCCCGAGCAGGAAGACAAGTCGCAGGTGTGGCCGAACTGGCCGATGAAGCTGCGCACCTCCAGTTCGCACGACGAAGGTTGCAACCGCGACTGGGCGATCGCCACCAAGGAATTCGTCGGCGAGAAGGGCGTGCTCAAGTCCATCAAGGCGGTGCGCGTCGAGTGGAAGGACGGCAAGATGCACGAGATCGCCGGCAGCGAGTTCGAGCTGAAGGCCGACTTCGCCTTCCTCGCGATGGGCTTCACCAACCCGCTGGCACAAGTGCTGGATGCGTTCGGCGTGGAGAAGGACGCGCGCGGCAACGTCAAGGCCGACACCCACAGCTACCGCACTAATGTGGACAAGGTGTACGCCGCGGGCGACATGCGCCGCGGCCAGTCGTTGGTGGTATGGGCGATCCGCGAAGGCCGCCAGTGCGCGCGCGCAGTCGACGAGTTCCTGATGGGCTCGTCGGTGTTGCCACGTTAAATCAATTCGGAAAATACAATGAACTTCAAGTTAAAGAACGACAACTTCCTGCGCGCGCTGCTGCGCCAGCCGACCGAATACACCCCGATGTGGATGATGCGCCAGGCCGG
>Ga0172379_10002358_pt1 | contig 33708 bp, 24 predicted proteins | sample GrowelOW334metaG_FD_119756 | JGI IMG/M metagenome (GOLD analysis project Ga0172379, IMG submission 119756) | Groundwater microbial communities from an aquifer near a municipal landfill in Southern Ontario, Canada - Groundwater well OW334 metaG | ecosystem: Environmental > Aquatic > Deep... | reverse complement strand
TGCCGTTTTTGCCCTTGAACCCGGACCGGCCTTCAAGCAGATCCTTGATGGCTTGGTAGTGGCGCAGGTGGAGGGTCTGGTGGCGGACCGGGAGCAGGCTTTGGCTTGGGTGAAGATGTTTCTTGGGATCGGGATATCAGCACCGCCGTTATGACGGAGTAAGGGACCGTAAGTCATGGGGCAAAAAATACAGATTATTCCATAGTGCCCCTAAATAAGTTTGACTGTTTTTTGAGCCCTGTTGTACCCTGAATCAAGCAGGTGTTGTCGCTGAGACTGGGGGGTATTTCTTTTAAAGTAGATCAACCGCAAGGAAGCAGGCCGCAATCATGAACGACAAGATTCCGCAAGGCCCGTACTGTTCCATTTTTAAGTCGCTCACCAAAAAAGATTTCCTGACCACGATCAACCACCATATCCTGAGTTTTCTTGGTCGTGACCCCCAGCGGGCCGGGAGCAGAGATGTGTACAAGGCCCTGTCCTACACCATTCGTGATTTTTTGATCGAGCGCTGGATTTCAACGCAAAAGGGCTATTACGCCAAGGGCAAAAAACGGGTCTACTACCTGTCCCTGGAGTTTCTTATCGGACGGTCATTGGGCAACAGCCTTATTAATCTCGGCTTTTATGATGAGATGGCCGGAGTTTTGCAGGAGATGGGTTACGACCTTGAGGAGATTAGGGAGGAAGAGGATGATGCCGCTCTCGGTAACGGCGGCCTTGGCCGCCTGGCTGCCTGTTTTATGGATTCTCTGGCAACCTTGGGTGTTCCGGCATACGGGTATGGCATCCGTTATGAATATGGTCTTTTTTATCAGCGCATCGTTGATGGTTTCCAGATGGAACATCCTGATAACTGGCTGCGTTACGGCACCCCCTGGGAGTACGAAAGGCCCCAAAATCTCTATCCGGTGAAGTATTACGGTCGGGTGCAGCGGTACCGGAACAACAAGGGTGAGTTGCGGACCGAGTGGATCGAGACGGAAGAGATCATGGCCATGGCTTGCGATGTTCTGGTGCCCGGTTTTAACAATGACCAAGTTATCAATATGCGCCTCTGGACAGCCAGGGCTTCCCGCGAGCTTGATCTTGGCTCGTTTAATCGGGGTGATTATATTTCGGCCGTGCAGGAAAAGGTGCAGTCGGAAACGATTTCCAAGGTTCTCTATCCCTCGGATGATATCCGGCAAGGCCAGGAGCTGCGCCTGAAGCAGCAGTACTTCTTTGTGGCCGCCACCTTCCAGGATATCTTCCGGCGGCACAAGAAAAAGCATGATGATTTCGATTCGTTCGCCGATGAAATCGCGGTGCAGCTCAACGACACCCATCCGTCCATCGCTATTCCGGAATTCATGCGGCTCCTGGTGGACGAGGAGGCGGTTCCCTGGGAAAAGGCCTGGCAGATCTGTGTTGGTACCTTTGGCTACACCAATCACACCCTGATGCCGGAAGCGCTGGAAAGCTGGCCTGTTGAGTTGCTGGGCAAGGTGCTGCCCAGGCACCTTGAGATCATTTACGAGATCAATCGTCTGTTCCTCGAAGAGGTTGCGGCCCGCTATCCTGGCAGGGACGATCTGTTGCGCTCCATGTCCATTATTGAGGAAGGGCCGGTGAAAAGGGTGCGTATGGCGTATATGGCCATCGTAGGCAGCCATTCGGTCAATGGGGTGGCTGAAATCCATACCCATCTCCTGAAGACCAGGCTTTTTAAGGACTTCCACGATTTCTACCCGGGCCGTTTCAACTGCAAAACCAACGGTATCACCCAACGGCGCTGGCTGCTCAAATGCAACCCCGGCCTGGCCAGCCTGATCACCGACACCATCGGCGGGGAATGGGTCACCAACCTCGACTATCTGCGCAATCTTGAGGCCCATGCCGATCAGCCGAAGTTTCAGCAGAAATGGGCCAAGGTGAAAACGGAGAATAAAAAACGTCTTGCCGCCATCATCAAGGAAGAATGCGGGGTGGTGGTCAACCCCGACACCATGTTTGATGTCCAGGTAAAACGAATCCACGAGTATAAGCGGCAGCTGCTCAATATCCTGCATGTTATCACCCTGTACCATCGGATCGCCAACGGGGAGGATACGGATTCTCCTGCGCGGACCATTGTCTTCGGGGGCAAGGCTGCGCCGTCGTATTTCAAAGCAAAATTGATCATCAAGCTGATCAATTCGGTGGCCGAGGTGGTCAACCATGATTCGCGGGTGGGAGACCGACTCAAGGTGGCGTTTATCCCCAATTACGGCGTGTCTGTCGCCGAAAAGATCTTCCCGGCCTCTGACCTTTCCGAGCAAATCTCCACTGCAGGGACAGAAGCGTCCGGCACCGGCAACATGAAATTCTCCTTAAACGGTGCCTTGACCATCGGCACCCTCGACGGCGCCAACATCGAGATCCGCGAGGAGGTCGGGCCTGAGAATATGTTTATCTTCGGCATGACCACGGAGGAGGTTGAGGAAGCCAAACGCAATCCGCATCGTAACGCCTTTGACGTGTATCGCGATAACGCGGAGGTAAAACGCACCCTGGACAGCATCCGTAACGGCTATTTCAGCCGGGGCGACACCAGCCTGTTTGCCCCCATCGTCGAGAGCTTGCTCAACCTCAACGACCCTTATCTGCTGCTGCTTGATCTGGAGGATTATCTCCGCTGCCAGAAAGAGGTGGGCGATCTGTACCGGGATCAGCCGAACTGGATTCGCAAGTCCATCCTCAATGTGGCCAGGATGGGTAAATTTTCCAGCGACAGGACCATCCGGGAATATGCCCGTGACATCTGGGGAATCCCGGTGGATTAGGTGGATTCTGGCCTCGGGTAAGACGGCGCTTTTCCCAAAAGGCATTGACTTTTCGCCCTATTGTTGATAGCTAGCAGGATGTTGAAAAAGCAGAGTTTCTCTTTTTAACATCCTGTTTTGCAATGGGGCGCGCAACAGCCGCGCCATTTCCCGATACTGGAAAAAGCTATGACCCAAGACAATCCATCCTCCCGATTCCAGGCCAATGGCCTGGCGACTCTTATTGGCAGCCTGCCGGTTACGGATCACCGGGAAGCCTTTTCCCTTATCTTCGAGCACACCCCCGACATCCCGCTGTGGCCGCAATTGCCGAGCAACCCCAAGGAAGGGATGCTCAGTCAGTTCAGCGAGGGGATGCCCGGCATCATCGAAGAGGATGGCCGCACCTATTTCGATATCCAAACCGAGACCTTTGCCGATGAGATGCTGGCCTATTTCGAACAGTATCTTGCAGCCCTCGAAGACCCAAGTCTTCTGCCGAACTCGTCCTTTGCCGTGAGTCCGGACAGAGCCCAGGGTCTTTTTTCCCTTAAAGAAGCGGTCGCCGTTAACACTGCTGCCGGAAAGACCGTGGTTGCGGTCAAGGGGCAGATGACCGGACCGTTCACTCTGCTCACCGGCCTCCACGACCGGGAAGGCCGGGCTGCTTATTATGAGCCGACCATCCGGGAAATGGTGGTGAAAGGACTTTCCCTCAAGGGTGCCTGGCAGGTGCAGCTCCTTACGGAGTCGCAGGTCCCGGTTATTCTCTTCATCGACGAACCGGCCCTTGCCGGTCTTGGTTCCTCGGCCTTTCTCAGTGTTTCCCTGGATGAGCTTGGCCAGGAACTCAATGAGATTATCGGCGCGGCCCAGGCAGCGGGGGGGCTGGTGGGCGTCCATGTTTGCGCTAACACCGATTGGGAATTTCTCTTGTCCACCTCCCTGGATATTGTCAGTTTTGATGCCTACGGTTTTTTTGACAAGCTGGTCGCTTGCAAGGATGCGCTGTTCGTCTTTCTGGAACGGGGCGGCATTATCGCCTGGGGGATTGTGCCCACCTCGGAGAAGGAGTACATCGAACAGGAAACGGTGGAGTCCCTTTTGGCGCGCTGGGAAGCGCAGGCCGCTCAGCTTGTCGGTGGTTCCTGGGATTATAAGTCCCTGCTGCAACAGACCCTGATCACTCCAAGCTGTGGAACCGGCTCCCTGCCTCTGACCCACGCCAAAAAGGTGCTGGCCTTGACCAGGGATCTTTCCAAGCTGTTGCGGGACAAGTATCTGTAGACGCGGGCATTGGCCGGCTATCTTTTATCCAACCACTATTAAAAAGTTTGAGTATTGATGATATGGAAGAACTGAATCAGGTGTTGACGCAGCGCCGTCAAAAGGCCCAGGATCTGGCAGAGCTGGGCGTCAATCTTTATGCCAACGATTTTAAGCCCGCCCACCGGATCTGCGATGTTCTGGCTAAAAACGACAACCCGGATGCGCCCTTGGAAGAGGGGATCAAATCCGTGGCTGGCCGGATCATGGCGCTACGCAAGTTCGGCAAGGCCGCCTTTGTCCAGATCCAGGATGAAACAGGCCGCATCCAGGTGTATGTCAAGCGCGATGAGCTTGGGGTGGAGGTCTACCAGATCTTCAAAAAACTCGATGTCGGCGATATCGTCGGTTTTGGCGGAGTTTTGTTTCGCACCCAGACCGGCGAGCTCACCATCGACGCGGCCAGCCTGAAGCCGATCACCAAATCCCTGCGCCCCCTGCCGGAGAAATTCCACGGCCTCACCGATGTGGAGACCCGCTACCGTCAGCGCTATGTCGATTTGATCATGAACCCGGAGGTGCGCGACACATTCCGGAAACGGGTGGAGATCATCCGTTTGATCCGCGAGTTTTTGATAAATCGGGGCTTCATGGAGGTCGAAACTCCGATGATGCAGGCCATTGCCGGCGGGGCCACGGCCAAGCCCTTCAAGACCCACCACAATGCCCTGGGTATGGATCTCTACCTGCGCATTGCTCCAGAGTTGTATCTCAAGCGGCTACTGGTGGGCGGCTTTGAAAAGGTCTTCGAGATCAACCGTAATTTCAGAAACGAAGGCCTCTCCACCCGGCATAATCCTGAATTCACCATGCTTGAGTTCTACCAGGCTTTTGCCACCTACGAGGATCTCATGGACCTCACCGAGGAGATGGTTTCTTACGTCGCCGCCGAGGTCACCGGCTCCATGGTCGTGAGCTACCAAGGGCAGGAGGTTGATCTTTCCCCGCCCTGGAAGCGCTATACCATGGATGAGGCGTTGGTCGAGGTGGGCGGCGTTGATCAGGCGGTGCTCGCCGATCCGGCCCGCACCCGGCAGTTCGCCAAGGAAAAGGGCATCACCCTTGAGCCCATGGCAGGGCACGGCAAGGCCAAAACCGAGCTGTTTGAACTACTGGTGGAAGAAAGGCTGATCAATCCGACCTTTGTGACCCAGTATCCCACCGAGGTCTCGCCGCTGGCCCGCCGTAACGAGAAGAATCCCGAGGTCACTGATCGGTTTGAGCTTTTCGTGACCGGTCGGGAAATAGCCAATGCCTTCAGTGAACTCAATGATCCCATTGATCAGAAAGAGCGGCTTACCAAGCAGATTGCCGAACGGGGTAACGACGAGGAGATCTTCCCGGAGATGGATGAGGATTTTGTCCGGGCGCTGGAATACGGCATGCCCCCTGCGGCCGGGGAAGGGATCGGCATCGATCGCCTGGTCATGCTGTTGACCGACTCTGCCTCGATCCGGGATGTTATTCTCTTTCCGCATCTGCGCCCAGAGAGCAAGTAACCCCTGTAGCCGTCGCCGTTAGCACGGCTCTGCTTCGCCGCTTTGCTGCTGTCATCGGCCGGCTCATGTGCAATAGCCACTTCGAGGCCTCTTCCGCGCATCTGCGGCGCTCCTGAGCAGTGCTAACGGCGACGGTTACAATTTTTCGGAGTGTTCCAGAAAAGAGGGAAATTGTGAATTTCGAATGGTTTGTCTGTCTGCGATATCTGAAGGCCAAGCGTAAGCATGGCTTTATCTCGCTTATTTCGCTGATTTCCATTGCCGGGGTCATGGTCGGGGTCATGGCCCTTATCGTAGTGCTTGCGGTGATGACCGGCTTTACTTCCGAATTTCGTGATAAGATTCTCGGCATCAACTCCCATGTTGTGGTTCAGAATTACACCGGCAATATCAGCGGCTACGAGGAGGTTGCCGCAAAGGTTCGTGCGGTTGAGGGGGTGAGCGGGGTCACGCCCTATCTGTACAGTCAGGCCATGATCACCAGTGGCGAGGGCGGAACCGGTGCCGTGTTGCGCGGCCTTGATCCTGCCACGGCCCCCGGCGTGCTCAACCTGGAAAAAAATCTACGCAAAGGCTCAATCGCAGATTTGTTGCCTGGGCAGAGCGATGGGCTGCGAAGGCTGCCGGGCATCATTCTGGGAAGGGAACTTGCCGCCCAGCTGCATGTCTCGGTCCATGACCGGGTGCGGCTGATCTCGGCTTCTGGCCCCCTGACCCCTATGGGTGTGCTACCCAAGGTCTCCACCTGTCAGGTGGTCGGAATTTTTGAAACCGGCATGTACGAGTATGATTCCGCCTTGGCCTATGTCTCCCTAGAAACGGCGCAGCGCTTCTTTGACCTGCCCGGCGCGGTGCATGGTCTGGAGGTGAAAACCTTCGATCTCAACCAGGCGGACCAGATTGCGAAGCGGATTGAGCAGGCGCTGGGGCCGAATTTCTTCGCCAAGGACTGGATGCGGATGAACCGGAACATCTTTGCCTACCTCCAGTTGGAAAAGACGGCTCTCTCGGTGATCATGGCCCTGGTGGTGATGGTTGCTGCCTTCAATATCGTCAGCACCCTGATCATGGTGGTCATGGAAAAGAATAAGGACATCGCCATCTTGAAAGCCATGGGCGCCACCTCCGGCAGTATTATGCGGATTTTTATATACGAAGGGTTGATTATCGGTCTTGCCGGTACTTTGCTGGGGGTGCTCGGGGGCTTAGGTCTCTGCGCAATTTTAAGCCGCTACCAGTTCATTAAACTGCCGGATGTGTACCCGATTTCCACCTTGCCGGTGCTGGTCCTGCCCTCGGATGTCATCTTCATTGCCCTGGCGGCAACGGTTATTACCCTTGTCGCCACCCTGTATCCTTCCTGGCAGGCGGCCAAGGTCGATCCTGCCGTGGCCCTGCGCTATGAATAAAGGAAATTTCTCCATGTCCAATAATGGCGCACAGGAACAGCCTTTTTTTTTTGAGGCGCGGGATATTTGTAAGGAATACAGCGACCACGGCAGCCTACAGGTGCTCGCCGGGGTAAACCTACAGCTTGTCGCAGGGGAAATGGTCGCGGTGGTTGGCGCTTCCGGCACCGGAAAAACAACCCTGCTGCATATTCTGGGTGCTCTTGATCAGCCCAGCCGGGGGCAGGTTTTTTACCGGGGAGAAAATATTTTCGAGAAAAATGCTGACCAACTGGCCCTGTTCCGCAACCAGGTTATCGGTTTTGTTTTTCAGTCCCATCATCTGCTCCCGGAGTTCAACGCCTTGGAAAACGTCCTGCTGCCCGGACTTATCTCCGGGCAGAAACATTTAACGCTTGTCGGGTATGCGGAATATCTTCTGGAGCGGGTCGGAGTATTGAATCGTTCGACCCACAAGGTGGGCGAGCTTTCCGGTGGCGAGCAGCAGCGGGTCGCTCTGGCCCGAGCCCTGATCATGAAACCTGCGGTTCTTCTGGCGGATGAGCCCACCGGGAACCTTGATCCTAAAACCGGACTCAAGGTTTTTGAGCTTATCCGGGAGTTGAGCGAAACCCTCTCCCTGGCAACGGTCATGGTGACACATAACCTCGAGCTGTCTCGGCGGATGAGCCGTTGTCTCACCTTGCGGGACGGGGGATTGCATGAAACTCGGGATGAAAGCAAAGATTCTTGACAGTAGGACCAATGCCTGATAATTCTGATAAGCTAACTAACAGATCGCCTGTACGTCTGTATTTCTTTGCGCGGTCACTCAAGCCTCTTCATAGTGAAATCGAGAGTATGAAACAAGACAATTTAGCCCAACACATATTGTACTCCTGCGGTCTCTCAGGGGGCATTAAGTTTCTTTTTACAGTCCTTGCCCTTGTTGTGATGCAGGGAATTCTACCGCTGGCAGGAGAGGCCTTTGGCGCGGGCATGGAGTCGAATACCGTCATTGTTCCCCCACGGATCAATGCCCAATCGGGAGCTGATCAGCTTCTCGCCTTGACTGACAAGACCTTGCTGGAGGTTGCGCAAAGCAAAGGGCTGGCGATGCTGCCCAGGGAGGAAGTGCGACAGAAAATCGGTTATGAGCACTGGCCTCCTAAGGTGGAGGCTCTGAAGCCATTGATCGCCTCTCCGGCGGTCAACTATGTGGCCGTCGGCAGTATCACCAAACTCGGGGAGCAACTCAGTCTGGATTTTGTTGTCTATGATGTCTTCGGCAATAATCCGCCCAAATTTTATTATCAGGTTGGCATCTCGACCGAGCTACAGAAATCTATGACCCAGATGGTCAACGACATTCTCTCCCACACCGGCCAATATTTTCTCATTCAGTCCATTGCTGTTGCCGGGAATACCCGCGTAGATTCCGGGGCTATCATGCGTCAGGTGAAGAGTCAGGTCGGGGAGCGCTATGCCCCGGAACTTTTGCGGGCGGATTTGAAAAACATCTTTCAAATGGGCTATTTTGATGATGTGCAGATCCTCGTCAACGATACGGAAAAAGGCAAAGAAATTATCTTCCAGCTCACGGAAAAAGCGGTAATCGGCCAGGTTCTCATAAGTGGGGAGAAAGAGCTTGATGAGAAAGATGTAAAAGAGGTGGTGAGCATTTCGCCCAATACCATTATTAGCACCAAGGAGGTGCAGACCTCTGTTGAAAATATCCGTAAGCTCTATAAGGATAAGGGTTTTTACCGCACCAATGTTGCCGCCAAGCTCAACTATGTTACGGATGACAAGGTGAATGTCACCTTTGACATAGAAGAAGGCGTCAAGATGTATATCAAGGGCATCCGTTTTGTCGGCAACAAGGCCTTCACTGAGAAGGAATTGCGCAAGGAGATGACCACCTCGGAAAAAGGGTTGCTCTCTTGGTTTACCGAGTCGGGCAAGTTGAAACGTGATCTGCTCGAGCAGGACCGCTCCAGAATCGGCGCCATCTATCACAACAGCGGCTACATCGAGGCCAGGATCAGTGAGCCGGTGATAACCGATGAAGGTGATTGGCTCTACGTTACCTTTGATGTTCAGGAGGGAGACCGCTACCGAGTCGGCACTATCGAAATCGAAGGGGACATCGTCGGCGATAAAAACGAGCTCTTCAGCCTGGTCGAGTTGAGCAAGGAGAAGTTTTTCAGCCGCAAAATCTTGCGGGATGATGTTTTGCGCCTCACGGACCGTTACGCGGAAAGTGGCTATGCCTTTGCCGAGGTAGAACCGAAGCTCAGCAAGAATGAAGAAGACAAACGCATGGATTTGTCGCTCAAGATTACGCAGGGGCATCTGATACACATAAACCGGATCAACATCAAGGGTAACACCAGAACCAGGGACAAGGTCATACGCCGGGAGATGCAGGTTCAGGAGGGTGGTCTGCTTGATGCAAGCGCAGTCAGAAAGAGCAGTGAAAAGCTGCAACGGCTTGAGTTTTTTGAAGAAGTGAACGTAACCCCAGAGGCCACGGTGCAGGAAGATCTCATGGATGTCGTGGTTGAGGTGAAGGAAAAGGCCACCGGCACCTTCAGTATTGGGGCGGGTTACAGCTCGGTTGACAACCTTATGTTCATGGGCGAGATCAGTGAAAATAACTTTCTCGGCAAGGGACAGCGCCTCTCCTTACAGGCCAACATAAGTTCAAGCAACAACCGCTACAACTTCAGCTTTACCGAGCCCCACCTCAATGATACTAAGCTGTTGTTCGGCTACGACATCTACAATTGGTCCAGAACATACGATGATTATACCAAGGATTCCACCGGCGCCGCCTTGCGTTTCGCCTATCCGATTTGGAACAAATGGAATCTTGGCTGGGGATATGGCTTTGATGACACCAAGCTCACCGATGTGGCGATCACCAATGTCCCGCAAAGTTTACTGGATTCTATGGAAATTGAGACCACAAGCTTTGTTCGCCTCGGTCTTTCCAAGGATACCCGGAACAAGCTCACGGACGCATCAAAAGGCTGGCTCACCACCTATTCCATCAAGCAGGCGGGTGGGCCCTTGGGCGGGGACAGCGCCTTTACCAAGTACGAGGCCACTTCAGGCTGGTACTATCCGTTGTGGTGGGATACAACCTTCCACGTCAAGGGGTCCATCGGCTATGTCGTTGAAAACGAAGAGAAAAAGTTGCCAGTGTATGAAAAATTTTATTTGGGCGGACTCAACACTATCCGGGGATTTGACAGCGGCAAGATCAGTCCTTTGGAGTTAAATCCTGATGGTGTTACATATTCCAGAGTTGGCGGTGAAAAGATGTGGTACGGCAATGTGGAATGGATTTTTCCTATAGTTAAAGAGATCGGTCTGAAAGGCTTGGTATTCTTTGACATGGGCAATGTCTATGCTGATTCGCAAACCTGGGATATTTCTGATCTTCGCTACAGCACCGGTCTTGGCTTCCGCTGGTTGTCGCCCATGGGTCCTTTGCGCCTTGAATGGGGCTGGAATCTCGCCCCGAAAGATGGTGAGAAACAGGGTGTTTGGGATTTCAGCATCGGCGGGGGTTTTTAGTAAATGCCCCGCTCCAGGAAGGTGGTTTCTTTTCCCGGCGTTTTTGCCACCCCACAGTTAAGAAATGGACATTAGACTGACGGCCCTCTTTACCGAGGGCCGTTCCGTTAATATCATCGGCCTGCGGGGAAGCGCCGCCGCCTTTCATCTTGGTCGCACAGCCCGGCTTGGGCAACGTTCCATCCTCTGTCTTACGCCAAGTGAGACTGCCGCCCAGCATCTCGTTCAGGATCTAGCTCTTTTCAGCGATACCCAGGTCCTTTATTTTCCCGGTCATGAAATTCCCCCCTATACCCCGTTGTCGCCAGACAGTCGGACCGTGGCCGAACGCCTTGCCACCCTGTTTCAGATCCACAGCGCTGATAAGCCATTTATACTGGTTATGTCCATTGAGGCTCAGTTAAGAAGGGTTCTTCCCCGTACTTCCCTTGCAAATCTTGCCGAGCTGGTCATGCGGGGAGAAGATATCGACCTTGAGGGGTTGGTCGCCTCTCTTGCTGCTTGTGGCTACGATGCGGCGGCTCTGGTGCAATCCGTTGGCGAGTTCAGTTTGCGGGGGGGTATTCTGGATATCTTTCCCGCTGGCTTCGAGATGCCCGTCCGTCTGGATTTCTGCGGCGATACTGTTGAGTCCATCCGAAAGTTCGATCCCATCAGTCAACGTTCGGTTGAGGATCTTGAGGAGATCGTTATTCTGCCGGTCAGTGATATCCTCTATCCCGCCGGTGAGCAGGAGCTGCGGCAATTGGTTGATCGTTTCAAGTCCTCATCCGAAGATTTTGCTTGGGATAGCGGGCGGGTCAGGGTCATGGAGGATTGTCTCCAGCATCGTCAGCGCTTTCCAGGGATTGAGTTTTTGCTGCCGCTCTTCTGCGAAACGTCGAGCGTGCTTGACTACTTGGCGGACGATACCATCGTCTTTTTTTCTTCGCCAACCGCCATTGCGGAAAGTCTCGCTCTCTGCCGGGAAAGGATTGAGGCGAATTTTGCTGAGGCATCCGTCGCCTGTCTGCCGGTTTTGCCGCCGGAACAGATTTTTCTGCCGGAAGGGGAATGGCTTGAACGGCTGTCTCGTTTTCAGCAGGGGAGATTCTACGATTTTGCCCATCCGGATATGGAAGAGGGCGAAATTTTGGAGATCCCCTGTGGGAACCATGTTCTGCTCAGGCAGCAGCTTGAGTTGCAGCGCAAGAATCAGGGGATGATGCCCGAGTTGGCCAGGCAGCTGCACGCCTGGCTTGAGGCCGGAGATGCTGTTTTTTTTGCTTGTCGGACCATGCGACATGCGGAGCACACTGGGGAATTGCTCCGGCAATACGATCTGCCGGTTGTCATAACCCTAGCCCCGGTGCTGGAGGCCGCCACTGCTGGCCGCGAGATTGTCCTGGTGGATTCGCCGCTAGCCGCAGGTTTTGATCTGCCTGCTGCACGGCTGCACTGGGTTTCTGAAAGCGAGCTTTTCGGCCAACTTCGCTTGGGAGCGGGCAAGAGGAAGGTGGGGCAGCGAAGCAGGCCGGAGGTGAGTTTCGCAGAACTTACGGTCGGCGATATTGTGGTCCACACCGCCCATGGTCTTGGCAGGTATGAAGGGCTGGTCAATATCGAACTGGGCGGCATAGCCAACGATTTTTTTCAGCTTGTTTACCGCGACGAGGACAAGCTCTACGTGCCGGTGGATCAGCTCAAGGTGATTAGTAAGTATCAGGGGCTTTCCGACACCGATCCGAAACTCGACAAACTAGGCGGCAAGGTTTGGCAGGCTCGGCGAGAAAAGGTCAAGGAAGAGGTCTGGAAGGTGGCTCAGGATCTGTTGGGCCTCTATGCGCGGCGGGCTATGGTGGAGGGGCATGCTTTTTCGCCGCCGGACGAGTTGTTTCATGAGATGGAGGAGTCTTTTCCTTATGATGAGACAGCCGGGCAGCTCAAGGCGATCAACGAGGTTCTCGACGATCTGACCTCGCCTCGGCCCATGGACCGGCTGGTCTGCGGGGATGTGGGCTACGGCAAGACCGAGGTGGCCATTCGGGCGGCCTTCAAGGTGGTAGCCGACAATTTTCAGGTTGCAATTTTGGTGCCGACCACGGTACTGGCCGAGCAACATGGCGCCACCTTCCGCGAACGGTTGCAGGGCCTTCCGGTCCGTGTGGAGAGTCTTACCCGTTTTCGCAGTCCGGGGGAGCAGAAGCAGATTATTAAGGATGTGCGTGAGGGGAAGGTTGATATCGTTGTCGGCACCCACCGCTTACTGTCCCAGGATGTGGTTTTTAAACGTCTTGGACTCCTGATTATTGACGAAGAACACCGTTTCGGCGTTTCCCACAAGGAAAAGCTCAAGAAACTCAAAAGTCAGGTGGATGTCCTCACCCTGACCGCCACCCCGATTCCCCGCACCCTGCAACTCTCCTTGCTCAGTATCCGCGATCTTTCCGTGATCAGTTCGCCGCCCGAGTTCCGCCGCCCGGTGAAAACCTTTGTCGCCCGCGATGATGAGTTGGTGATCAAGGAAGCCGTGGTGAGGGAGCTGCAGCGGGGCGGGCAGGTTTTTCTCGTCCACAACCGGGTTCACTCCATCCAGGAAATGGCCGCCAGGGTGCAGAAGCTTGTTCCTGAAGCACGGCTGGCTGTGGCCCATGGCCAGATGCCGGGAAAGGCCCTGGAGGAGATCATGGTCCGCTTTGTTAAAGGGGAGATCGATGTGCTGGTCTGTACCACCATTATTGAGTCAGGTCTTGATATTCCCAATGCCAACACCATTGTCATCACTAGGGCGGACCGGCTTGGCTTGGCGGAAATTTATCAGCTTCGCGGCAGGGTGGGGCGTGGACGGGAGCAGGCCTATGCCTATCTGTTGGTACCCTCCCTGGACGGTCTGTCCAAGGATGCCCAGCAGCGTCTGCGGGCGCTCATGGATTACAACGAGCTGGGTGGTGGCTTTAAGCTGGCAATGAGTGACCTGCAAATCCGGGGGGGAGGCAATATCCTGGGGATCTCGCAAAGCGGCAATATTGCCGCGGTGGGCTATGACCTATATCTTGAGTTGCTACAACAGACGGTTCTCGACCTGAAGCGAAAAGGCACTGTAGTGGAACAGGCCCCCGAGCAGATCGAGCCAGAAATAAATCTTAAGCTTTCGGCCTTTCTCCCGGAACGCTATATTCCTTCGACAGAACAGCGCTACATTGCTTACCGTCGCTTGACCAATGCGGAACAGGTGGCAGAGTTGATGGATCTTAAGGATGAATTCGCCGACCGTTACGGCCAGCTTCCCCAGGAGGCGCTTAACCTCTTTGAGGTCTTGGCCCTTAAAACCTTGCTTAAACGCCTGTGGATCAGCAAGCTGGAGCAGGGATCGGCCAATCTTGTTTTCGCCTTTCATGAAAAAACCCCGGTGACTCCGGAGAAAATCATGCGTCTGCTTGAAAAATATAAAAATAAGGCGCGGTTCACCCCAGAATTTCGTTTGATCGTCCCAGCAGAACCTGGTGTCTTGCCGGAGCAAACACTCCAGAATGCGCAAAATATTCTTGCCTTGCTCGCGGAAGATGACATTTGAAAATGATTATGTTAAAATTTGTCGCTTATGAAGCCAGGCGAGATAAAAGACAAGATAAACAGACTGCTATGAGTGGATCAGTGAAATTTTCCTTATTTTTTTTATGTGCAACCCTATGCCTTCTTGTTTTTTCCCACCCGCCTGTTGCCCAGGCGGAGATGGTGGACCGTATCATCGCCATTGTCAACGATGATGTCATTACCTTCTCCGACCTCAATCGGGAAGGGGCGGCCTTGTTTCGTCGGATTACTCAGGAGGCTCCGCCGGAACAAGTTGAGCGGACCCTGCTGAAGGCTAGGGAGGAAATGCTCTCCAGCCTTATTGATAAGCTCATTGTTGCGCAACGGGCCAAGAAGTTGGGGATTTCTGTAGGCGACTCGGAGGTGGACAGCGCGATCAGCAGAATTATCGAGCGCAACAAGACCACTCCAGAAAAGTTCTGGAAGCAGATGGCGCTCATGGGGTCGAACGAACATGATTACCGTGAGCTCATCAGAAGCCAAGTTTTGCAGGACAGACTGATTGATTACGAAATTCGTTCACGGGTTGTGGTGAATGAGGAACGCATACGTGAGTTTTACGAGAAAAATTATGCCCAGAAAATGAAGGAAGATGCCTATCATGTTCTACAGATGGGTTTTGCTTGGAAGGAAGATACCCAGGGTGCAAAGGATGATGCCAGGCGACGGGCTGAAGATGCTCGGCAGCAGGCTCTTGCCGGACAGGATTTTCGGACTCTGGCGCGTCAATCTTCTGATCTGCCATCGGCTAAGGATGGGGGCGATATCGGGGTCTTTAAAAAATCGGAAATGGCGGCCTACATGAAAGCAAGCATTCTCGGTCTGCAACCGGGACAGATCAGCGCTATTCAGGAGACTCCAGCTGGGTATCAGTTTTTTAAGCTTCTTTCCGATAGGGGCGATGTCGGTCTTCAGGCTTCATACGAGACAGTGAAAGAGCAAATCAGGCAGCATTTGTATGAGGAGGCTTTGAACAGCCAGTTCCAAAAATGGGTACAAGAACTTCGCGATCAGGCGTATATCAAAAAAATACTATAGTTTAATCTGTCCCAATAACCTCTGGAGAAGGGATGTCTCTCATGACCAAGGATTCAACATCTGCTGATGATGCAAATGGCCAACCTGCCGTTTTGTCGCAATCCGATGAAACCCTTGGTGGATTTTTGAGAAAACACCGACAAAGTCAGGGTAAAGACCTTGACGAAATCGCAAAAAAGACGCGTATTCATGCCTCAACTCTTCGGGCTATTGAGGAGGACAATCCCAAGGCCTTGCCTGCGGAGGTTTTCGCCCGGGGCTTTGTGAAAAATTATGCGCAGTATCTTGGTCTTGATCCTAACGAGGCCTTGGCCTGGTATATTAAACAAAATGCGGGAGACTCTCGGCCAACGGAAAAAAACAATGGCCAGGAGGTTCTTGCTGGTGAGGCCATGGCCGAGGCTCAGACTTTCCCTGTGGGACGTTTTATTGTCTTTTTTCTTGTTGTGGGTGTTTTTTTTCTTGCTGGATATCTGGTCCTGAGTTTTTTGAATTCATCCGTCCCTCCAGCCGATATTTCTACGAAAAATGTAGCTCCCCAAGCCCAGGTTGAACCGCAACCGTCGCTGGTCACTCCGGTCGTTGGTGGCCCAGGGTCAGAGCCTGACGCCGAGAACGTGAGGTCAGGGCAGGCACCGCTTGTGACTCAGGGTGGGGCACAGGATCCGGCTCTTGCCTTGCCTGGACCCGTCCCTGTAACGACAAGGCAAGAAGAGAAGAAGGCCCCTGCTTTACCAGAAAAGACTGTGCAGGGAATTGAACCCCAAAAGGTGGATGGGGAGCATGGTCTTGGAGGTAAAAAAAAAACAGATGATATTAAGCCCGTAATTGTTCCGCAGGCCATCAAGGAGAAACCGGGGCAGGTTTCGGAACGTCAGGATGCGGTCAACCCAGCTTCAGTATCGGTTGTTTCGCCAATGCTTTCCACGGTAAAAGCCCCAGGGATGAATTATGTCTTGGAGGCGAAATTCACCGAGCCGACCTGGCTTTCCGTGCAGATAGATAAGGAAAAGAAGAAATCATCTATTTATCAGCCAGGGGATCGCATGGTATGGCAGGCGGAAAAAAAGATTTCTCTTTTTGTTGGGAATGCCGGAGGCGTTGCCCTCACGCTGAACGGCAAAAAGATGCCTTCCCTTGGCAAGTCAATGGATAGCGCCAGGGTTTCTTTTCCGACAGAGTAAACAATAATAGTCACAGCGAGAGCAGATGTCCTTGCAGCAAAGCCTGGCTATTGTGCTCCAGGTTAAAGATTACGGAGATTCAGACAAGATCGTCACCCTGTACACCTTGGAGCACGGCAAAATCGTGCTTATCGCTAAGGGCGCCAAGCGCAGTAAAAAACGTTTCGTCAACAAGCTTGAGTTGTTTTCCCTTCTTGTCATCCATTTTTCCCCAAGCCGACATAGCTCACTTATGCGCCTGGATCAGGCCGATTTACGGAACCCTTTTCCTGGACTGCGGGGAAACTATCAGCTGTATGTCGCCGCCTCTCTGCTCTGCGAACTTGTCCTGCACTGGACCCGGGAGCAGGACAGTGACGAAGAACTTTTTTGGTTGCTTGCTTGGGCGTTGGAGGGGGTGTGCTTGGCGGGGGGGGCTGTCGAACGTACAATAATTTTCTTTCACATTAAAATGCTGGGAATCCTCGGGTATCGTCCCGATCTGACAGGTTGTCTCGATTGCCGTGTCCTTGGCGCACCTAGGGTTTTGTACCGTTTTAGTCCCTTACGCAACGGATTGGTGTGCAGCCGTTGTGAACCCCATGCCACGGGGAACTCCCCGCCGCTTTCCATCCAGACCATCCAATTGCTGCGTAGGGTTCAGGACATGGAGCAAGGCAAACTGGAACGGCTCCATTTTTCCTTGGCGTCCACCCTGGAGGCTATTGTTCTGCTCAAACGATATGGCAACCATCTGTTGCAGCGGGAGGTGCAGTCCTGGAATTTTCTGGATTGAGTAACTGTCCAGTGCATCACATCTGCTTCGCAGCCTCGGTTGTGACTGAGCTGTTATTGGCCTGCTCATGTGCAATAGCACACTTCGCAGGCCTCTTTTCGCGCATCTGCCGCAGCAGTAGTGCGACGTTGTTTAACAGTTACGGCTCGGGGTTATATTGATTTTTCTTTGTTTTGAGCTGGATAGTTTTTTTGATGCCTATTCCGCCTTGATTTTTTGGAGGAGCCAGGCCATGTTATTGCCTAGGTCGCGCATGGTTTTCATGCCTTCCTCGTCGTTGGCCACCTCGCCCGGTTCCCTGCCGATGCCGATGTTCCAGTAGGATGAGCCCACCACGATCATCTGACCGATCAGGAAAAAGGCGTTGAGGGAGTTGAATACCTGGATGGCACCGGCCCGACGGACCGCGACCACTCCGGCCCCGGCCTTGCGTTTGAACAAGTCGCCGTTGGCCCGGGAGACCATGCCGCACCGTTCGATCAGGGCTTTCATCCCTGCGGAAACATCGGCGAAGTAGGTGGGAGAACCCAGGAGAATACCATCCGCTGCAATCATCTTGGCAAGGCAGTCGTTGATGATGTCTTTTTCCACGGCGCAGCGACTGTCTTTGTTTTTGAAACACTGGTAGCAGGCGATGCAGCCGGAGACCGGCTGGCCTGACAACTCCACCAGCTCTGTGTCGATCCCTTGGCGAGACAGCTCTTCCAATGCGGTATTCAGTAATTTCGCGGTATTTCCTCCCTTGCGGGCGCTTCCGTTAAACGCGACGACTTTCATGGTATCTCCTCCTCATGTTTTTCCAGCTTACGGTATTGGGGGGTGTTAATGCGGCATTTGGGAGTGTATCTGTCATGATATTGTAATCGAGATTGGCAAGGACAGGAAGAATTTCGAGAAAAAACCAGCCGGGGCTCTCCCCGGCTGGTTTTTATGGGAACAATTTACTTCCAGCAATAGGACATTTCTGTTTCGGTCTGCCAGCTATTCCAGAGATAAGCATCCTCCCGTTGTTGGGCGATTATCCGGAAGGCATGGCGTACTTGTTCCTCAAAAAAGCTACAGTAAGGGCTCGGCGCATTGATGTCGCCGGACACCTTGTAGATCTCGGCAGGGCATGGCGCTCCGCAGAAATGCCGGATGGCGCAGCCTGCACAGGGGATAATTTTTTCCACCTTCCTGTTTGTTACTTCTTGGAAGGGCTTGCTGGCAAGAATATCGGCAGGATCATCACGGAAGATGTTTCCGCCGGAAAACTCGTTCATGCCGATGAATTCGCTGCACGGTACGACCTCGCCGTCTGCGGCAACGGCAAAGAAACAACGCCCGCCGCCGCAGGGAGAGATGTCGCACATCAGCCTGCGGCCGGTCGGACCGATAACCCCGGCCAGAACATTGGCAAAATTGGCGATGACGAGCTTTCTGCCGGTTTGTTCAAAAAGTTCAAAAGAGCGGTCCAGTGCCTTGAAAAAAGCTTCGGCCAGAACATGGTTGTCCGGTTTCAGGTCCATTCCGCCTTGGCGGGTGCAGCGGACCGGATTGAGCATGACCACCCGCACCCCCAGCCCGTGATAAAAGTCCACCATTTCGGTCAGGGTGTGCACGTTGGCTTGGGTTACGGTGGTTATGACATTCAGGGCCGGGTAATCAACGAGTTTTTTGATCACCGAAACAACGGTGTCGAAATATCCGTTGCCCTGCCAGTTCTTCCTGGTGGAGTTGGCGACCTCTGCGGTGGGGGCGTCCAGGGATAGGCCGATGCCGACATGGTGTTCTCGTAAAAAGCTGATTGCCGTGTCGTCGAGCAGGGTACCGTTGGTCTGGATGCCGAAATGGAAGTCGTCTTTAAAACGCGCAATTGCGGCAAACACAGCCTCTCTGGCCACCATGGGTTCGCTGCCGTGGAAGATAAGCTGCGGTTTTACCCCCTCCGGTAAAATCTTCCGGAAGTGTTGCAGCAGCCGTTCAAGGGCGAGCATCAACTTTTTCTCCCCCATGTCGATGCCGTTTTTGCGCATCTCTTCGGGGAGGTAGCAGTAGCTGCAATTCAGGTTGCAGCGTTCGGTGGGGTTCACATACGCGGCGGAGAGCTTCAAGCCCGAGCGCAGGTGGTCCATTTCCGTGTGAAATTCCGCCTCGCGGGCCATGAAGTCTTGGGCCATGGAGCCAGCCAGGGCCTGGGGCAGGTCATCCCTGTCAACCAGGGCCCAATAGGCCGTGTCCGGTTCGACAACCGCAACCCGGTCGGGGTCGCCGATCTCCAGCACGGAAAAATTTGGGCCATGGCCGGTATTGGCGAAAACGGTTGTTGCTGTCTGTTTGTCTGTTTGTGCCATTATTTGCCGGTGTCCTCTGGTGCTGTGTCCGCGCTGGGGGCGAGCAGGATATAATGGGAAAGTCCGGTTCCCTGGCCGATCAGATTGCAGCGCCGACGGTATGAAATGATCTGTTTTTGTGCTTTCATGGTGTTTCTCCTGTTATTGTTGACAGTGTGCATAAAAAAACCCGGAGCAACCCCTATAGGAGTCACTCCGGGTTCTGTTTCCATTAGAATACCCAGACGAACAGCAATGCATGCGCGAGAAACATTATCACCAGGTCTTCTGACTTTCGGATCGTCTGCTGGCCTGCTGCCTTCCCCCCACAGTGATACGCTCTGGGAGTGACCGGGAAATTCCCTGTGCTGACCAGCATCCCCGATTACAGCGGCGGGACCGCCACGGATTTACACCGTGTTCCGGGATGATGCAATGTTTGTTCTTTTTTTATTTTTAAACCCTTTTTCCCCTGGCTTGTCAAGTGGGGCTGTGACGAATTTCAGGAATGGAAAAGCGGAGATTTATATTTGTTTTTTGAAAAGGTTTTGGGTTTACGCCCACGGCGGAAAAGCGGCCCGTTGTCCTCTCGCCTCGAGGGGGCAATTGGCTTTAAATCGGGATAAAATCGTAAGCCGTCCTTGACTGTGACCCGAAAGTTGGTTATTTTTCCATGTTCAAGCGAGAGTGGCGGAATTGGTAGACGCACTGGTCTTAGGAACCAGCGCCTTTGGTATGGGGGTTCGACTCCCCCCTCTCGCACCACAAAGAAAACAGCTCCGGCTCGAAGGCCGGGGTATAGGCAAATATCTCATCCATACCGTGAGGCGAAAACCTCGAAGACGGTCCTTTACGGTATGACTGTGTTGTTGAAAAAAGTTTGAAACAAGGAAGGTGTTGCATGCAGATCAATATCGAAGATGTCAGCCCGCTTACCAGAAAAATGACTATCACCCTGCCGGAAGCCCAAGTTGCCCAGGAGTTGGAGTCCGCCTATAAGAAACTGAACGCTGAAGTCTCACTGAAGGGGTTTCGGAAGGGGAAGGTGCCCCGTCAGGTGCTGGAAAAAAATTATCGGCCCAAGGTTGAGTATGACTTGGCGGAGAAGTTGATCCAGGATACCTATTTTGATGCCCTTGAAAAAAGCAAGATCGACGCGGTTGTGCATCCGGATATCCGTGAACAGAAATTTGCCGAGAACGGCACCTTTGTCTACACCGCGGAGGTGGATGTTCGGCCCCAGTTCGAATTGGCTGAGTATAAGGGGCTTGAGATCGAACAGACCGCCCTTGAGGTGACGGACGAGGAGATTTCCCAGGAGCTTGAGGTGTTGCGCAAGCAGATGGCTCCCCTGCAAAGCGTTGAAGACCGCGCCATTGAGGCCGGGCACTTGGCGGTGGTTGATTTTCAGGGGTACCATAACGGCAACCCAATCAAGCAGGTGGTTGGAGAAAATTATTCGGTTGATGTGGGGAGCGGCCAGAACGGAAACGAGTTTGAAGAAAAACTTCTTGGCTTGAAAAAAGGCGAGGAAACTTCCCAGGAAATAGATTTTCCGGCAAACTTCGCCAATCCGATTCTGGCAGGCAAGAAGGTGGAGTTCAAGCTCAATGTCAAGGATGTCAAGGAACGGCTGCTGCCCGCGCTTGATGACGAATTCGCCAAGGAAGTGGGCGAGGACTTTGCCAGCCTGGATGCGCTCAAGGCCCATATCCGTGAAAAAAAACTACAGGCGAAGAAGGACGCCCAGCGTGGCGATCTCACCGATAAGTTGATGCGGGTGTTGATCGAAACCCATGATTTTGAGATTCCGCCTCGGCTGGTGGCCTATGAAATAGAGGCAATGATTAAGGAGCTTGAAAGCAACCTGGAGCGGCAGGGGATGACTCTGGAAGCTGCCGGGTTCAACCGGGATGCCCTGATTGAGCAATATAAGCTTGCGGCTCAGGCACGGGTCAAGGGCGATTTCCTTTTGAAGAAGGTCGCGGAAAAGGAAGGGCTCAAGCTGGAAAACGACGACATCGACAAAGGCTTTAAGCGCATTTCCGAGCAGTACAACATGCCCGTCAGCGAAGTAAAAAAATATTTTTCCAGCAGGGATGACCTGCTGCCGTTCATGGCGGAGCTGCTGAACGAAAAAATCTTAAGTTTCCTGCTTGACGCAGCCAAGATGAAAATCGTGTCGGCTGCCGCCTAGGGTGTAAGTGATCCCCAGTAACTTCTTGAAGGAGTAAGCGTATGAATCTCGTCCCCATGGTTGTTGAGCAGAGTCCCCGCGGAGAGCGGGCTTATGATATCTATTCCCGGCTGTTGAAAGAACGGATTATTTTTTTGGGTTCGGCCATAAATGACGATATAGCCAATATCATTATCGCTCAGATCCTTTTTCTGGAAGCCGATGATCCAGACAAGGATATCACCTTTTATATCAACTCTCCTGGGGGAGTCGTGACGGCTGGCATGGCCATTTATGATACAATGCACTATGTGAAGTGTGATATCGCCACCCTGTGCATGGGGCAGGCGGCCAGCATGGGCGCGGTGCTCCTCGCCGCCGGCACGGAGGGGAAGCGGTATGCGCTGCCGAACTCCCGGATCATGCTGCACCAACCCATGGGTGGTTTTCAGGGGCAGGCCAGTGATATTGATATCCACGCCAAGGAAATTCTGCGGATGCGGCAGGCCTTAAATACCATCCTGGCGCATCATACCAAGCAAAAAATCAAGAAGATTCAAGTTGACACAGACCGGGATTTTTTCATGGGCGCCGAGGAAGCCAAAGCCTATGGCGTAATTGATAAGGTGCTTGTGAAGCGGACGAATCCTGAAGAGGAGAAAGGTCATGGCAAAAGATCATAACGGCGAAGTGGAAGTCACCTGTTCCTTTTGTGGCAAAAGCCAGGATGAGGTCAAAAAGCTGATCGCTGGGCCGACGGTATATATCTGCAACGAGTGCATAGATCTGTGCAATGAGATCGTCACCGAGGACCGGCAGCAAGCGCTGGAATCGCAACTGGAGGCCTCGACCCTCAAGCCCCATGACATTAAGGCCCACCTTGATGAGTATGTGATCGGTCAGGACAAGGCCAAGAAGGTTCTTGCGGTGGCGGTGCACAATCATTACAAGCGCATAGAGGCTCAGAGCAGTAACGACGGCAGCGAGGTTGAATTGCAGAAAAGCAATATCCAGCTGGTCGGCCCGACCGGCTGTGGTAAGACGCTTCTGGCGCAGACCCTGGCGAAGATTCTCAATGTTCCTTTTGCCATGGCCGATGCCACCACCCTGACCGAAGCGGGTTATGTCGGAGAAGATGTGGAGAACATCTTGGTCAACCTGCTCCAGGCTGCGGACCACGATATCCAGCGGGCCAGTCGCGGCATCATCTATATCGATGAAATCGACAAGATCGCCCGGAAATCGGACAGCGCCTCCATTACCCGCGATGTCTCCGGCGAAGGGGTGCAGCAGGCCCTGCTGAAGATCATCGAAGGAACCGTGGCCAGCGTTCCTCCCAAGGGTGGACGTAAGCATCCGCAGCAGGAATATATCAAGATTGATACCACCAATATTCTCTTTATCTGCGGCGGGGCCTTTGTCGGGCTTGATGGCGTGATCAAGCAGCGGACCGGCACCAAGTCCATAGGGTTTGGGGCCAAGGTTGTTGGCAAGCCGAAGAAGACGGTGGGGGATATCCTCGCCCAGGTGCAGTCGGAAGATTTGCTGCGTTTTGGCCTGATTCCCGAGTTGGTTGGCCGCTTGCCCGTGGTGGCGACCATGGAGGAGTTGGATGAAGAGGACATGATCCGTGTTTTGCGTACGCCAAAGAATGCTTTGACCAAGCAGTATGAGCGTCTTTTTGCCTTTGACAATATCCGATTGCGCTTCACCGAGGGCGCGCTCAAGGCCATCGCCCAACAGGCGATCAAGAGAAAGTCCGGCGCTCGAGGCCTGAGAACGGTCATGGAGCAGGCAATGCTTGATATCATGTACGAATTGCCTTCCAAGGAAAACGTGCGGGAATGCGTGATCAGCGAGCAGGTGGTGCTGAACGGCGATTATCCGGTAATTTTGTACGATAACGATGCGGAGACAAAGAAAAGCGCTTGAGTCGTCGAGCAGTTCCTTAACCCAGCAAGGGTGTGCTAAACATTATGGTTGAGTCTGATTCCGAACAGAAAATTGCCTATCCGATGATGCCCTTGCGGGACATCGTGATTTTCCCTTATATGGTGGCGCCCTTGGTGGTCGGCAGGGAGCGGTCCATTAAGGCACTTGAAGAGGCAATGGCCAAGCGGTCCGAGATCTTTCTGGTAACGCAGAAAGACGCGGCCGAGGATGATCCGACCGAGGAGAGCGTGCATGCGGTGGGAACCGTGGCCACGGTCATGCAACTGCTTCGCCTGCCGGATGGCACGATTAAGGCCCTGGTTGAAGGTAAAAGAAGGGGCAGGATCATAAAGCATCTGCCCAATCCCGATTATTTTGTTGTGCAGCTTGCCAGCGAAGAGACCGAAGACGAGGGCGGTCTTGAAGCAACCGCCTATGTGCGGGAGATCCAGACCAGCTTCAAAGAGTATGTCAAATACAACAAAAAGGTGCCGGCCGAGGTTATCAAATCCTTGGCCCGCATTGAAAGGCCCGCAAAATTTGTCGATGTCCTGGCCGCGCATCTGCCCCTGAATGTGCAGGAAAAACAGGGGATTCTGGCGAATTTTTCTGTTGTGGCGCGATTGGAGCAGGTTTTATCCCTTATCCATAAGGAAATCGAGATCGCCGAGCTTGAGGAAGTTATCCGGGCTCGGGTGAAGAAAAAAATGGATAAGACCCAGAAGGATTATTTTCTGGCAGAGCAACTTCGCGCCATCCAGAAAGAGATGGGCAGCGCCGAGGACGCCTCTTCCGAGCTTGAGGGGCTGGATAAGGCGATCCAGGAAAAAAATCTCCCCGAGGCTGCTCGCGCCAAGTTGGAGCAGGAATTCAAGAAGCTGAAGATGATGCCGGCCATGTCCGCCGAGGCGACGGTGGTCCGGAATTACATCGACTGCATCCTCAGCCTGCCTTGGCGGGAAAAAACCGAAGAGAAGATCGATATTTTGGGGGCGGAGGAAATCCTCGCCCAGGACCATCATGGTCTTTTGAAGCCCAAGGAGCGGATCCTTGAATATCTTGCCGTGCAGGCCCAGGTTGAGAAAATAAAGGGGCCGATTCTCTGTCTGGTTGGTCCGCCCGGCGTGGGGAAGACTTCGTTGTGCAAGTCCCTGGCCCGCGCCATGGGGCGTAAGTTTGTCCGCCTCTCTCTCGGCGGGGTTCGTGACGAGGCTGAGATCCGAGGGCATCGGCGCACCTATATTGGGGCCTTGCCGGGTAAGATTATTCAGTCCATGCAAAAGGCGAAGGTTGTGAATCCGGTTATCTGTCTTGATGAGGTGGACAAGATGAGCATGGATTTCCGTGGGGATCCTTCCTCCGCCCTGCTGGAGGTGTTGGATCCGGAGCAAAACGTCGCTTTCAACGATCATTATCTTGATCTCGACTACGACCTGTCCGGAGTTTTTTTCGTGACCACGGCCAACAATCTGCATGCCATCCCGGCCCCACTCCAGGATCGGATGGAAATAATCAAGCTCAATGGCTATACGGAAGAGGATAAGCTGAACATCGCTCAGGGTTTTCTGGTGCCCAAGCAACTGGAGGCCAACGGCTTCGGGTCGGAGGATATTACCTTCAACGATGGCGCGATCCTTGAGATTGTTCGGAGATACACCCGCGAAGCCGGGGTGCGCAATCTTGAGCGTAGCATTGCCTCTGTCTGTCGCAAGGTGGCCCGTGATCGGCAAAAGAAAAAGACGGACAAGCGATATCGGCTGAATGATGCGGCTATTGCCAAGTATCTGGGCGGGGTCAGATACCGGTTCGGACTGGCCGAGGAACGGGATAAGGTGGGGCTTACCACCGGCCTGGCCTGGACCGAGGTGGGAGGCGAGTTGTTGCAGATCGAGACGGCCCTGATGCCTGGGAAAGGGAATCTGACCGTGACCGGAAAGCTTGGCGACGTCATGCAGGAATCCGCCCAGGCGGCTTTGAGCTATGTGCGGACTCGTGCCTTGCAGCTTGGCCTGTTGCCAGATTTTTATCAGAAACTTGATATCCATATCCATGTGCCGGAAGGGGCCATTCCCAAGGATGGGCCGTCTGCCGGAATTACCATGGCGACCTCGATGGTTTCCGCTTTGCTCAAGCTTCCGGTCCGCCGGGATATCGCCATGACCGGCGAGATTACCCTACGGGGTAGAATCTTGCCCATTGGTGGGCTCACCGAAAAACTTCTTGCTGCGCGACGGGGGAATATCAAGCATGTTCTGATTCCTCGGGAAAATGAAGCGGATCTTAACGAGATACCGGCAAAGATACTCAAGGGGCTCACCGTGGAATTGGTTGAGCATGTGGACGAAGTGCTGGCCAAGGCCTTGGTGCTCCAGGAGGGGGAGATCCTTTTTAAGGATATTCCCTTTGGCGACTTTGGCGTGGAAGGGGTGCTTGCTTCAAGTAATGTGGCTCATTAGCAGGGGGGCTGTCTTCATGCGTTAGAATGATTCAGCATAGCCACCGGCTTTTATTTTCGGAATGCGGTAAGTTTTTTGCTTGACGGATTAGGGGTGGTAAGAGTATATCTTGCCACACTTCATGTGGGGCGAATAGCTCAGCTGGGAGAGCATCGGCCTTACAAGCCGAGGGTCACAGGTTCGATCCCTGTTTCGCCCACCACAAGAGGAGTGGTAGTTCAGTTGGTTAGAATACCGGCCTGTCACGCCGGGGGTCGCGGGTTCGAGCCCCGTCCACTCCGCCAATAAAAAAATAAAGGGATTAGCCAGTACAGCTAATCCCTTTTTTTTTATCAATCGCTTTGGGTTCCCAGGGTTCCTTGGAGCTAATGCTTGACACCGCCTGTGTCCCATGAGTAACATTGATTTTTTGTGGGATGGTGCACGTCTAGTAAGTGGCTAAAGCATGGAGTGTGTCATATGGTTTGTTGTAAAGAGTGTTGTTGCGCCTCTTCCTGCACGAGGAGCCTATGATCCGTTTCCTGGAAAAAATAGGAAGTCACACCATATGGTTTCTGGAAGATCTGGGCCGCATGGGGTCGTTTCTGTTTTTGGGTCTTGGTGGCGTTTTCAAAAGACCGTTTCGACTCTCCGCCATGATTCGCCAAGTCCGTCTGATCGGCGCCAATTCTTTCTGGGTTATATTTTTTGTGGCAGGGTTTACCGGGATGGTCCTTGGGTTACAAGGCTATTACACCTTGCGTAAATTCGGCTCTGAAGGTGCCTTAGGATCAGCGGTTTCCCTGTCTTTGCTCCGCGAGCTTGGTCCGGTTTTGACGGCACTGATGGTTACCGGGCGCGCCGGTTCGGCCATGTGTGCCGAAATTGGGATCATGCGCAATACCGAGCAACTTGACGCCCTGGAATGCATGGCCATCGACCCTTTCCGCTATCTCATCACGCCAAAATTTCTTGCCACGCTCATCTCGGTTCCGATTCTCACTATTTTTTTTAATGTAGTTGGTATCTTCGGCGGGTATCTGGCTGGGTGCGGCTTGTTGGGGGTCAATCCCGGGGCGTATTGGGCTGGCATGGAACAGAGTGTTGTGAATCAGGATATAAACATGGGCGTCATAAAATCTTTTGTTTTTGCCTTGGTGATCGCCTGGGTCTGTGCGGGGCGAGGCTATTTTGTTCACGTTATCCGGGGGGCCGGTTTTGGTGCAGAGGGCGTGAGCAAGGTCACCACGCAGGCTGTTGTGCTTTCTTCAGTCGCAATCCTTATCTGGGATTATCTGCTTACGGCGATACTGTTATGAGCCAGGCGGTTATACAGTTCAAAGATGTCGTGAAATCCTTTGGGCAGCAGACCATTCTTGATAGGGTGAATCTGACAATCAATTCCGGCAAGACTACTGTTATTGCTGGGCCGAGTGGTCAAGGAAAAAGTGTGACCATGAAGCTTATCCTCGGGCTCTTGCGTCCGGATTCTGGGCAGATTCTGGTGGGGGGGCAAGATATTTCCAGGATGCACGGCAAGGCGCTGAATGGAATTCGGACAAAATTTGGCGTGCTTTTTCAGGGTTCGGCGCTTCTCGATTCCTTGAGTGTTTTTGCCAATGTGGCCCTTCCCCTTGAAGAACGGACAAGATTAGGGCGCGTGGAGATCCGGGAGCGGGTGATGTCCACCCTGGCGCAGCTTGGTCTTACGGGGCATGAGGACAAATATCCGGCCCAGTTGAGCGGTGGTATGAGAAAAAGGGTGGGGCTTGCCAGAGCGTTGATGTTGCAGCCGGAAATAATGCTTTTTGATGAGCCGACTACAGGGCTTGATCCTGAAAAATCCCTGGAAATTTACAAACTTTTTCTGGAGACCCAGAAGAAATTCGGATATACGTCAATTATCGTCAGTCACGATATCCCTAAAATCTTCAATCTGGCTGATCAGGTTATTCTGGTCAATAAGGGTAAGTTCAGTACATTTGCCAGCCCTGAAGATATTCAACAGAGTGAACTTTCCGAAATTCAAGCCTTTGTACAGAGCACGATGGGGAATGTTTATTTAAGCAGGGAGATGGAATAAAGCGTATGAAGAAGATAAATTTTGATGCAATTGTTGGGTTGTTTGTTCTGGTTGGCTTTCTGGCTTTTGTTTATATGTCTCTGCAACTGGGAGAGTTTTCAGTGTTCTCAATGGAGAAGACATATTCTGTTCGAGCGAATTTTGGCAATGTGTCTGGCCTTAAGCGTGGAGCCCTTGTTGAAATGGCAGGGGTTAATGTCGGTAAGGTAAGCCATATCTCGTTGGCTGAAAATGATCAGGCCCAAGTGCAACTTCAGGTTAATAAAGGGGTAAAGATTACTGATGATGCAATCGCCTCAATTAAAACCCAGGGGATTATTGGGGATAAATATATCAAAATTTCCCAGGGTGGATCGGGAGAATTGCTGGTTGATGGCAGTGTTATTACAGAGACAGAATCTGCTGTTGATCTTGAAGAACTGGTGAGTAAATACATTTTTGGTAAAGTCTGATGATTCACTTGTCTCGGGTTGCGAGTGGTGTTTCTTTGGGAATTATTTTTGAAAAACTGACGTATCTGGCAAACAGGAGAAGGCCTGCTGTTTGCTTGCATTGTTTCGTTTGGCTTGGAGACAATGAAATTTTAGGCCTTTAGTAAATTGGGTTATAGGGGACGACCATGAAAAATCGTGACAGTTTTTCTCTTCAACTGTCCAGGGTATGTTTCTGTTGCCTGGTAATTTGGTTGGGATCAATGACCGTGGTTCTGGGGCAGGGTGTTACCGTTGAAGATGAATCGCTCTTTGGTGAAGAGCCGGACATTGGTGTGGTGTCGGATCCTTTGGAGCCAGTCAACCGTGTTTTCTTTCGTTTTAATGACAAGCTTTATTTTTGGGTGGTCAAGCCAGCATCCCAAGGATATGCGTATTTTATTGCCGAAGACGTGCGCATGTGTGTGCGGAGTTTTTTGAGAAATCTTCTGGCCCCGGTTCGGATCGTGAACAATCTTCTACAGGGGAAAATTGAGAACAGTGGGGTCGAGACCGCTCGTTTTGTTATCAATTCTACTTTTGGCATTGCTGGTCTTGCGGATCCTGCCAAAAACGAGTTCGGTCTGTCTCCCAGAGATGAAGATATGGGGCAAACCTTGGGGGTGTATGGGATTGGAGAAGGCATCTATATTTGTTGGCCTTTCTTTGGGCCGTCAAATGTGCGGGACACATTTGGTCTTGCCGGGGATTTTTTCTTGAGCCCAGTGTCCTATTTTGCTTGGTCTGATCCAGGTGCTGGGATGGCAATAAAGGCCGGCAGAGAGGTGAATAACACTTCTCTTACTTTGGGGGATTACGAAGATTTCAAGGCGTCCGCCCTTGATCCGTATGTGTCCCTTCGCGATGCATACTGTCAGTATCGTCAAAAGAAAATACGTGATATTTTTGTGGGCAAGGATTCCGTGTATATTTCTTCATTCGGCGAGTTTGGGAAAATATATGCTCGAAATATGCTTGGGCCGGGTTCGTCAGGAATTAACTCAGAGAATCTAGTATTGCTTAATAATGTTTCTGCTTACTAGGCAATCTCCGTAATTTTGAGTAATCGTTGCGGTATTGGCAGGGTATGGATGGCTTCAGTGGCTTGCGTGATATTTTCTGCGAATGGCGTTTTTCGCATTGTCGATTATGGTGTTCGCCCATTTTGGCTCCCTGATTTTCATGCTGTCAGGCCTGGTTCCGTTGATGATGGTTCTGGTGTGTGAAGCGGCCTCGTCACTCCGGCAACGCACTGTAGGCCACCGAAAACAACGGCAGTCTTTGGAGTCAAATGTTTTCTAGCTCAGCAGATGATTTCCTGTTTGGAGAATCCGTTGATTTTGCCCAAGCTCATAAAAAGCGGAGGTCGTTCTTTCGTTGTTGGGGTAGCGGCAATGGTGGGCGTTTTTTTAGGGAATCAGGTAAAGGACGAGAAGCCAGAGATGCATGCCTAGTTTGGTGTCGAGAAAGATGATAAAGGTTCTCAACTAGACTTTGTAGCATGCGTCATGTTCGCACAGTGGGCATGAAGAGCCGTCGGGCCAGCGCAGGGCAAAGAGAGCCTGTGGTTTTGCTGATCGGGATCCATCTTGGGAAAGAAATTTGTTTAAACTCAAGCCTGCCTGAAATTGGATCATGTTTTGCCATACAACTCCTCCTGTCGGTTTCTTGAATGTGAGGGTATTATTGCCACGGCACTTGGGACAACAGACGTCCTGCGCTTTTTTTGCTGAGATTGCTTGGTGATCAGAATAACATTAGCTTTTTAGGGAATTATCATAGGGGTAACAATGAATTACAGGAACATATTGTGCTTAAAGTTTTTTTCGGTACTTATTCTGGTAATCACCATCCCTGTTATGTCTCAGGGGGTTTCCTGGGGTATTGCTGCTGATCCTGTCGTTTTCATCAAGGATGCCGTTGATGAAATTATTTTTATTCTACAAGATGAAAAGCTCGCCGTTCCGATTCGCAGGGCGGAGCGGAAAAATCGTGTGGTGACCATTGTCGAAAAGAAATTTGATTTTCGAGAGATGTCAATGCGTGCGCTAGCCAAGCATTGGCAGGAAAGAAGTCCTGAAGAGCAGGACCGATTTGTTCTTTTGTTTAAGACGCTATTGGAGAACACATACATCGCCAAGATAGAAACTTACTCCGGGGAGAAAGTTGTTTTTAAGAAAGCCGCTTTACAGGGGAATAAAGCTATCGTTTATAGTGATCTGATCCGTAAGAACATGGAAACTCCGGTTAATTACAAGCTCAAAAATAATGGTGATCGTTGGCTGGTTTATGATGTAGAGGTGGAGGGGGTTAGTCTGGTGAATAATTACCGGACCCAGTTTGCCAGTATTCTGAGTAAGGAAAATTTTTCCGGGCTTATTATCAGGCTTGAAGAGAAGGTCAGCAAGGGGGCTGTTGAATAAAAAAACCATGGGTACTATTGAAGGAATGGTTTTCGGGAGATATAGGCCTGAGGAACTAAATGATATATTTTCTTTTTTGTCCGCTGATGAGATGGGGGGGTTGTTTGCCTATCTTGAGTTCCGAGAGTGGCAATCCGCGGAAGTTGTGATGAGGATTGGGGATCCTGCTGATTTTATGGGGTTTCTGGTTGAGGGGAAACTTGCCGTCAAGATGGAGGGGATATTCCCCGGTAAATTAATTCTGGTTGCCGTGCTTGAGCGTGGAAGTCTGGTTGGTGAGACCTCCGTTGTTGGGGGAGGGTGTCGGCATGCTACCGTTATTGCCACAGAAAAGAGTCACCTCCTGATCCTCTCTCGCGAAAAGATGGAACTACTGCTTGCGCAGGCGCCTGCTCTTGGTTTGAAATTTTTCCGAAGGATTATTCGTGTGCTAGGTTGTCGTCTGGGCAAGGCGAGTGACCGTCTCTCTCAGTTATTGTAATTAAGAACTTATCCGTAAATAAAATATGATTCCACGGAACAAATATACTATAATTTCCTCCAGGTAGGCATTTAAATCTTGTTTGAAGCTATTTTGTATGTTGTGCGTACGGGTTGCCAATGGAAGGCGCTACCGAAAGAACGGTTTGGCAGCCCAAGTGCGATTCACATCCATTTTTTTAAGGTGGACGCGGTCTGGCTTTTTTCTTTCTCTTTGGAGAGCCGGTCTAGCCGAATACGATGAAATGGAAGGCATCGCTTGGCGATGGCAAAGTATAGATGGCTCCATGACCAAAGCTCCCTGGCTCAAGAATCCGTAGGTCGCAACCCGACTGATAGGGGAAAGAACGGAAGCAACGTCATGTTCTGGTGGAGAAACGTGGGGTCCCGTGTCGATAGTCGTAACCGGAGCAACCAGGCACGATGTGAGTCAGCTTGAACTCGTACTGGAAGAAATTATTATCGACCGTCCCGAGACGGACAAAATCTTTGCGCTGATCGCGGCTACAGTGGTGAATCGGCGCAGCAAGCTATTAAAGATCGGAACTACATCCCCCGCATAAAGCACAGCGCGGAGAAGAAAACCAACCCCTCATACAGAGCCCGCAGGTGGGTGGTTGAAGTCATCCACTCCTGGTTCAACAAATTCAGAAAGTTGCTGGTGAGATATGAAAAACTCACCGAAACCTACGAGGCCCTGCTGCCCATGGCAGCGGCAATAATTGCCTTTAGAAAATCTGGGGCTATTTACGGATAAGTTCTTAATTATATTCTTCAAGTTCTGATATTGCATGCTTGCCGAAGATCTCTTTGGGCGTTGGTGCTAATGAGAAAAAAAGGTCTGACTGTGAATTCACTTGACAACTGTCCGTGTTTATTTATATTGATCTGTTCCATTTTTTGCATTGTAATTTAGGTGATGTGTACGGATAGGGTGGGATGAAATATCAGCGGACGGGTTTTTTTTAGTGTTGACGATGATTCTTGGGTTTCTGGCAATGAGGTCGCCTGTCAAGGGCCAGGAGAGTGTACCGTTTCCCCCCTGAGAAAAGAGGGGGCGGGTTCTGCTTTCTGGTGCCATTAAGCTAGCTCCGTTGTTTTTCAATGCGATCGCTGTCTTGAGTCTTTTGTTTATCCCCCTTGGCTGAAAAGTTTGAGGTCAGTTTTGAGTTGCTTGCCAAAGAGGAAGAGAAGGGTCTTGTCTCGGAATCATTTTGCAAGAGCAGTGAGCTGGATGTTGTTTGTCTTGCGGAACCGGTTGTGGAGCTTTTTCCCGTGCTTGCGCAGCAGGTGTATCTCGGTTTGCCTGAGAAAATACTATGTAATGACCAGTGGTTGGGGTTGTGTCCGGAATACGGGGCCAACTTGAATCGTTGTCCGTGTGATTGTGCCAGAGGGGCGGGTTTCCATTCAATGTTTTGGTAAAGTTGAAGACCCTGTCACTGGTGTTTTCCCCCTGTGTTATTTCTGGCTGAAACGCGTCAGGTTATTCCCCCCCCTTGGGCGTGACTGGCGCTTTGACGATTACCAAGTGATTTTTTTTTGCAACAAAGGGGATGTGTCCCCCCCCCTGTTGACGGCGCGGAGAAAAAACGTGTCATTTGTGTTGAACCTGTTGATTTTTTTTGATAAACCCGTTACAGACAAGAAAAATCTGTAGCCGAGATTTTCCAATTGGAGGAAAAGTAATGGCCTTACCGAAAAGAAGACATTCCCATGCTCGTACCAGAACACGTCGTTCCCATGATGCTCTGGGTGGCGTAACCGTTTCCACCTGCTCGGAGTGTGGCGAGCCGAAGCTTCCGCACCGTCTTTGTCCTGGCTGCGGGGCATACAAGGGTCGTACTGTTGTCAAATTGACCGCAGAGTAATAGAGTTACGCCATGGCGTTGCATATAGCCTTGGATGCCATGGGCGGGGACAGAGGTCCTGAAGAGTTGGTTTTTGGAGCTGTTCAGGCGGTGCATGAATTTGACCTTGAGATCAGCCTAATTGGTGATCAGGTCAGGCTTGCGACCATTCTCGCAACCCATGGCAGTTCTTTCTCCCGGATTCATCTCGTCCATGCCTCCCAGGTTGTTGGCATGGATGAATCCCCCGTTGACTCCATTCGCAGAAAAAAAGACTCCTCCATCATGAAGGCTTTTGTTCTCCACAAAGAGGGCAGGGTTGACGCTGTTGTCAGCGCCGGAAATTCGGGGGCGACTCTGGCTGCAGCTCTTAAGTTGCTTGGCCGGTTGGAGCAT
>Ga0172379_10002357_pt1 | contig 33728 bp, 32 predicted proteins | sample GrowelOW334metaG_FD_119756 | JGI IMG/M metagenome (GOLD analysis project Ga0172379, IMG submission 119756) | Groundwater microbial communities from an aquifer near a municipal landfill in Southern Ontario, Canada - Groundwater well OW334 metaG | ecosystem: Environmental > Aquatic > Deep... | reverse complement strand
GGGCGAGAGCAGCATTACTATAGTATAAACCCGGGAGTTTGTCAATATTTATACTCCAATATACTGCTGCCGAAGTTCAGGTCGGCAGGCCTGTTTACAACAATCTAACTCTTTTCCTTGAGCTCAATGCGGCGGATGGACCGATCTGGGCAATACCAGCAGCGCACGCTGAATCCGCGCGAGCACGCTCCTTCGAAAACAAACATCTCCGCCATTCTGGTAATGTGGCACCAGGAAACATTGAGATTGCCACGAACCTCGATCCCAATTGCTTGGGCAGTTTTTTTGTCGGTTTTGAAGCCGATTTCCATCGGTATTCCCTTGAACAAAGAAGCAAATGCCTTCTCTGCATCCACTTCCGTGGTAAGGTCAAGAATGTGGATTTTTCTCGAATGCGACATGGAGTCTCCCAATGCTGAAATGTTTATTTCGGCACGTTCATGCAAACAGCCAGTTTGCCAACCTCTTTGACCGGGTAATAAGTCCCGTTCATTAGAAGTCGGTCATCGATGCTTTTGCCCTTTACAACGAAGACGTTGATTAGGGCGGAGCTAAGAATGCAACAGGTCAAATTGAAAAACATTTGACCATGATCAGGAATCTTGAGCGCTCTTGCCGCCTCAGAATCAGTCGTATAGGTGAAAACCACCCTTTCCGTTTTGTTCAGCAAATGATCCACAGACGGGTTTATCCCCTTAACGACATGTAGAAGAAAAAGTTTGTTCATTTCTGTTCTCCAAATAATTAGACAAAGGTTTTTCCGAGATCGAGGAAGCCGGAGACCGGATTCGTATAATACATCCCGTCCACGGTGAGGGGCTTCTGGCCGTCGGGGTGATAGTACACACCCCGGAGCAAAAAAGCACCCGGCTTGGTCTGCATTGCCTTGTACAACCTAACTTCGATAGTCCCCTCCGGAAGCATGTGGAACTCGGCCGCGGCCTCGCTCGGCATGGTATAGAAAAAAGAGACTTTTCTGTCGAAGAACACGGCGTCTTTCAGCTGCTCGGGAGTGGGGTCTCCATCGGTCAAGCTTGCAACAATAAGGACGCGATGATTTTTGGTTGTGGTCATGGCGCTACTCCTTGGTTAGAGTTAGACAGCGATAAAAAGAACAATTACATCTGTCCATTTTCGGACATTGATTTGGGAACAATATTCCCAAATCAATATCGAAAATTAATAACTTAAAATAACAAAAAAAAGACCTTTTGTCAACCCAACGCCCGCAAAACCTGGGTTATTCGGTCTTTAATAATTATAACTAATCAATTTTGGCAACATCTTCAATTTTAACGCTAAGCAGCTTCGAAACACCATCTGTGCCCATAACCACGCCATACAAAGCATCTGCCGCATGCATCGTAACACGATTGTGCGTAACAATGATAAATTGTGAATGATGAGAAAGTTCAGACATGATTTTTACAAAGCGAAGCGTGTTAGCTTCATCAAGCGCCGCTTCAACTTCGTCGAGCACCACAAACGGCGAAGGATTGTTGAACAAAATCGCGCAAATAAGTGCAATGGAAGTAAGGGTTCTTTCACCACCAGAAAGCATACTAAGATAACGAACTTTTTTTCCGGGCGGATTAGCCATTACTTCAATACCGGTTAAAACTTTTTCATTTTTCTTTTTCTTAACTTCTTTTTCTTCTTCAGCCGCTTCATTCTGCTGCACAAGCGCGACACCACTTACCTCCGCACCAATCACTTCTTCGATTTCTACCGGCGGTTCACCATATATTTCTTCTAAATTGGCTTTACCGCCACCAAATAAAATCTGAAAATATCGATCAAAATCATGCCGAATTTTTTTAAACGCAACCGCTCGTTTCTTTTTCATGAGCGCATCAAGTTCTTCAATCATCGTTTGGAGGTCTTCCATTGCGGAGCGCAGATCGGTAAGTTGGCCATCCAAAAATTCATATCTTTCTTTGGTTTCTCCATATTCCTTTACTACCTCTTCATCAATTCCGCCAATTAAACTGAGTTGGTATTTTAATTTTTGAATATCACCGGCCAAAACATCCAATTGCGCCGCGTCTGCAACCGGGGTCGGCACGCGGCTTACCACTGATTCAAGCGATACTTTCATTTCGTTCATCACTTCTTGAGATAAATCTTCCAGGTGAGTTTCCAGTTTGGCCATTTGCACGCTCAGGTCATTACGTTCATTTAAGATTTGATTTACTTTTTCCTGCTCCTTTTGCATCTGCCCTTGCAATGCAAATACTCGCTGCTTCTTTTCTTCTTCCTCACGATTAAACTTTTCAATATCACCGCTCGCCGCGACTACAATTTTGTCAGCAGCAAGAATTTTTTTCAAAACTTTTTCTTTTTCTTCCGCCATGCCCTTCAGGTGCTGGCTGTACTCTTCAGGACCGCTTTGGAATAATGATAGTTCTCGTTTTAAAGTCGCCACTTCTTTTTCATCATTAGTCAGTTCACTTTCAATCATTCGAACTTTTTCAGTTGAAGAACGTTCCAAAATAGAAAAATCCACCATTTTTGATTTAGTGCTTTCCATTTTTCTTTCGAGTTCGACTAAATTATTTGTTTCAAGGGTAAGAGCAGATTGCATTTCCTGCATCTGTTCATCATTACTAAGAGTCAGTTTAGCGGAAAAAGTTATATTACCGCGCCGATTTCGATAACCACCACGCATAATACCGCGCTGCTCAACCAAATCGCCATCGAGCGTGACCATGCGCGCGCGGCCAATACCAAGTCGCTCTGCCACGCGGAGATTTTTAACAACAATCGTATCGCCGAGGATCATTGAAAAAATATTATCAAACTTCGAATCAAATCGGATAAGATTTATCGCTTTGCCAAGCACCCCTTCTTCGCGAAGCAAGCTTTCGGTTTCAGTATAGCTTTGGCGGGCGCGAACTCTGGTGTGGGGCAAAAAAGTAGCCACGCCATATTTATTTTCACGCAAAAAATTTATCGCTTCTCTCGCGACTATTTCATCTTCTACCACAATCGAAGATAAATGAGCGCCACTCGCAACTTCGAGGGCGAGCCTATATTCCTCGTCTACTTCGGCGAGTTCAGCAACGAGACCGTGCACCTTGCCAAATTTCTTACGATTTTCAAGAACTGCTTTTACTGCTGTAAGACCGACGATATCGCGATAACTTTGTTCCGATTGATTACTAAGAAGCTGGGTCTGCAACCGGGAAATTTTAAGCCGTTGCTGAGTTTGTTCAATGCTAATATTTTCAAGCTGCTTTTTTTGTTCACTGGCCATTTTTGCATTGCGATCCGCCTCAGCTCTCGCCTCTTCCAGCCTCCCTTTTACTCCGGAAATATTCAAAGACAGTTCACTAACCTTATTTTCTATCCAGCCCACATTGTGCGCGCCAGCTTCGCTATATTTGGTCTGCATTTGACCTTCCAAAATAACGAGTTGCCTTTCCAGCTCATTTTTTTCTTTTACCACTTCCTGATATTTATTTTGCAAAGATTCAAAAACTTGCTGACGTGAAGAACCGCGCGCGAGTTCGGCGAGTTCGCCTTGGGTTTTTTCCAAATCGGAAAATCCGGCGCGATATGAGGTATTCAAAGTTTGAAGTTTTAATTTTACTTCATCCATTTCTTTTTTACTGCGGCTAAACAAAATCGAGTAATATCTTTCCTGCGCGGCCGTCAACTCTTGTTCTACTTCTTGTCGTTTTTCCAATTTACGAACTTGCCGGCGGAGCAGATTCAAACGCGGCTCAACTTCCGCAAGCAAAGTCTCGGCTTGTTTAATATTTTCTTCAGTGCGAACTAGTTTCAGCTGCGCCTGATGTTGTTTAATTTGTTGTTCTTTAATTCCGCAGGCTTCATCAAAAAAATCTTTGCGTTCCGCCGGTGTAACCGTGAGTAGCCGGTCAATCATGCCTTGACCAACGATACTGTAGGCATGCTGAGCGAAGCGGGCGCGTGCAAGCAGCAAATGAATATCAATAAGCCGAGACGGCATATTATTCACCAAATATTCACTTTCACCGGTTCGATACAAACGTCTCGTAATTGTGATTTCCGGATAATTTTGCAGCACTTCGTCATTAAAATCATTATCTTTATTATCGAGCGTCATGGAAACTTCCGCCGACCCCATCGCACCTTTATTTTCTGAACCATTAAAAATAACATCCTCGCTTTTTTTAGCGCGGACATTTTTCATACTTGTCTCCCCCATTACCCAGCGAATTGCGTCAGTCACGTTTGATTTGCCGGAGCCGTTTGGTCCGACAATCGATGTCAAACTAAAAACGCCATCTTTGGGAGGCAAAAAGTCTAAGGTGGTTTTATTAGCGAAAGATTTAAAACCCTGTATTTCTAAACGCTTAAGATACATGTTTCCACTACATCAATTCAAAAATTGCACGAAATTATTATATCACGACCTTTTCTTTATGAAAAGTGACTCATGCGATAATTGACCTTTTGATCATTTTTTGCTAACGTTACAGTAACTCCGTCAAATAATTGACGGATTAACAAGGAGGTTGTAATGGCGCACGGGAACCAAAACACCGGCAACTACAAGAAGAATCGCGACAAGCACGAGAAGAAGCCGAGCAACTCGGCGAAGAAGAACTCGTCCTGGATCGACATGGGCAAGAAGACGAACTCCAATCGCAACAGGGAGCGCAAGAACGTTTTCCGCATATTCTAAGCAACCGCGGCCAACATTACGTGCGAGTGAGATCAAAAGTGGACAAACCGGTCGGTAGTCGCACCTACCGACCGCATAATATTTAATATGAAAAATGTAAAAATTCACATCCTGGATGGAAATCCAGCATTAACAAGTCAGGCACAAGCAATAAAAAAAACAGCGGCTGAAATAATTAAAAAAATCTCCAAACTAATACCGATTACTAATATCGATATTATTTTAATGCATAGCCCTGGAAATATTTCTTTTGGAATAATAAGCGGTCAATCTGAACATCAGCATAAAATAAACATCGCATTAAATGTTACTCATAAATATTTTAAGAAAAATCTTCGCTCTGAGCTAGCAAAAACCTTAGCACACGAACTTTTCCACTCGGCAAGAAACCAAAAAATTGGTTATCCAAAGAATTTAATTGAAGACATGATTGACGAAGGTCTAGCAATCCATTTTGAAACAGAGGTAACTGGCAATCAGCCACAACCTCACTATCGCTACTCCAAAGGAAATTCACTAAATATATTAGTTAAAAAAGCGAAAAAACATTTTTTTTCTCGCCAATACGATTATGACGAGTGGTTTCATGGCTCAAAAAAAAGAAATATTCCTAGATTTACTGGTTACATTATTGGATACAATTTAATTAAAAAATACTTAACAGCCCACCCCAACACTCCCCCTTCCAAACTCATTGGAAAAAAATCAAAACCCTCGGCACCAACAATAAATACCTTGTTTTAAATATCAATTTCAACTCCGGGTCACCTCGGAGTTTTTTTATATTAAATAAATCTTAATAATTTAGTAACAACAAATTAATTCCTGCCCCGCACCTTGACAAATTGCGACAAGAGAGCTATAATCTCTAATTACTTTTAACTAATTAAAGCCAAAAAACAGTCGTTTTATTGATATGCATGCAGCAACGGTAATTCATAAACACATTCAAAAAGCTCATAAAATCCTGATTGTGCCCCACCAAAATCCCGACGGCGATGCCATTGGTTCGGCGGCGGCCTTTCATGAATATGCGCGAAGTCTTGGCCGCGAGGCACAAATTTTTTGCGTTACTCCGCCCAATCCAAAACTTAGTTTCGTACATCATTCCGCTCCGATCTATTCTGACCCGGCAATTTTTAAGGACCCAAGCATTGATACTATTGTTACGCTCGACTCCGGCGACTTGCGATATTCCGGCATCGCCGAACTTGTAAAAGGACATCGCGCCACCATTATTAATATTGATCATCACGCCTCCAATGAAAATTACGGCGACATTAATCTGGTAATTCCAACCGCCGCCTCGACCACCGAAATATTATTTCGCTTTTTTCGGCATAACAGCATTCGCATTTCTCAAAAAATGGCGACCAGTCTTCTAACCGGTCTTTCAACCGACACGAGCAACTTCACCAACGCCGCGACCACAGGTGACGCCTTGCGTGCCGGCGGTGAACTCATTTTAGCGGGAGGCAACTTTAATTTAATAACTTCAAACACCCTAAAAAATAAATCCATCGGTTCACTACGGCTCTGGGGTAAAGCTTTTAGCCGCCTGACCAAAGATGAACGGCTTAATCTTACTCATACATATGTGACTCAAGCCGATATCAAAGAACTGGGTGTTTCGGAAAGCGAATATGAAGGCATTTCCAACTTCCTGAATAATTTAGAAAATACTTCAATTACTCTGCTCCTTAGCGAAACCGCCGATGGAAAAATAAAAGGCAGCCTGCGCACCACAAAAAATGATGTTGATGTATCGGCCATCGCCAAAAAATTTAATGGCGGTGGACATAAAAAAGCCGCTGGCTTTACAGTCGACGGCACGTTAGAAGAAGTGCTGGGCAAAATTCTTACCGCTTAAAAATTAAACAAACCTCATTGGGTTTGTTTTTTTATTTCCTCAATTTTCTCAAGCAGTTTTTCTAAATAGGTTTGTAAAAAATTCCTCTGCTCTGCATTTAATGAAGGGTTTTCTTTGGACAAATTTTCCAGCATTAATTTTATTTCATTTTCATTCAGATTACCAAAAAAATTAAAACATGCTTCCTCCGAAAATTTATTATTCACCAGTTCAACAAATTTTTCTTTCAAAGTTTTTTGCATATTCTAAATAGCCGATAATACGTCGCCAAACGCATCCCAAAGAATGAGACCCACGGTAATAATGCCACCGGTAGAAATTGAATCTACTCCCGATGCTGACCCTGCCGCAATTCCTAGAGCGTGTTTGGCTGGAAAGATAGTAGCAACGTCAAAGGCAGAACCCATAGATTTAAAAATACTACTCGCGTATTCCGGTCCCGCTATAGTTAGACCCGCTATAATTGCAAGCTCTTTCCTTTCAGCTCCTCCCCCACCACCATGTCCGCCACCACCATGCGCTTTGGCTTTTTTTTCATGTCCGCCACCGTGTTCAGCGGCATGCCCACCACCATGTCCGCCACCGTGTTCACTCATATAATATAGTATTAAAACATTAGAAGTTTACAATACTGACCGAAAAAAAACAACTCCATATTAAGTTGCTTTTTGTTATTTTACATCCTTATACAGATTCAAGCTTGTTTGGTTTTAAAATTCTTAGCGAGAGAAATATTAATATAATCGAAAAAACCCCCACAGAATCCTCGAGTATAAGATATCCGAGCGGGGCTATTTCTGGCTGCATTAAATGAGCCTGGTCAGCAATGATTTGAAAAATATTTAATACCCCAGCCAAGATTGCCAATCTTGCTCCCAAAATTTTTCTTTTAAAAAGAAGAAAAATAGCAGTTATTTCTGAAAGCAAAATTGTGAGAAAAGATATCAGCCAATAAATCGACACGTTATTCTGAGGACGAACTTCAAAACCAATCGGAGCAGGAAATTCTAGCACGGTCAGAATTAAAATTATCACGATATTCAATATAGCAAGTTTTCTGGCGGTTTTTTCCATAATAAATATGCTTAAAAAATTAATAGCTAAAACTCATCCAGAAAAAGAAAACGCCAATTAGGAATATAACTCCACCCCAGAGCATTTGATTCCCCTTAAAAATTTGGGCTTTTTTATTAACACGATCAGGAAATCCAATTTTTTCAATTCCTTTGAATAAAGTAACCCAGCCCAAAATTGTAATAGCAACCCGCGAGTCCATCACCCAAACATTATGAGCGACAACGGTAGCAAGTCCCAACAAAAAAGTAATATAACCCGTCGATACAGTAACAGCTCTTTCTTCTGTATACTCTATAATTCTTCCCAACAATTTTGCACCAATAGACATGACGCCTAGGATCATAAAAAGGCTCCCCCAAAATTTTGCTAAAAAAATTGTAATTTCCATATAAATTATAATTTAAATTTAGTTTAAATAATTATACCTCATTGTAATTAAGAAAGGTAATTATTAATAGAAGAGCTCGCTCCGACACGATGGTCGAAACGAGCTCAAATGGAGAAACTTCATCGCGGTTCGAGGGCGCCCTCGAGGGACCAGGTATGGGTTACTCCGTTCTTCAAGGTGTAGAAACCGCGCCTCCCGAACATGCGAAGAACCAGATGAATTGGTCCGATGATCACGAACCCTAACAAGATTACAGGTCCGAGAATTGCTACCGCCAGCAAAATGACCGGCGATGATTTGGTTTCCCAGGAAAAATCCATGATTTTGCCTCCTTGTCTTATAAATAGCACTAAATTAGCACTTTGTCAATATTTTTATTAGCCCCAGGACTAGACGCTTCACTATTCAAACGTGCTCATTTTACTAGCTTTACGAAGATATTTTTTTGTTTTTTACTAATCCAACAATACCAATAATAATTAGTAATAGCCCCAATCCTTGCCCACCCGGACTGTCATCGTACCCACCATATATAAACATAAACACACCAAATACTATTGCGAAAATAGAATATAGTATTCGTCTATGGTATTTTTTCATAATTTGACTTTCATTATACGTTAATTATAGCAATATTATAAAATAAAACGAATCCAACCTTTGAATCATAATAAATAAGCACACCATTATGGTGTGCTTATTTATTATGCTCCGGGACTAGGCGCTTGGCTATTCGAATGCGCTCACTTCGTTCTCTCTCACGACAACCTTCGGGTTTTCGTGGACTTTCCTCGGCAAGTAAGAAACTTCGTTTATTACCATCTTCCGTTCGAATCCAGACGCAAAACAAAATACAAAAAAACACCCATTTTAGGGTGCTTTTTTGTATTTGCTCGGAATGTACGAAAGAATACGAACGGAATTTACGGAATAGGGCGAGCGGAAGGAGGGGTTTGGGGAGGAATTCCGCCCGCCCACCGGCGCGCTTTTTGACGATTTCAAGTTTTTCCTTTAACTAGACTTACAAAATTATTACTTCTGAGTAGATACATTTTGCGATTTAATTTTAGCAAAATAATTAATTACAGCTGTTAGGGTAATTGAACAGACAGCGGCATATGCCACAAATGCAAACAAATTAAAATAGTCTCTAAAAAATAGACCAATAACAACTAAAAATAAAGTCGTTAAAAAATAATACAAATAATTAGATTTATAACCTGCCATCTTAGAGGCAATCCAAACACCAAACATTGCGCCAAAAGGCGTACTAAGAAGACAGTAAAATATCGCGCTTGCTCCCATAGTTAATTCTTCTGAACCAATAGCGACCTTAAACCCGAGATTGTTGGCAAACAATAAACCGACCAAACCAAATAGTAAGCCAAATATCAAGGCACCAACTAAGCCAGCAAAAAAAATAGTAATTATTTTTTTAAAGGGCACTGGAGATAATATAATATTTTTCATAAGTATTATTATAAATAAGTATTATTATAAATATGTGGGTATTATAACAAATATGTGTAAAAGTTGCGATGTCGGCGCTCGCGAGGAGCGAGCGCCGACATCCTTTGTGATCGCCTACTGGTTAGGCCGACTTGCTAGCTGCAAGAAGGTGCCCAGAGGCGCAACGACGAGTCGGTGCAGGTCGTGAGACTGCTATTGCCGTACACGACCATGTTGACTTGCACCAGAGTATCATCGTTGCAGACGTGTTGGCCCGAGAAGAAGCCATAGGAAGAAACCGAATCGCACGGCAAGATCGCGAACGGACGCTGGCTTGCCGGGTAGACCGTGTTCTGACACCGGAACTGCATGGACGGATCGTCCGCGCAGGTACCGTGGTTGCAGGTGACGTAGTTCAGGATCGTTCCGTCTGGCTTGGTCACATTCACGATGACGGCGGAGTGATCGGCGAAGTTGCCGTTGAAGTTGGCATCCTTCCGGAACATCCGGAGCCAGTACCTCCACGTCGAGGAAAGCGCCTGCATCTTGCTCGACTGGCCGGGTGCGTTTGCGACGGGTGCAGCTGTGAAGCTGCGTCGCTTCAAGGTCTTGATCTCCTCGTCGAATCCGCTCGTCACGGTCTGGGACAGGACATCTGTGGCCTCCTGCGCGAGCACGAAGGTTTCACTGAGGTCGGGGTTGGAACCCGTGCCGAGTCCCTCCACTTTCTCCTGCCAGGCGGAAATCCTTTCATCGCTATCGCCGATGGCGATCGCAACAGGGTTTCCTTCCTGGTCGATGATCCGGACGGAAACGGCGTAGGCGGGAGCATCCGGATCGACCGTGTTGACGCCGAGCACAAGATTCTCTCCGCGCAAGGCTTGGAAGTGGATCGCGCTGTTGTTGGCGCGATAGCTTCCGCGGAGCTCGCCTCCGGATGCCTTGTAGATGGTGAGGCCGGGGTTGAGATTCTGCACAGCCTTGAAGGCGCTTGCGCCACCAAGGTCCTGTGCCACATCCGGCGAACCCTGCCGACCACAGCCGACTGCGACGGCCGTGATGAAGAGAACAACAAACAACAGTGAACGGTGCATTGGTGTTTCCCTTTCTTCGTTTCGGCTTCATGCATCATTGCACAAAGGAGTTTCTTTTTAGGAAACTCGGTTTATTAACAATATTTTGCTTAACAAACCGCTTTCTCCAAAATGTGGTCGCATAATTATACGCCGAAATAAACAATAAGTCAAAAGCCCTATCTTATTCGCGAAATGTAGTCGATTTTATGTTTGTGTCCCATTTTCTTGTAAATGCGTCCCTGGTGTGTTAGAATAAAAATAAAAGGAAAATATGCGAAAAAAAAATATATTAAATTTAATAAAATATCACGCAGAAAAAAACGATGGGGCTTTTAGAAATGAAGCTTATAGTATAGCTCGATATTTTGACGCAAACGGCGACCAGCAGCTTGCTGAATATATAATGGCGCTATTATCCGGCACGAATACATTCGTACCACAAGACAACGAACAAAATTTTCCTTTTTTGACCAAAATAAGTCTGTCAGGAGGCGCTCTTCCACTTCCCACCCCAATCAAGAATGATATTTTAGGGATTATTAATTCAATAGGTCATAACGCGGGAATAAATAAGTTTTTGTTTGAGGGCGAGCCTGGGACAGGAAAGACTGAGACCGCCAAGCAAGTAGCTAGAATACTTGAGCGGGAGTTGTTTGCAGTTGATTTTGAAAATGTTATTGATAGCAAACTTGGTCAAACATCAAAAAATATTGTTACTATCTTTAAAGAGCTAAAAGAACTTCCCCACCCAGAAAAGATGATCGTACTTTTTGACGAAATAGATGCAATTGCTCTTGATAGGATAAATTCCAACGACTTACGGGAAATGGGACGTGTAACATCGTCGGTGCTAAAGGGTTTAGACAGTCTAAGTGCTAGTACCATCCTTATTGCCACGACTAACCTTTATATTAAATTTGATAAAGCATTAGTCAGAAGATTCGATTCCACCATTAACTTCAATAGATACAGTCGAAACGACTTAATTGAAGTTGCTGAATCAATACTTAATGATTTTTTAGTAAAGTTTAAATTTGCAGGTCGCAATATGCGATTGTTTAAAAAAATTATTTCATTAATGGATGAAATGCCATACCCCGGTGAGCTAAAAAATATTATAAAAACCTCGCTCGCATTTAGTGATCCAAACAATGAGTTCGACTATCTAAAAAAATTGTACGAATCTATCGATTCAAAGAATAAGAAAACGGATTTAAAATACTTACAAAGGGAGGGCTTCTCTGTTAGGGATATGGAGATGCTCACAGGAATATCAAAAAGTCAGATATCACGAGATCTTAGGGGGTAGTTTATGAATGACCTACTTCAGTTAAAAGGTTCCTTTCAGCAGCGGCCAAGTAAAAACAGGCCGGGATTTCGCAATATTCCAAAAAACGCACCTCCTGTAACATCTAAATATTTGACGACGCTGTCAGTGGGGCTGGAACAACTTGGAGAATATTGGAAAAAAGAGAAGGTTCTTGGTGGGGCCCTTATTGATGTTAGGTACACGACCGTTGTGGCGAAAAGTAATAGAATCAGTGGCTTTTTTTCTAAAGGTCAAATGCACGCAAATAGCACAGTTGTTGGCGCAAGATTCTCAGACAGCGACCGAGAAAAAAAACACATCATTACTCATTTTGTTCATGGCGATATAATTGATGATACAATCGAAAAATTAAGTAAAAGTATCATATTACTTAACATCGAGTTCAAAGGAAGTATTGATGCTGACGGGCTCGAAAAGCTTGGAAGTTTTGGTATAGAATTTAATAAGTATGGACTTACTCGATCAACGTTTTGCAATATTATTGCGGATTCGCACTATGTAGAAGGGTTCGGAATTCCAGATAACAGAATCAATACAAAGAATCAATCAATTATAACTATTTATAAAACTAGTGCTGATGCAATTACAATTTTACAAAAAATTGGCATTGATGTCCCCGAAGAAAGAGTGATCAGTGACACCACCATGCTCTTAAGGCCACCTCAAATCACAATCCTAACGGAAAAAGCCCCTTACCTTATAGCGATGGCAACGGAGGATATATCCAAATTAAGTTATGATGATGTTTTGAGCGAGACGGTCCAGAAAAATAGTCATATTATTGATTCTCCAAATAATGAACCAACTATAGGTGTTATTGATACCATGTTTGATACGAGGGTTTATTTTTCTGAGTGGGTTAAATTCAAAAAAATGATCGATGATGAAATTCCACTTGATCAAAAGGACTATGAACACGGAACGGCAATAAGTTCTATTATTGTGGACGGACCGGTTATTAACCCCGATCTCGACGATGGTTGTGGTAGGTTTAAGGTACGGCACTTTGGCGTTGCAGCCAAGGGTCAGTACAGCGCCTTCACAATTATGAAATTAATAGAAGAAATTGTTGAAGCAAACCCTGACATTAAAGTGTGGAACTTGTCTTTGGGATCAGATAACGAAATTAACCTGAATTCAATATCGCCAGAAGCTGCCATACTCGACAAAATTCAATACGAAAAAGATATAATTTTTATTATCGCGGGAACCAACAATAGAGACCCTAAGACCGAAAGAAGAATAGGCGCTCCAGCAGATTCCATAAACTCGATAGTGGTCAATTCTGTAAACAGCACAAATACACCCGCCTCTTATTCTAGAAAAGGGCTGGTTTTGTCATTTTTTAACAAGCCAGATGTCTGTAGCTATGGGGGTGATATGATTACTGAAGATTTTATTCGAGTTTGCGAACCAAACGGTGAAGGTCTTCGCACGGGAACTTCTTTTGCGGCACCTTGGATAACTAGAAAAGTTGCATATCTAATCGAGGTCTTGGGTCTTAGTAGAGAGACAGCCAAAGCCTTAATTGTGGATTCTGCTTCCGGATGGAGTAATAAAGCGTGCGACCAAAGACTTGCAGCACTAATTGGCCATGGAATAGTACCGAAACGCATAGAAGATATAATTAAATCACCCGATGACGAGATAAGGTTTATTATCAATGGTGTTTCAGAGATGTATGACACATACAACTACAAACTTCCTGTTCCTATTGATGATAAAAAATATCCCTTTGTAGCAAAAGCTACACTCTGTTATTTTCCCAAATGTTCGATAAACCAAGGAGTAGATTATACCAATACCGAACTGGATGTGTATCTTGGAAGGGTTCACACAAAAGGTATTAAGACAATAAACAGAAACACTCAAAGCGTTGACGACGGCGAGTCACATTATATGTATGAGGGTGACGCAAGAAAATTTTTTCGCAAGTGGGACAATACTAAACACATACAGGAAACATTTGGCGAAAAATTATTACCTAGGAAAGCATATGATAATAGCATGTGGGGGATAAGTGTTAAAACAAAAGAAAGACTTGGCACGAGAGATGGAGATGGTATTAAGTTTGGCCTCGTGGTAACCCTAAAAGAAATATATGGTATTAATAGAATTAATGATTTTATCCACCAGTGCGAATTACAGGGTTGGTTGGTCAATAGAATCGATTTAAAAAATAGACTTGATATTTACGCCAAAGCGCAGGAGAATATTATATTTGACGTGTAGTATTCAGTATTTATAAAGGGAGTTCCTACCCCGCTGCGCGCGCAACGGGCGGGTGGGGCAAGCGCAGAGAAAAGAAAAGTTTGCTTTTGGCCACCGTAAAGTTTGAGCCGACATTTTTTCAGGCTGTTTGGCAGTTTTTAAAAAGCGCGCCAGTGGGCGGGCGGAATTCCTCCCCAAACCCCTCCTTCCGCTCGCCCTATTCCGTAAATTCCGTTCGTATTCTTTCGTACATTCCGAGCCAAGTAGGATAAAGGGTTTTTTCGGCGAAAATACGCCAGCCCCTTTTGGCCAAGAATTCAAATTTTTTGCCTTGTCGTGGTCGCACGACGCCAAAAACAAACTTTTCTAAATATAATTGATAATCGTATGGCCAAATACATTTTGTACGCTCGTAGATAGACCGACGAGGAAGAGCGACAAGTATTATCGATTGACGCACAACTGGCCGTGATAAAAGAATTTGCCGTCAAGGAAAAACTTGAAATCGTCACCTCGCTTTGCGAGGCAAAAACTGCCAAACAGCCTGGCCGAACTGTGTTCGGTGAAATGTTACGAATTATCAATAGCGGAAAGGCCGACGGCATTTTGGCTTGGCATCCTGATCGTTTGGCTCGTAATCCAATCGACGGCGGACAAATAATTTACCTGGTGGACACCGGAAAAATAAATTCCCTCAAATTTCCGACTTTTTGGTTCGAAAACACGCCCCAAGGCAAGTTTATGCTTAATATTGCTTTCGGCCAGAGTAAATATTTCATTGATAATCTTTCCGAGAATGTAAAACGGGGTTTGCGCCAAAAATTGCGCCGAGGTGAATGCCCTGGCCGCGCGCCGTTTGGGTATTTGAATGATCTCAAAAACCACACCATGTTTATTGATAAGACAAAGCATAAACTTGTAAAAAGGATTTTTGAATTGTACGCGACTGGTGAATATCCTTTAAAAGTCCTTGCGGAAAAATTTAATGATTTAGGACTACGCACCCAAAGCAATAGTAAACTATCAGTAAGCGTACTTCAATCAATTCTCAAAAATCCTTTTTACTCTGGCGTGTTTAAATACAACGGCGAATTGCACGAGGGAAAACACGAGCCAATGATTACCAAGAAACTTTTTGACGAAGTGCAAACAATAATGCAAAACCGTGGTCGGCCCCACAAAATTAAGAAACACGAATATATTTTTTGCAGTTTGATGAAATGTGGTTCGTGTGGTTGCTATATAACGGCTGAAAGACAAAAGGGTCATGTGTACTATCGCTGTACCAAGAAAATAGGAACATGCGAGGAAAAATATATTCGTGAAGAAGCGCTGGCCGAACAGCTGAAAGAGGTTTTGCAAAAAGTTTCTTTACCTGATGACCTGGGCGAGCAGATGCTTGCTAAACTAGATAATGATGCGGAATCAAATAAACAAGCATCCAGCGCCCTTGTAGTTGCCTTAGAAGGCCAAATAACGGCAATAAAGGGAAAAATGGATAAATTGCTCGATTCGCATCTTGACAGCACAATAGATAAAGCCGATTATTTGACAAAGAAAGAAAAACTGCTGAATCAAAAAATGGTAGCTGAAGGCAAATTGAAAGAAATTAATAACAAGGGCGCTAATTGGCTCGAACCGATGAGGGAATTTATTTTATCCAGTTGTGAAGCCAAAAAAATCGCCCGTGCAGGCGATCTCAATGAAATTCGTACCTTTCTAAAAAATGTCGGCTCGAACTTTACGGTGAAAGGCAAAAAATTTGAATTCTTGGCCAAAAGGGGCTGGCGTATTTTCGCCGAAAAAACCCTTTATCCTACTTGGCTCCGGGACTAGGATTCGAACCTAGGATATCCACGTTAACAGCGTGGCGTTGTACCACTCAACTATCCCGGAATATACTGCTTACCAACTATAAGTCTTGTGCTATTTAAAAACCCGCTTAGTAGCGGGTATAGCTTCATGAAAAACTATACCTGCGCTAGGTATTATTATTGTTATTATTCAAATTGTTTGCGCAGTTCAATTTCATGTGCCTAATTATATCCACAATCCTTAGGGTTGTCAAGGTAAATTGATTGTGAATAGCTCAAACAGGAATAACGGCTTTTTTGCCTTGAAACCTTTTGGGTGCCAAATACGTATAGTAAGGATATCAGCGAAAATGACAGCGATAATAATTTTTGCTATAATAATTTACTAATACTTTTTAACAGTATTATTATAAAAATAACTAAATTATCTAATATTTATTCATTCATATGAGAAAACAAAATCATAACTTACCTAATTTAGCGGTCCTTTTTACAATAGTTGCAATGGCACTAGTTGTAACTGGCGCAGGTTGTAATTCAACCACCACTGACATCGGCGCAAACACCACCCCTACTCAAACTAATACCCAATTGAGCGAGGTCAATTCACCAGGAACTTATAAAGACGGCACCTATAATATAACAACGACTTACAATATACCTGATGAGAAGGCCCTTACAGAAGACGTTGGCGTGAGTGTTACGTTAAAAAATAACATCATCACCGATACTTCTATTCAACCCAAAGCCACAAATAAAGTTTCACAGGTCTGGCAAAATATGTTTGCCTCCAATTACAAAACACAGGTAATCGGACAAAATATTAACAACCTTAATCTTTCGGTAATTTCCGGATCTTCTTTAACCACAAATGCCTTTAATGATGCGATTGCAAAAATAAAATTGCAAGCTAAATAAATATCGGCCAAGACTCTCAAAAGATTACGATATGCCAAATGCGACTTTAAAATTTGAAGCGATTGGAACGCACTGGCAAATTGATATTGAACACAATCCGCCTCTTTTAAATGAGGCGGATTTGCTTATTGAAATTCGTGAACGAATTGAAAAATTTGAAAATAATTATTCACGCTTTCGTTCCGAATCCCTAGTGACAGAGATGTCTAAAAAAGCCGGCACATACACCTTGCCCGAAGACGCCGGCCCGCTCTTAAATCTTTATCACCACCTTTATATTCTTACCCAAGGCGCTTTTACACCGCTCATCGGCCAAGTGCTGGCTGATGCCGGTTATGATGCGGCCTACTCATTTACAACCCAAAAGCTTTCCACCCCTCCGAGCTGGGATGAAGTAATAGAACTCACGTTGCCGACAATAATAATAAAAAAACCGGCCCTGTTAGATTTTGGCGCCGCCGGCAAGGGCTACTTGGTAACTATAATTTCCAAAATTTTTGAAAAGCATGGTTTTGAATCTTTTTGTATTAACGCCGGCGGAGATATTTTTTATAAAAATAATCAAGGAAAAAAACTTCGCGTCGGGCTAGAACACCCGCAAAATTCAGGTCAGGTTATCGGCGTTGCCGAATTGTTGAATAATAGTATTTGTGGTTCTGCGGGTAATCGTCGCGCTTGGGCAAATTTCAACCACATTATTGATCCGCGAAAGCTAACTTCACCGCAAGATATTTTGGCAATCTGGGTAGTAGCCAAAGACACGGCCATTGCCGACGCGCTTGCCACTTGTTTATTTTTTCTTCCTAGCAGCAAATTTAAATCCGACTACGAATTTGAATACCTAATAATGTTTGCAGACTATTCGGTAGAAATATCTTCCAAATTCCCCGGAGAAATTTTTACACCGGAAAAATAATAGCCATTTTAACTGCTCAGGGGGTTTTACGAAGTTATTAACTATGCTAAACTTAACAAACTAAGTTTATAAAAAAATATGATTAACAAAAACAAATATTTAAATCTTGCTTTGCTCTCTGTGCTAATTTTTGCCTCTGGTTGTGGTTACTCGCCGCCAGTCGCTAGAGAAGCAAACGAAATTACCACGCAAGCGCAGACACCAGCTCCAAAAAATAACACTGTTTCCTTTCAAACTACCTCTAATAAACTTTCTAATCCAACCTCTAATAAACCTATGGAATTTAACTCCACCAAACATTATCGCGCCACCTTACATACCTCAGCCGGCGATATTGAAATCGCTTTGAATTTTGGACAAACGCCAAACACGGTCAAAAATTTTGTTGACTTGTCACGTAAAAACTTTTACGACAACACCATCTTCCACCGGGTAATAAAAGATTTTATGATTCAAGGCGGTGATCCGAAAGGTAACGGCACCGGCGGTCCGGGTTATAAATTTAATGACGAGCCGTTTACCGGTGAATATGATCGCGGCACAGTTGCCATGGCAAACGCCGGACCAAACACCAACGGCAGCCAATTCTTTATTATGCACGCCGACGTGCCATTACCAAAAAACTATACAATTTTCGGCCACGTGACCAAAGGAATGGATATAGTCGACACAATCGCAAACAGCCCGGTAAAACCCAGCCCCTCCGGTGAAATGTCTTCACCCGTTACTCCGACTCAAGTTAAAAGCGTTACCATCGTCGAAGAATAAAAATTTGTTTATAAATTTAGATTTCTTCCAAAAAGCCTGATGCAACTATCAGGCTTTTATATAGACATTCTTTTCAAGAAGAGCTGAATCTTTTTTTGAACCCGCGAAACCAACAATTACTTTCAGCGCGCCCGGTCTTACCTTTACCGAAATCGGAGTTTCGCCATAAATCCTCGCATCCGCGTCAACTGGTCTTGTTTTTTTAGACTTAATATTTACAAAAGTTGATGTATAAGTTTGAATGGCTGGGTTTAAGTTATGAGAGCGTAAATACGAACCCTGTTTAGTCATTTTAAGTTTAAAAATATGCCAAAGTAATTTTTTATTTGTCATTTTGTATATTGTCACCTTCAATACGTGATCATTTAATTTTGAAGTTGGCGCAACCGAAAGATTCGCCCCCATAAAAGGTCCGTTTGATATCATAATCAACTGAGCTTTTGATTCAATAATTCGATCGTTATCTAATTCAATACTGAGCGGAGCGTTATAAAACGATTTCATGCCTTTGACCAATTCGACAATTGAATGCCACCGATTTTTTTTATAAGTTAATAAAAAATTTTGAAAATCGGCTTCAATTCCGATGCCGACACTTTCCAAAAAATAATTGGCCTCACGTGCCGCTTTACCGTCAACCTGCTCTTCTTTTAACGATATTACCTCCCCCACATCAATCGATCGGATATTTCCCATTTTTATAACCATTACTGCACTTTCCAAATTTAAAGGAATGGACAACATCTTTGCAACATTCATATATGTTCCAAGCGGAAGAATGGCAAGCGCGGTATTACTCCCAACGAGGCCAGTCGCCGCCTCACCCACTGTTCCATCACCGCCCGCGACTATTACATATTCATAACCATCACTCGCCGCTTCTCTTGCAAGTCGCCTAGCATCTCCCTCTTTTAAAATCGGCGAAGTATCAAAATCTATTTCATATTTGTACAACAAAGCATAAATATCCTGCAGCAACAGAAAATTTGTTCTGGCAAAAATATGTTTTTTTGATCCGGCATGCGGATTGTATATTAATTTTATTTTTGCCATATTTTAAAAAAGTTTACTTCCAAATTTAAGATGACGAACTCGGCGTTTTCGATCGTAGTTTTCTTTTATTTTCAATTATCAATTTTACTTCTTCAACGATACTTAACACTATCTCCCCCATTAAAAACCCGATAAAAATTGCCGCAATGACATCGGTTGGATAATGCGCGCCAACAAACACCCGGCTAAAGGCGATAAAAAATACAAATATAATGAACGGCACCCGTATTTTTTTTGGCAAAAAAGCCGCTAAGACCGTTAAAAAAAGCGCGGTGTCACGAGTGTGCCCAGAAGGATATGAAGGAAAGACCTGCCAAATACTTGAAGCAACCTGACTAACTGAATTTGGCAAAGATAAAAATGGACGCTGTCTAAAAATTACAAATGGAATCGTTAAAACGAGAAGCGCATCAAAAAGACCTGCCAAGGCGCAAGCGAAAACGGCCCATGAAAAATCCTTTCGCCTAAAATAGGCAATATACCCAAGCGAGATAATAATTATTACCACCAAAAAACTTAAAAACTGCGCTCCGCCGATTGGAATAAAATTAAAATTAAAAGGAACAATAATCGAACTAACCCAAGCCGGATGCCAAGTGAACTGAAAAAATTCATAAATACTTCGATCAAAGTATTCAAATAATTTTACCTTCTCAACCAAATATCCAAAAACAACCGAAGCAAAAAATAATAGACAGATAAAAAATATCGCTAGTAATAATGGATTAATATGATAACGCTTGGAAAGTCTAAACATATTACAAATTAACTTTGGATTAGAACCGGTTTTTTTCTATAAAGATTTGGAATATACAGAAATAATAAAAACAGAAGTGAAATTATAATTAAAACTGGTAAGGTTAAAATCCGATAAAGCAAAGTAATAATTACGGATTTATTCCAAGGAATACCAAAAGTCGTTAAGATGCCAATTAGTCCGCCCTCAGTAACACCAAGCCCGCCGGGAATAAACGACAGAATAATTTGTATGAGTACCGCCGCGACAGCGGTGAAAATACTCTGCACGATTGTTATATTAACACCCTGCACTTTTGCAATATACCAAACAAGGAACCCGCCCGTTATATGACTTGCGAGGCCAAGCCCAATTACGATGCTCCACAATCGCCAGCGCACGCTACCACTCGTCTTTGATATAAATTCTTCGTTAACCTTTAAAATTTCGACAAGCTTATTTACCCAAAAATACTTCAAACCCTTACTTTTTAAAAACAAAAGCAAATTCTGCAACTTACCGGGAATTAAAATAAATACCGATATTACTATCAACATTAAGGAAAGCCCAATCCCAAACCAAATTCCAAAACTTGTTTTAATAAATAAAATCGTAAGAAGTGCCAACACCGTGGCAGTCCACAATTCAAAAAAAGCCTGCAGATAAACCGGCGCAATTACCCGGGTTGTTTCTAAATGTAATTTATTTTTAAAAAGAATAATCCGAACTACCTCTCCGCCCGGTAGCGGAGTAAAAGCCTGACTAGAAATAAAAACTATTATGGTTTTCCATAAACTAGTTTTTAAACCAACCGATTTTAAAATAATATAAAAACGATACGCCTTTATGACGCCAACCGCTAAAACACATCCGACAAAAATCGCGATAGTGCCAAAGTTCAATATTTTTATTGAACCATAAGCTTCCTGCCAAGAAAATGTTCGTAACACGAAATACAAAAATACCACCGCTAAAACCAAAGCGACAAAGGCAAAAAAATATTTTAGATATTTTCTCATTTTAATGTATTAATTATCTTCCGCTCCAAAATATTTTATATTGCGCCTAATTTTTCTATCACGGATAAGCTTTTGCCAAGATTTTATAATTATCAAAATACCGTAACCGATAAAATAGCCTAGCAATAAACCAGCCAAAACATCCGTTGGATAATGCGCGCCCAAATATATTCGAGTGTAACCGACCCACAAAGTAACTATTACAAACGGCCACTTTAAATATTTTCCAAAACCGCTTAACACTATTGAATAAAGCGCCATGTCTCGCACGTGACCGGAAGGATAAGTCGGCCAATGAGTCCAAATTGCCTTTGAACCGTCCGGAACAGTATTTAATAAATGTATGAACGGCCGGTCGCGAAACACGTAGCTGTTCGTGATTTTAAATAAATAATAATCTACCAAAAACGCAAATACTATTGCGAGCAGCGCATAGCCAAAATCTTTTCTATTAAACAATAAAATATCCAAAAAACCTAAGGCAAAAACAAAGTATAAAAAATTTGGAATCAATGTTCCAAGCTGAGGAATAAAATTAAAATTAAACGGCGCAACCAATTTATTCAACCACCCCGGATGGGCACCGAGATTAATTTGTTCATAGATAAATTTATCGAAAGCAACTATAAAACCAACATGGTCCAAAGTATTTCCAATAAGAACTATTAAAACTACGGTCGTTACAATCAATAGCAAACCCAAAACCGTGGAATAAAACGGTTCAATTTTTGCCTTAATACTGAATAAAGAAATTGATTTCATTTAATTAAGCTACTATTTAATTGTACTCCGATAAAACTGCTTCAACAATGAAGAATTCGACCGATTTTGTTTGTAATTTTTTTAAAGTGTCAATAGCCTGATAATACAAAGAAGGAATAAATAATGATCCCCCGGACGCGCAATTGCACGCCGGGGGATATTTCTTCTCCTACGAACCACGCATGGTGGTGAACCGCCGATACCGGGCGGGATGACTGTTGTTCACGATGCTGTCCACTTCTTCACGAGTAGCACCGTATTCACGGCACCGATCCGTCTGCATCTCGATATCGTGCGGAGACCCGCTGAATACCGCTCTTCGGAGGTCACCGAGTGCTGCTGACTTCGGGTCGCCGTCGTTCACGTGCTTCCTTTCGCTGATTGGGTGTTAGGTTTGAAATATCTTCTTATCCCCGATCAGTTGTTTGCAGTCTAACACATCAAAAAACGATTGTCTAAATTTGCATTTTTTTAAATATCCTCTATACTACATATTATAGATAAAGATACTTTATGAAATGGTATAAAAAACAATTAGACGAAATTAAAAAAAAGGAGCCGGAAAAATTTGAAGTCGATTCCGTTCCGGTTAAACCCGCGGAGCATTTTGGGTTAAAAAAAGTAATCGGCAAAAAATCTTTTTCCAAGAAAATGGAAAAGCGCAGCCGGCCCAAAACCGACGCTCTATAAAAATAACAAATTGTCAAAATTATTAAAAAACAGGGCACGATTCCTGTTTTTTTACAATTTTTTTCCGGTTCACACCCTTCTAAATAACCTTGATTTTTATTTAATTTAATGTTACAAAATAGATATGACTCTTGCGCATCAAGAGAATATTTATTCACAAAATAAACAAATATGAAAACAAATAAACTTAAGAATTTAGCCATATTTAGCACTGTCGCCTTGCTGGCTTTGCCGAGTATTGGCATCTACGCTCGCGAAAACAATGATGAAACTCGCGATACGAGCGATGAGGAGATAAGTATCACCGCTAACGGTCTTACCTCAACTGAACGTCGAAATGACGACAACGACGATTCAACAAGCTCTAATTCGAGACGAGATAAAGAAGATATTGAAGATAATAATGACGATGAAAATGACGACAATCGAACCACCACCCAAAACCAAACTTCTTCTGAAAACAGAGAAGACAATGAAGATAATAGCCGAGCGGAAGAACACCGTAGTTCTGTATCCGCTTTTGTTCAAAATCTTTTGAATATAGCGGACAATAACAAAGGCGGCATCGGTGAACAAGTTCGAGAGGTGGCGAAAGAACTGGATGAATCGAAAGATAAAGTCTCTACCGCAATCGAAGAAATTGAAAGCCGAAGCAAAATAAAAACTTTCTTCATCGGTACTGACTATAAAAATGTTGGTGAAATTCGTAGTGAAATAGCAAAAACCGAAAATAGAATCGATAAATTAAACCGCCTACTTGCCAGCCTGCCTACCTCCACCCCAAGCACTTCCACCATCGCCGAAATAGATAATCTGAAAGCCGAAGAAGTAAAACTCAACACCTTCGTCTCTCTACACGAAAACACCTTCAGTCTATTCGGTTGGTTTATGAAGCTTTTCAACTAACGATAAAAATCTCTCGTTAGTGGCACAATTTTACTACCAGCCCAAAACTTCAAATAGCTAATTAAAAAAAGCTTGATTTTGAGCTTAAATAAGGCATAATTTTAGCAGTTTAGCACCCTTTCCATACTCCCAAACGTATTGTATAATAGTATCATCAATAACCTGTAATACATGGAAACAACAAAAAAACGTTATAAATTGACCAAAGGCGCATTAATCACGACTTTTGGCCTAATTATGTTAATCCGAACCACTCTAGATTTTTTTCGGCGCATCCAACTTCTTCCCAGCGAACCAATTGTAATTAATCCAGACGAAATACGAGTTTGGATGGTTGGACATGCCACCGTTCTGATTAATTTTTTTGGCACCATTATTCTTACTGATCCGCTTCTCATGCGTGGCTTGCCGGTACCCAAACGTCGCGTAATGCATGGATATAAAGTCGAAGAATTGCCAGAGCTAGATTATGTTATTATTTCCCACGCTCACCTTGATCATTTTGATAAGCGCTCGCTACGCCGACTCGCCAGCAAAACAAAAACACTTATTGTCCCCCGCGCTTGCCGCGATCTGGTGGAAAAAATGTCTTTCCAAAAAATTATCGAACTCGACTGGAATAAAAATAATCTTGAATCGGACTTAAATGTTTTTGCCTATCAAGCAAAACATTGGGGAAAGAGATTTCCTTGGGAAAAAGCGGATCGAGGTTATAACTGCTATGTATTAGAACGAAATAATCACGCGATATTTTTTGGCGGAGATACTGCTTATGGCGAATATTTTAAAGACATTGGTGATAAACACAAAATCGATATCGCGCTTTTGCCGGTAGGTGCTTATAAGCCAATGATGATGACATCGCACCACATGAACCCGCTTGAAGCACATCAGGCATTTGCCGATTTGAAAAGCGATCACTGCATTCCTATTCACTGGGGCAGTTTTCGCCTCGCTCTCGAAGCCATGGGTGAACCGCCGCGCTTATTTAGAACCAAAGCCGAACAAGACGGCGTCATTGACCGCACTCATATTTTACCGAATGGAAAAAGTTTTTGTCTTGAAACAATTGAAAAAAACATTATTAATTCCTTCGTCCCGGAATTTGCACCGGAAACTATTAAATTTAAAGAATAATTTTATGCGTAATAAATTGATCTTATCAGCAGCTTCAACATTAATTATTTTGGGAGTTGGGTGCGCCCCGCGTTCCACTATATTTAGAGTGCCAGACAATTCAAATATCGGACAAAAGCCACCGGCAATCCAGACTTATTTAAATACAATAAATCTGAGTGGCCAGAATCTTAAAACTATTCCCGTAGAAATATTCGAAAATAGTCGGGCTATTGAATTAAATATTTCTAACAATAAACTGACCGGAGCTATTCCGTCTCAGGTCGGTAAAATGACCAGCCTTAAGGTGTTAAATATGAGCAACAATCTTCTTACCGGCATTCCGGCAGAAGTAGGCCAGCTCGCCAACCTTGAAATACTCGATGTTTCGAATAATTACATTACCGGCATGCCTTATGAAATTGGCAATCTTAAAAATTTAAAGAAGTTTATAATTAGCGGCAACAAATATTCCGAACAAGACCTAGCCAAAATTCGTGAATCTTTGCCAAAGACAACTGTTATTGAAACTTCTTCAACCTTATGATAAGGTAAAGACTTAATAAAATATTATGTCAAAACAAAATAATATTAAATCTACCTCACAATACTTAATCCCAACCGTAATCGAAAAAACCAACTTTGGTGAACGCGCCTACGATATCTATTCTCGTCTTCTCCAAGATCGGATAATTTTCCTCGGAAGTGAAATTGATGACGGAGTTGCCAATGTCGTAATCGCGCAAATGTTATTCCTTGCAAATCAAAGTGAGGAAAAAGATATTAAGCTTTACATCAATTCTCCAGGTGGTTCAGTCACCGCTGGCCTAGCTATCTTTGATACCATTAAATTCATTAAACCGGCAGTCAGTACAATCTGCGTTGGTCTTGCGGCTAGTATGGCAGCCGTGCTACTCGCGGCCGGAGAAAAAGGCAAGCGTTTTGCCCTACCAAACTCAGAAATAATGATTCACCAAGTAATGGGCGGAATGGAAGGCCAAGCCAGTGATATCAAAATCCGCGCTGAAAGAATTCTCAGAATAAAAGACCGGCTTAACAAGATTCTATCGGAAAGCACCGGTAAAGACCTTAAAACCATTGAAAAAGACACCGATCGTGACTATTTCCAAACTGCAACTGAAGCACTAAAATACGGTTTAATTGATAAGGTAATAATTAAATAAACACCCTTCTTTCCTTCAAAAACCTCCGCCCAAGCGGAGGTTTTCCTTTTGTTTTAGCCAAAAACAGGCTATCCACAGTTGTTTACTTGACAACCCATCCTATATATGGTATCCTTAACAGTTCTAGTGACCCTAGAACGCACACCAGAAACAGCGCCTTCCAGATAATTATCGCGGCGCGAAATGGTGACAACCAAGACACTCTATACTCCGGAAAAGCTCTGAACTGGATTAGGGAATCTGCCGAAAAAATTTTTCATCAGGTTCCCGTATCCACGACAAGCATGGAGATGTGTTGTTGGAATGGTCGGCTCCGGCTCATCCTTACCTGCAATACATCTTCTTGGGTGCGGTTTAGGGGGGTAACCCCCACAAATATAAAACTCCCACGTACTTATTGGTACGTGGGAGATTTTTTTATGGAGTGACGACGGCGGGAGTGCTGCTCGGTGGAATCGTACAAATTCTTGGAAGTGGCCGATAATAACTATCAAAAACACGCTCAATTTTTTCGCCTTCCGGTGTAATACGTGTATAAGTAAAACTTGCAACCGCACCGCGAAAAGCGACCTGGCACGATTCACCGGTAATCGGTTTACCATTTGAATTGACACTTGCAACAATATATTCCGTCTCAGCCGGTGCCGGAATCCAACGGCTAACTTTAGGGCGCGAAAACCATCCACTACGGCCATCATTTGTTCCCCACAATGAAAAAGTTAACAATTGTTTTTTATAATCAATATCCGTAAGTAAAAGTAAATGATTTCCAGTTTCATTTAAAAATTTCAGATCCAAAATCGGTTCATACAAGGTGGCATCCGTTCCCGGATTACCATTTACCGGATCAAGATAATAACTTACTACAAGCGAATGATTATGCCGTTCGGTAATAGGAAGTCCGCTTTGCATTGCCATGCGGAAAAGCGTTGTTCCAATCTGACACATGCCACCCCCTACTTCATCTTTCAGTGTTCTACCTTTTATTACCGACTCAGGTAAATAACCATTTTCTAAAGTAAACGGACCGGCGGCTTTGGTAGCAGAAAACTCTTCTCCAGGTTTTATTAATGTACCATTTAATCGTTCTACAGCGTGGGCAATATTTTGAATGCGCCTAGTATGACTATCTCTAAAAGTTGAAGTACCGCTGCCAATCAGCTCGACAATTCCCATTTCATTACTGTTCGCAATACGAACATCCGGTAATAACGTCTTTAAAACCAGCGGCGTTCGATCGGCATTGGTATTATGTAAAATTAATGAATTTCGAACCTCAAACAAATTATTAAGCCCAAGATATGTCGCATCAAGATCAACCACTTTACCATCAGAACTGTTTTGAAATTCAATAACCTTATTATTTTCAACGGTAAATTTCGCATTCTTAGCCGGCACCTCTACTTCAGGAGCAATGACATTTTTTAAATATTTTTCAAGCTCATCTTTATTTAACGAAAAAACCGCCCGGCCATCGTCGGTTGCTCTTACTCCAACGAGTCCCGCAAGTTCTCTTTCGGTAATAACCCACTCTCGCTCTGGAGTAGATGAAGTTGGGTCAGTTATAATGAGCGGTCCAAATTTTAAAATCGCTCCCAAATCCGGTAAAATTGCTTCAATCATCGGCTTAGTAACCGTCGGCGAAAAAAAACTTCTTTTTAAAACTATCGGCTGAAATGAAATATGTGAAACATTATTCCTAATACTTGCCACAGCTAAATCATAATCAAAAGTTCGTCCGCTCTTTTCTTCAATTATGTTTGCCGCGCCATTTAGCTGGACATTACTAACGGTCGCATTGCGAACCTTATCTTCATAAGATGAAAGAGCAATTGAAAGTTCCGACTTTAAGATATCATCATTCGCAACTACCGGCACAATAAGCTCCGACGGGAAAAAACGCAAATATAGGGGGTCAAAGTAAGCATTGGTATTTTCACCTCGCCGACCGGCCCTGAGCGCGGCAATACTGACGGCGTCACTATCGATACGGAACATTTCAAAAGCGCTCTCCCCGCTCGCCACCGTGTTGATTTTTACATTTGGTCCGACCTCACTATCGATAATTATTTCTATTCCTTCGTTGGCAAATCGGTTATTAATATTTTCAATAAAATTTTTGACTTCTTTTTTGGTTAAGCCGCCCAAATCATACTGGCCAATTTTTACTCCCGGATAAACCCGATCTTGATAAGAATTTATATAATACCAAACACCGCCGACAATAATAGCGCCAAGCATTATAATGCATGCCGGCAAAACAAAAATCAACTTATTTTTACCGAGTCGACCTATCGACGCCGGAAGTTTTATTTTCACACTAATCTTCAATTACTAAAATTGGAATACTTTGCCTTGCGCTGGCTTTTGGCAAACGAATGGTAAGTACACCATTACGATATTCAGATTTTGCTATATCGCCATTTACATCTACCGGCAAAACGATTGTTCTTGAAAATTTTCCCCAATAGCATTCTTCATAAAAAAAGTGAACCGGTTCATTCAAATTTGGGGACCGACTGCCTCGAATAGTAAGAAAATCGTTGTGTAAATGCAAAAAAATATCCTCCGGCCTGGTGCCGGCCATGGTAGCAATAACAACCAAATCGGTTTCGGTCTCAAGCACATCTACAGATAATTTACCTTCAATTTCTGCGCTATTCCACTCAGGTCCTTCTTCAATCGGTAAAGGGGAAACAAAAATTCGCCCAGCTTCAAGCTGTTCTTTATCAGTAGGTATTTTTTCTCCAAACATAGGTTCTTTTTTGCTAGTATATCACAATAAATACATTTTACAAAATAACAAAACACGCCAATAATGGCGGGTTTTAATGTGCTGAACTAGTGGAATGAAGTTGGAACTTATTTTGCCAACAATCTTGACAAAAGTCGTCTTTTGTGATATGCTTTACTGTTTATTAGCTGTAATTTATGACTAATTTTAGCCGTATATTCTGCTAGTAAGCTTGTATTTTACAATTTATCACACCTAGGTGGACGGGATATTTGAGATTGAGATATATCATGGTTTCAAATGTCCTGTCTACAAAAATCACTTGCGTGGGTCTTTTGGACCCCAAGGAGAAAGCCCGTGAAGAACCTCAAGAAGTACGCCCCTGTTCTACTGGTCATCACCCTATTCCAGATGAGCGGTTGTGCTGCCGGTCCCAATCCGGCAACCCACACCGCCTCGTCCGACGGCAACATCGCCGGGTTCTGGCTTGGTCTCTGGCATGGTTTGATCTGTGGGATCACGTTCATCATCTCGCTCTTCTACGACACAGTCAGCTTCTACGAAGTCCACAACAATGGAGGATGGTACAACTTCGGCTTCGTGCTGGGAGCTGGCATCCTGTTCCGCGGATGGAGTCGAACGTCATCACGTCGGCGTGGCTAAAGGCAATGAAAGGGTGTGATCTATGGGAACGGCGCTTTCTCATGCGCCGTTCCCAACCCTTCTTATTTTTATCAAATTACTTTGGTAAAAAAAAGAAGCGATTATTTTTTGAAGTATCACAAAAAACCGTAATATTTTTTGTTGAATAAAAATAAAAAAGACCAGTCCTAATGACTGGTCTTTTACGTGTCGGGCTAGTGAGACTTGAACTCACAACCTTCTGGTCCCAAACCAGACGCTCTAGCCAATTGAGCCATAGCCCGTTATTTGCCTGAGGCAAATCTGGACACCCCGCAGTGGAAAGATAGGAGCGAAGCGACGTAAGAAACCGAAGGTGTCTTAAGTCGGGGGTCGGGGTGGACAGCGTGCCGCAGGTGGGGATCGAACCCACGACGCAAGGCTCTTCAGGCCTTCGCTCTACCACTGAGCTACCGCGGCTTTTTCAATAAAATAACCCTTACATAATAGCATTTTCAATTGAGCAAGTCAATATTACACCTATCCATGCGCCAATACAAAACCAGAGACTTTCTTTACCCCCGCCTGTTTTAATACGCTTGCGCACTCTTTCATGGTCGCTCCGGTGGTATAAACGTCGTCCACCAAGACAACCCGCTCTGGAACATAGCTTGCCCGCCACTCAAAAGCATTTAAAACATTTATTTGCCGCTCAGCGCGATTAAGTTTTGCTTGTTGCAAGGTCGGCCGAACTCTAGTTAGAGCATGCAGAACCGGCTCTTTTTTGGAAACCTCCGCCAATATTTGAGCTAAAATATTTGCCTGATTATACCCTCTTTCTCGCTCTCGACGCCAAAAAAGCGGAACCGGAATAAGCATGGTATTATTTTCAAAATATAAATTAGCTTCTACTATAACAGCTCTCCATAATTCCGAAATATCCTTAACATAATTGTATTTGAACTGTTTAATAAGATAACCAATTGCCGAATGTTCATCATAATTAAAAAGAACCGAAACAGCTTCTAGCCCAGCTTCGGCCTTTATAATAGAAGGTGCTACTTCAGTTTTGCGACAGTTTTTGCACCACCATTCCCCTTCTTTATTACAGCCTGCGCAAAAATACGGAAACAAAAAATCCTTTATTTTTTCTTTTACTTCCCCCGTAACCATAACTATTTTGCAGTCTCTCCACTTACCAGCCAGCTACCACCAGACTTAACAAGCGTCACGGTATATTCTTTAAAGCTAACAGTAGTTTGTCCGTTTGCGATAGCAGTTTGACGGGTGTTTAACGCCACCGATGCGCTGATGCTTTTTACATCAACTGATAATATGCTAAGCACCTCGGTTGTTAAAGAAACAAAACTAGCCGGAGGCGCTATTTTTGCGACCATTGGCGCGCTGATTTTTTTCCAATAGGCTGCAGTGACAATTGATTCAATATCACGAATATTTTGAAAATTATTTTCGCTAGAATAGGTATGATATCTTTCAATATAAACTCGAGCGATATTTTTTACCGTAATATCTTCCTGCTGAATTGCAGTCGGAGGGGTTATCTTTACATTCTTTGGCACGACAGTCGGTTCGGTGCCAACTTTTACATTAACCTGATCATTTGTTTGATTAATGGTTACCTGTTCCTGAACCGGCGGAGTTGTGACCGGCTTTTTGCCAAACTTAAAAATTATAAAAATACTTATTACCCCGATAACAAATACCCCGGCACCAATCATTATAAAAATTCGTGTTCTTAATGGCATATATTTTTATTCTTTTTTAAGTTGATCTTGAAATTCTTTTTTAGCTCTTTCAATCTGAAGCAGTTGTTCCGGATTAGTTGTAACGATCTGGTCTTCTGTATAAGATGCAACGACTTTAATCGCCGCGTGTTTGAAACCGGCAAAAAATATTCCCTCACCAACACCGCTTTCTAGCAAAAGATATTTTTCACTATCCGTAAGCATAAATACTTTTTGAATCAGATCAATCGCCGACGGAGATTGTTTCATAAGCATCTGCAAAGCAGTGTTCGTGACAATCGCCTGTCCATATTGAGATTTCAAGAAATCATTTACATCCTGCGTAATAGTGGTTACTCCCAAATAATACTTACGGCAGCGCTTAACCAGGGCAAAAATAAATCTGGCGCTATCTTCGTGCTGCATAAGCCACCAAGCCTCATCAATAACCAAGATACGTTTTTTTGTTTCAGAACGAACGACGTTCCAAATATAATTGATAATTGTATAAATAGCAATCGGGCGAAGTTCGTCTTCCAAATCTCGCACGCTGAATATCACCAGTTGATTTTTTATATCGACATTGGTCGGTGAATTAAAGAGACCGCTAAAAGTACCTTCCGTAAACTTTTTCAGCTTCATCACCAATTCCTCGGAGCCTTCTAAACCTTCCAAAATTTCCAGCAAATCTTGCATAATCGGCGGCTGAACGGTGGCCAGATCAGAATCAGCGGTAATATCTTTTTTGGCATAGGTTTCAATGAGCGCCCGATCAATTAATGAGTCCTGAGCAGTGCTTAAACCGCCAAAAATAATACGCAAAAGGCCCTTGGTGGTAATGACAGCGCCACGAATAACATCTTCGACGGATATCGACTGGCCGACCGGCCGAGGTAAATCAAATGGGTTAATTTTACTTTCCGAAGAAAGTGAAATATTTATGTAGGTACCGCCGACTGCATCACTAAGATGTTTATATTCCATTTCCGGATCAATAACAATGACATCTACTCCCATCATGAGGGTACGCAAAATTTCCAGTTTTACGCAATAACTTTTACCAGCACCGGAAGTAGCAAATACCGCCATGTTGGCATTCTGAAGCGAAAATCTGTCGAACAAGATTAAACTGTTGTTATGGCGATTTATTCCATAAAGAATACCGCTGTCCGAAGTAAGCTCGGCGGAAATAAACGGAAAAGAAGCGGCAATCGGACTTGAATTCATGTTGAATGAAACCATAATTTCATCCACGCCAATCGGAAGGGTCGAATTGAAACCCTGTTCAGATTGAAACAATACTTTTCTTGTACCGATTAATTTTGCGCCCAAAATGCTTTCGACATCCGCCGATACGGTATCGAGTTTTTCTTTGGATTCTGAATAAATAGTGACATAAAAAGCAAACTGAAAAAAATGTTCAATTCCTTGAGTAAGATCATCACGAAGTTTTTCAATATCTCGAAGAGCGGTTTCACGAATCGGATCGCGAGGCGCGCCTTTTTCCGAATCCGAGGTTATCTGCGCTTCGAGCGCACCGACTTTATTTCGAAGCTGTTTTAAAATTATTTCAGATTTAACCGGATAAAAAAACATCGCGATATCCATGGTTACCGAAAGATTAATAATCGGCGAACTCCAACCAATAGAAATATACCGTGGATAAGAAGCGACAAAAATTGTTCGCGCAAAAGCGGTACCAATTTGTAAAAAATTAGATTCAACATTAAATGCCGCCGGAGCAATAAGATCTCGAATCGAAACTACACCCTCGCGAAAAATACGCTCTTCCTCAAGCGTTACTAACTCAGATTCGGCCCGATCTTTCATTACATTTTTTTGCTTATCAAGTAATGACTCGGAGGTCTTTGATTCAATTGTTTGATTAGTGGGCTTAAATGCCATAGTTGTTACATTATACCTCAAATTTTATTCTGTTTCTACCTGCAATTGCTCAATTGGGGCAAGTTCCTGAACCAAAGCAATGTCAGTATTATAAGTTGAGTAATATAGTTCAATGAGCGATTGGGTATTTAACCTCGCAATTTGTAAGCCAATGCTGGTTAGACCGCTTTCAACAAGGTGTACCCGGCTGTCGAGATCTTTCTTGCGCTCATCAAATTTTTTACCTTTTAAAGAAATCGCCGCCGTAGGATTTATAACTTCCTTCACGCGACTCCAGTAACTTTTTGTTTTATTTGAAATCGGATCATAAGGAACTACCACATAAAATTGCTTGTTCATAATTTCACCAAGCTTTACAAGCTCAAGTACGAACGACCGATAATCGGCGGTTTGGGTGCGCAATAAATCATTTGTCTGATTGCGCTCCTGCTGAATTAGGCGGTCGATATATGGTTTGATTTGTAATTTGCGAGATTGAATTACGACCTGCAAGGGATGGTCGAGTGAATTTAAAAAACCGACATAAGACTGAATAATCGCATTTTGTTCGTCGTCATTTTTTAACGCAAAATTAATACTCGAAACCATAATAACAGCGCGAAGAGTACCGTCTTTCATTATTACAGTGTCCTGTTTAATTTCAGAAATAAGCAAATGGTTTTGGGTCGTAACCATGCTTTTCTTCTTTTTTTCTTCGGTTTTGCTTTTCATGTTTTTAAATTAAACTTTAAAATACCCGCCGGTATTCACTAATAGCGACAAATCTCT
>Ga0172379_10002356_pt1 | contig 33738 bp, 39 predicted proteins | sample GrowelOW334metaG_FD_119756 | JGI IMG/M metagenome (GOLD analysis project Ga0172379, IMG submission 119756) | Groundwater microbial communities from an aquifer near a municipal landfill in Southern Ontario, Canada - Groundwater well OW334 metaG | ecosystem: Environmental > Aquatic > Deep... | reverse complement strand
GATATCGCCCCGCGCATGACCGCCGCCTCTCGCGACGAGCTCGCCAAGGGTGCGGCCGGTGCCCCCGTGCGACTCCTCCTCCACTTTATCGAACAATGGCCCCATGCGAAAAAACGATGACGTTTTTCATACGGGGTAAAAAACCATGACGTTTTCTATAAAAACAGATTCATATGAGGGACCGTTTGAAGTGTTGCTCGACCTTATCGAGGCACGTAAGCTCCTGGTCAACGACCTCGCCCTCGCGAACATCACCGAGGACTTTATCCAACACGTGCGCGCACAGACCGCGTTCCCCGTCGAAGAGACCGCCAATTTTATCCAGATCGCAGCCACGCTCCTCCTGATCAAGTCGAAGTCGCTTATCCCTGACCTCACCCTCTCCGAAGAGGAGAGTGCTGATGTCGAAGACTTGAAGCGCCGCCTCGCTGCCTACGAGAAGGTGCGCGAGGCCTCGCGCGAGCTCGCCCGCATATTCGGGAAGAACGTCATGGTACCTGCGGGGGAGCGCTTGCCTGAACCATTTTTCTCTCCGTCGCGCGACCTCTCAGCGAGCGCGCTTACCGAGGCCTTTGCGCGTGTGCTCGCTGCCCGCGAAGAGGTCGAGGAATTGCCCACCGCGAGAGTGAAGCCCTTGGTGACGATTGAAGAGATGATGGATCAGCTCGCGAAGCGCGTCCAGAGCGCGATGACACTCTCGTTTAAGGACTTCGCCGGGAGCGCGAAGGAGAAGGTGGAGGTGATCGTCTCCTTCCTCGCCCTCCTTGAGCTGGTGAAGCAGGGTGCCGTCGCGGCCGAACAGTTCGAGGCACACGGCGATATCCGCATCAGTCACACAGCCTCTGCCGCTGTCCCGCGATATGGCTAGAGACTGGTGGCAGAAGGGAAGGGCATTTGACCTCTGGTCGATCCCGCATTTCTTGTTCGGCATCCTGATGGCCTTTTTGCCGTACCTCGTCGGGATATCGTTCCTCACTGCACTTGCACTCACGCTTATCCTCGCGATGCTGTGGGAGGTCTACGAGAAATTTGTCGATATTAAAGAGACCGTCCAGAACAGCCTCCTCGACATTATTCTCCCTATTGTCGCCTTCACACTGACCTCATACGTGCTCCGCATCTACGCATTTCGCTCCGACGAGATAGTCGTCGGAGCAGTAGCGGTTGGCCTCCTCTACCTCTTTACCAATGTCTCGGGCTGGCTCGCGTACCGCCGTCGCAACAGCGACTTCACGCACTAAACACCAGTTGTGCATACCAGGTATGCACAACTGGTGTAAATGATATTGTTTTTGAAATGAGAAAAGAACAATTCGGACCAGGAACATTTGTGCACGTTGTTAATCGCGGAGCTCACAAAATAAGCATCGTGCGCACGGATGATGACCGATGGCGCTTTTTGAAACTACTTCGATATCTTAATGATGCAAATGTGCCACGGAACTGGGAACGCGATATTTCACCAGCTCACATTCAAAATAATTTCGCACGACCCGAGAATTGGGGAGAAGCACAACCATATGTGTCAATACTCTCACATTGTCTCAAGGACAATCATTTTCACCTCCTTCTCCTTGAACAATTAGAGGGTGGGGTGAGTAAATTCATGCAGAGAGTCTCGAGGAGTATGGCGGCGCACTTTAATGCAAAGTACGAAGGTTCAGGAGCGCTTTTCCAGGGACCGTATCGCGCAAGAACAATCGACAATGACAGACATCTTCAATATCTTTTGGTGTACATCAACATAAAAAATGTTTTTGAAAAATATCCCGGGGGCCTTATGGCCGCGCGTAACAACTTCGATGACGCTTATACATGGGCAATTCAATACCCTTTTTCAAGTACGGCTGATTTTGCAGGAAAGCGAAGATCGTCGATTATCGATTATGCTGCATGCCAATCCCTATTCACATCACCTTCAGATTTTAGAATCGCTGCAGAAGAACTTATGGGGTCTCGTTCAGATATAGAAGACGCATTACACGGACTTACCCTCGACGAATAACCTCGTCCCTCGCTATTCTTGTGCATACCAGGTATGCACAACTCGCGAGGGCGATAGCGGTAACGGTGATATACTTTTATTCATGGACACTTCGCAAAGAGGATTTATAGTGCCTCTACTCCTCATTTTCGTCGCGATTCTCCTTGTTGGTGGAGGAGCGTATGTGTACCTGCAACAAAAGCAAGACGCGAGCCCGTCAATTTCCGAAAGTCCGGTGGCTCAAGCATCTTCAACTGCACAGACTTCAGATTCTCAAACAGTCGGATGGAAAACCTACTCTGATACTTACATTGGATACCGAATTAAATATCCTACCGAGAATACCCGTTTAGACAAATCAACCGATGATCCTTGCACAGTCATTAGTTACAAAGAAGGGTTTGTAGCAATTGATTGTGATTCATCTCTTCATACTTTTTCACCTGATAATTATCACGCTGTCCCAACGGAGACCGTTACGTTCAATCAACAGCAGTCTCAAGCACAGGGATATGCGAAAAACGATGGTACCGGGAAGTTCATATTTTTTGAAGTCAATAATCCTAATCCCGTTTACCACATATCTGACTCTATCTTAGAGATTCAGTACGGATTCGGTTGGAAATCCAATGCTATACAGCTGTCTGAGCAGGAATCACTAGAGATTCAAAGTACACTTTTAGCGATTATGAAGACCTTCCAGTTTGATCCGACCTTAAGAGGTGCAGGTTCCCTTATCCCGAAGAGCGGGGGATAGACGGTGAATGGAAATTCATCCGGTTACATCCCCAGGTTTGGGCGTTGTAGGGAGGGCAGGGGACGGGCTATAATGGCGGTAATGCTTACGCCGCCTGCAGCCCTCCACGCACTCCTCTTTGCCGCGGGCGAACCGCTTGAGAAAAAGCAGCTTGCGAAGCTCCTCGAGATTACCGATGCGGAGTTTGTTCCGGTGCTCAAGTCCCTTACCGATTCGCTTCTAAACAGCGGCACCGCGCTTATCGAGACCGAGACCGAGGTCGAGCTGCGCACCGCGCCTGAGGCCGCACCGATTGTGAAGAAGCTCCGCGAGAGCGAGCTCGCGCGCGACCTGGGGAAGGCGAGCCTCGAGACGCTCGCGACGATCGCCTATCAGAGCAGTACAACGCGCGGCGAGATCGACTGGGTCCGCGGCGTGAACTCCTCGGCATCGCTGCGCACGCTGCTCATGCGCGGGCTTATCGAGGGGAGGGAAGACGAGCGCGACAAGCGCCGGATCCGCTACAGCCTGACCACCGAGGCATTCGCGCACCTCGGTATCGCAAGCGGGAACGACCTCCCGCGCGCCGAAGAGCTGCGAGCGAAGGCAGAGGCGATTATTGCTGAAGAAGAGGCTGCGGCGGAGTCGGCCTCATAGCACTATGGACTCCTCTGAACTCCAGAAGCTCGCCCAGCACTCCCGCTTTATGCGCGAGGCAGGCTTCGCCCTTATCGTTTCTTCTCTGTTGCTCGCCTTCTTTCTTTTCGTACCGATCTCTTTCAAACAAGCATCTGCTCCGGCGGTAGCCGCAGAGCCGGCGGTACCCGACGCCTTCGCCGACCTCTCGCTTGAGGCGAAGGCAGCGGTCGTCTACGACCTCTCGACCAAGCAGGTCCTCTACGCCAAGAGCGCCGACGCGCAGCTCCCGCTCGCTTCGCTCACCAAGCTGCTCACGGTCTATGCGGCGCTCACGACGCTTGCGCCGGACACGCCGATCACGATCGATGCCGAGGCGACTCGTCTTGAAGCGCCGCACCTTTTCAATGTGGGGCAGACCTTCTCGCTCACCGATCTCGCTCGCCTCACTCTCACCGCCTCTTTAAATGATGGTGCGGCCGCAATCGCCAGAGCGACCGCACTCCGGGAAAATCGCTCCGAGAACGCAGCTCTCGCGGGTGCCGCCGCTGCACTCGACCTCTCACAGACCTATGCGGTCAACGGGAGCGGGCTCGACGAGAGTAGTGCGCTTTCAGGAGGCTACGGCTCTGCCCTCGACCTCGCACGCCTCGCCGGGGCGCTCGTCGCGCGGGCTCCCGACATCGCCGCGGCGACCACCCATAGCTCTGCACACGCCACCTCAGCGGGCGGCACCTCCTACACGGTCAAGAACACCGACCCGATTGTCGGCACGCTCCCGCGCCTCCTGCTCTCAAAGACCGGCTACACCGAGCTCGCCGGCGGCAATCTCGCGCTCGTCTTCGACAGCGGTATGAACCATCCGATAGCCGTCGTCGTCCTCGGCTCGTCGAAGACAAGCCGCTTCACCGACGGGGAGACGCTTGTCGAGGCGACCCTCGCACACTTCGCGGGCGTCACACCGCTCTAGAGCTATGCTTACCTCAAACATTATCAAGGTTTTCATCCCCGCGACGGCCTCCTTTGCTGTCGGGATACTCCTCGCACCGCTCCTCACGCACTACCTCTTCAAGTATCGCGTATGGAAGAAGGTTGCGAGCAAGACGGCGCTCGACGGCACACCAGCGGTCGAGTTCGAAAAGCTTCGCGCCACCGTGCACACCGGCACCGAGACCTCGACACCGCGCATGGGCGGCGTCCTGATCTGGGTCAGTGTGATGATCGTCACACTCTCGCTCTGGCTCCTTGCACGCCTCTTCTCGATCCCTCTCTTCGAGAAGCTCGACTTCCTCAGCCGCAGCCAGACCTGGATACCGCTCTTCGCGCTGCTTGCTGGTGCGGGGATGGGCTTTGTAAACGACCTTCTCGACATTCACCCGTCGGGCGAGAGAGGAGTGCGGCTGCGCACACGCCTTCTCTTCGTCACGCTCGTGTCGCTCTTTATCGGCTGGTGGTTCTACGCGAAGCTGGGTGTCGACGCGATCGGTATCCCGGGTGACGGCACCTTCACGCTCGGTGCGCTTGTGATCCCGCTCTTTATCGTAATCACACTCGGGCTCTACGCAGGCGGTGTGATTGACGGTATCGACGGACTCGCGGGGGGTGTCTTCAGCACTGCCTTCATGGCATACGCCGGGATCGCTTATTTCCAAAATCAGATCAACCTCGCGGCCTTCTCTGCGACACTCACCGGCGCGATACTCGCCTTTCTCTGGTTCAATATCCCGCCGGCGCGCTTCTGGATGACTGAGACCGGCACGATGGGGCTCACCATGACGCTCGCCGTGATCGCCTTTATGACCGACACACCGGGGAACGGCTACGGTATCGCGGCGCTCCCGATCATCGCCTTCCCGCTCGTGGTGACCGTGCTCTCAAACATAGTCCAGGTGCTGTCGAAGAAGTTCCGCGGGAAGAAGGTCTTCCGTATCGCTCCACTCCACCACCACTTCGAGGCTATCGGCTGGCCCTCCTACAAGGTGACGATGCGCTACTGGATCATCTCGATCATCTGCGCCATTGTCGGGATGACCGTTGCGCTCCTTCAGTAGCGTATGAAATTCGTTTCCGGCGATCGCGTCTTCCTTATGCTGGTGCTGGGCGTCGCGCTCGCGGGGCTCGCCATCTTCTCTTCGGCGACGCTTGGGATGCTCGCGCGCGAGTCGAGCTCGGTGTCGAAGGATATCTTCTTGCAGGCAGGGCTCGGACTCGGACTCGGCTTTCTCGCACTCTTCGTCGCTCGTGCGATCCCGCTTACCGTCATCAAGCGCCTCGCGCCCTACCTCTACGCGCTCACGCTCGTCTTCACCGCACTCGTCTTCGTGCCCGGGATCGGCTTTCACTCTGGTGGCGCAACGCGCTGGATCGACCTCGGCTTTACCACGGTGCAGCCGGCAGAGTTCTTGAAGATCGGCTTCGTTATCGTACTCGCGTGGTGGCTCGCTCCGCGCGCGAGGACGCTCGCGAACCCGCGCCACGGCCTCTTTCCTTTCCTTACGATCCTCGCGCTCCCTTCGGCGATCCTGCTTGCTCAACCCAACACCTCAACGACACTCCTCCTGCTTGCCACCGGGGCCGTGATGTACCTCGTCGCCGGAGCACCGTGGCGAGACTTCGGCATCCTGGGGATCGGCGTTATCGTGGCGCTCGGCATCGTGATACTCATGCGCCCCTACGTACTCGAGCGTGTGAAGACCTTTCTCAATCCGTCTGAAGATGCTCTCGGGAGCGGCTACCAGATCCAGCAGTCCCTAATCGCCGTCGGCTCAGGCGGCCTGCTCGGGCGCGGTTTCGGCCAGAGTGTAGAGAAGTTTAACTACCTGCCAGAGCCCGACGGCGACTCGGTCTTCGCCGTCTTCGCTGAAGAGACCGGCTTTGTTGGAGCGACACTGCTCCTCCTACTCTTCGTCGCACTCGCTGCGCGCGGAATCGTAATCGCAGGGAACTCTCGCGACCTCTTCGGCGGACTCCTCGCCCTCGGCTTCTCCTTTATGATCGTCCTGCAGGCCTTTATCAATATCGGCGCGATGATCGGCATTATCCCGCTTACGGGGCTCCCGCTCCCGTTTATCTCGCACGGCGGCACGGCACTCATGGCAGTGCTTATCATGTGCGGCCTCATCCTCAACGTCGCCGCCCACCAGAAAGCCTAGCCGGATAGGCTCTAGGCATTAGGGAATACGCTAGCGCCTAATGCCTAGTGCCTGCTACACTAGTTCAATATGACTATCGTGTTTACCGGGGGCGGTTCAGGGGGGCACTTTTATCCGATTATTGCTATCGCCGAGGCGATGAACGACCTCGTCCGCGAAGAGCGCCTCGTCGCGCCTGCGCTCTACTACCTCGCGCCAGACTCTTTCGACGAGAAGGCGCTTTTTGAAAACGGGATCTCCTATATCCGCATCCCCGCAGGCAAGATGCGTCGCTACTCCTCCTTTCAAAACTATACCGACATGTTCGTCACCCTGATGGGCACCATAAACGCATTCTTCACCCTCTTCCGTCTCTATCCGGACGTCGTGATGAGTAAAGGCGGCTACGGCAGCGTACCGACCGTACTCGCAGCACGTATCCTCCGCATCCCGGTCGTTATCCACGAGTCAGACGCCAAGCCCGGCCGCGCGAACTTGCTTGCGGCAACATTCGCCAAGAAGATTGCGATCTCCTTCGAGAGCGCAGGAAAATATTTCCCTGAGAAGGTGCAGAGCAGGATCGCTCGCACCGGTATCCCGATCCGCAAGGCGCTCACGCGCGTCGAGGCTGAAGGCGCCGAGCAGTACCTCGGGCTCGACAAGACCGCGCCGACTATCCTTATCCTCGGCGGCTCGCAGGGCGCCGTGAAGATAAACGAGGCAATCCTCACCTCGCTCCCGGTGCTCGTCTCCTTTGCAAACATCATCCACCAGACCGGCCAGGCGAACTACAAAAACGTGCACGCGATCGCGCAGGTCGAACTCGGCAAGGACCCGAACGCCTCTCGCTACCACGCAGTGAACTATCTCTCTGAGACCTCGCTCCAGAGAGCTGCGGCGGTCGCAGACCTCGTCGTCTCACGCGCCGGTGCCAACTCAATCGCCGAAATCGGGCTCTGGAAGAAGCCCGCGATTATCATCCCAATCCCCGAGTCGATCAGCCACGACCAACGCACCAACGCATACGCCTTCGCCCGCACCGGAGCAGCAATCGTGATCGAAGAAGGGAACCTTACCCCGCACCTACTCCTCTCTGAGATACAGCGCATCATCAACGACAAAGAGCTCTCTAAGCGCATGGGTGAGTCGGCTGCAGGCTTCACCGACCCAGACGCCGCACGGATCCTCGCGCACGAGGTACTCGCGCTCGCACTCGCGCACGAATCATGACCGTCGTCACGCGCATCCCGCCCTCGCCCACGGGTCGGTTCCATATCGGCACCGCGCGCGCCGCGCTTTTTAACTATCTCTTCGCCCGACACGCAGGCGGCAAAATCGTCTTCCGCAGTGAGGACACCGACCAAGCGCGGAGCAAAAAAGAATATGAAGAGGAGATTGTCGCAGGTCTCACCTGGCTCGGCATCTCGTGGGACACGTTCTCTCGCCAGAGCGAACACACTGCCAGGTATCAAGAACTGCTCGAGAAGATTGTCGGGGAAGGGAAGGCCTACATCTCTTCTGAACCAAGCCGCGAAGACCCAACTAAGACGGTTGAGGTCGTCCGACTGAAGAATCCGGGTACGAGCGTCACCTTCACCGACCTTATCCGCGGCGACATCACCTTCGACACGACCGAGCTCGGCGACTTCGTCATCGCACGTTCGATGTCTGACCCGCTCTACCACTTCGCCGTCGTTGCAGACGACATGGACGCACAAGTCTCGCACGTGATCCGCGGCGAAGACCATATCTCGAACACGCCGCGCCAGATTCTGATCCAAGAGGCGATCGGTGCTCCGCGCCCCAGCTACGCACACCTGCCGCTTATCGTCGACGAGAAGCGCGCCAAGCTCTCTAAGCGCAGCGGCGCCACCAGCGTGATGGACTACCGCGACGAAGGCTTCTTGCCTGAAGCATTGGTCAACTATCTCGCCCTTCTCGGCTGGAACCCAGGCAACGATCGCGAGGTCTTCTCGCTCGCCGAGCTCGTCGAGGCATTCACACTCGAAGGCGTACAGAAGAGCAGCGCTGCATGGGACCGCAACAAGCTCCTCTCGGTCAATCAGCACTGGATGCGCGCACTCTCTGACGACACCTTCCTCTCCCACTTGGAAGCTTCGCTTCCAAGTGGTGAACTTGGAAGCGAAGCTTCCAAGTTACAAAAGGCGGTGCCGCTTTTGAAAGAGCGCGCCCACACCTTCGCTGAAGCGCGCGAGCTGCTTACCGGCGAGCTCTCGTGCCTCTTCACCGAACCCGCTCCCGACCGCTCCCGGCTCCTCGCCAAGGAGCTCCCAGGGCATCCAGACATGACTAAAACAGCCCTAGAATCCCTCCTAGAGCCCCTAAACGCCCTCCCAGACGGCGCTTCTGCCGAGGTGGTAAAAGAGGCCATTATGCCCCTTGCCGACGAGGCAGAGGCAAGAGGGAAGGGAGGTCGCGGAGCGCTCCTCTGGCCACTCCGCTACGCCCTTTCGGGGCAGGATCGCTCACCTGACCCCTTCACACTTATTTCGATACTAGGGAGAGAGGTTGCCGCTTCGCGTGTAGAGAAGGCTATTGCTATACTTGAGGGATGAGTCGCATTCTTTTCGTATTCCTGCTTACTGCCTCCTGCCTACTGCCTACTATCTCTTACGCCGATGCCGCCTCCGACATCCAGGCGCAGATCTCGGTGAATAATCAGCAGCTCGACGCGCTCAAGGCCGAGATTGCCGAATACCAGAAGCAGCTCGACACAATCGGCTCTAAGAAGAACACCCTCCAGTCGACCGTGAATGCGCTCGCACTCTCGCAGAAGCAGCTCGCGACACAGATCAAGGTCACCCAGAACAAGATTGCCTCGGCGAATCTGCAGATACGCGAACTCTCGCTCTCAATCGGCGACAAGGAGTCGACAATCGCTTCGAATCAAAGCGCGATCGCAAAGGCGCTCCGCAGCGTCGCGGCAAACGATCAGATGCCGCTCATCAATCAGCTCATCTCTTCGCACTCCTTGAGTGACGCGTGGCAGGCGACCGATCAGGCGACGCAGTTTAACCTCGCACTCTCAGAGAGCGTCGCTGCGCTGCGTGTCGTGCGCGCCGACCTCGCTGCCAACCGCGACAAAGTCTCGGCGACTAAGGACCAGCTCGTCACGCTCCAGAGAGACCTCACGCTCCAGAAGCGCTCGGTCGACGCGAGCAAGACTGCGCAGACTCAGCTCCTCACCCAGACCAAGAGTCAGGAGTCGAATTACCAAAAGCTCATCGCGCAGAAGCAGGCCGCCGAGAAGGCCTTCGAGCAGCAGCTCATGGACCTACAGGGCCAGTTGAACCTCATCGTCCACCCGGGGCTCCTGCCCAAGGTCGGCTCAGGCGTCCTCTCGTGGCCCTTTAGCAACGGCTTCATGTTCAACTGCACCTCGCGCAAGACCGTCTTCGGCAATCTCTTCTGCATCTCGCAATTCTTCGGCAACACGCCCTTCTCGACGGCCAACTCCCAGGTCTACAACGGCCACGGCCATAACGCGATCGACATCGCCGCGCCCATCGGCACTCCAATCTACGCTGCACTCAGTGGGACAGTGCTCGCCACCGGTAACACCGACCTCGTGCGCGGTTGCTACTCCTTCGGCAAGTGGGTGATGGTGATCCACGGCAACGGTCTCTCGACGCTCTACTCGCATCTCTCAGAGATCGACGTGACGAAGGGGCAGCAGGTGGGCACCAAGCAGCTTGTCGGCCTCTCGGGCATGACCGGCTACGCCACCGGGCCGCACCTCCACTTCGGCGTGTATGCGACTGAAGGGACGCAGATCATGACCCTGAAGCAGTTCCGTGGTGCGACCGTCGGCTGTGCGAACGCCACGATGCCGGTGGCCACCCTCGACGCCTACCTCAACCCGCTTTCGTATCTCTGATTGAGCACAATCACCTACTGGGTAAGGTCGTGGTATGGTTTAGCACATGGGTTTTATCCAGGGATTCAACCAGATAGGGAAGGGTGACGCGGCCATAGCAGGCGGCAAAGGCGCCTCGCTTGGCGAGATGACGCAGGCAGGTATCCCGGTACCGCCGGGCTTCGTGATTCTCTCAAATGCTTTTGAACACTTTCTCGAAGAGACCGGCCTGAACGCCGAAATCGATACGATTCTGCACTCAGTCGATCAGAGAGAAATGCACACGGTAGAAAACGCTTCAGAAAAAATACAAGCGCTCATCTTGAACGCGCAGATGCCCGAAGACATCGCGGCAACCGTACGAAACTTTTATACACAACTCGACACGCAGTTTGTCGCTGTGCGCTCGAGCGCCACCGCTGAAGATTCAGCGAGCGCTGCGTGGGCGGGCCAGCTCGACAGCTTCCTCAATACGACCGAAGAAACACTTCTCACCAACGTGCAGAAGTGTTGGGCATCGCTCTTTACTCCACGTGCTATCTTCTATCGGTTTGAAAAAGAATTGCACAAGCAGAAGATCTCAGTCGCGGTCGTCGTGCAGAAGATGGTGCAGAGCGAGGTCTCGGGTATCGCCTTCTCGGTGCATCCTGTTACCGAGGATTATAACCAACTCATTATTGAGGCGGGCTTCGGCCTCGGCGAGGCGATTGTCTCGGGTTCGGTGACACCTGACAGCTACGTGATCGAGAAAGAGCCGCGACACATCCTCGATAAAAATGTCACCTATCAGAGCCGTGCGCTCTGGCGCGCAGAAAACGGCGGGAATGAATGGCGCGAGCTTTCACAAGAAGAGGGGACCAAACCTGCACTCTCTGACGAGCAAGCACTCGAGCTCGCGAAGATTATCCTACTCATCGAGAGCCACTACGGATTCCCCTGTGACATCGAGTGGGCTTATGAAGCCGGGACGTTCTACATCACCCAGTCGCGTCCCATCACGACGCTCGCACCACCCACATCGCCGCTGAGCACCGGAATCAATCCTGGGGATTATCGTTTTTATGGCTTGTGGAAATGTAACCTCCTCGCTGATTGGTACTGGACACAATGGCTTGTGCCAGAATATGCGTCACAAATAGGACTTTATCTCAAAGATGGAGGCATATTCGTCATCAACGGCGGCAATTTCTTCGTTAAAAAAGAAGTTATCGAAATCATCCGCACTTACGCAAGAGGCATTATTGAGAATCAGGATCGGGAGAAACTCCTAAAACTTCGAGCACTTGCGAACGATGTACATGCGACTGTCATTGCAGAAACCAAACGCATCTGTGCTGGCAATCCGACTGCGGGGAGTGTTCGTGCTGTAGCTGAAGCAGGACGCCACATCATGTTCGCATGGAGTTTTGGTTACTTATTGTCTGAAGTGCTCGATGAATTTCTCATTCCTGCGGCAACGGCCGCTGGAGTGAAAGCAGAGGATATTTCAGCCCTCATTCCTCCATTTCAAACACCACTGTCTGAGGCTCAGGATAGCTTGCGCAACTTAAAGAAGGTACTCGAAGAAAAAGGGTACTGGAACACACTCCTGCAAGATTCCACCGTAGCATTGACCGAGATCAAGAAAGACTCGGAAATGTGCACGATGATTGAGGCACACACTAAACAACACGGCTGGACCACGATGATGAATCTTGTCGGCGAAGATCCAAGCATTGAGGAAATAGTGGACCAAATTACGAACCTCACCCAAAAGAACGAGCATCGTGAATTAGCTTCAGGACATAACTCTAAATTGTCCTTTCTTATTGATTTTGCCGCATCGACCGCTTATCTGCGACAGACGGGCGTTGAGTATTTCTCAATATATTCACGAGATGCAAAGAACTTATTTAAACAAGCCGCTAGGAAGCTTAACATCACGTACCGAGAGCTACTCGATCTCAATCTTGATGAGATTACTAACGGCCTCGACGGTTCGAGTGTAAAAGAGATTATCTCTCGGAGAGTAGGTGACACATGGGCGATTTATACAGTCCCTGGAAATGAACCGCGAGTGATTGATGATTTAGAAATAATCAGACAACTCGTCTCGGTAATGATCCCAAAGGCAGAGGAATCAGAAGATGGAATAATTTCCGGCCAAATAGGTAACAAAGGAATAGCTCAGGGAAGAGTAAAAATCATCTTGTCTCAAGAAGATTTCTCTAAGATGGGGAAAGGGGACGTGCTTGTAGCGACAATGACAAATCCGGATTTCGTTCCGCTCATGCAGAAAGCTGCGGCAATCGTTACGAACATCGGCGGACTACTGTGCCATGCCGCCATCATTTCTCGAGAAATGAACATCCCGTGCGTCATCGGCACCAAGTTCGCCACCCAAGTCCTCCACGATGGCGACCTGGTCGAGGTTGACGCCGATAACGGGGTGGTGCGGATTCTGGAGAAAAGCACGCAACATGCATAACACGGGAGTTATCGAACTGATCAAGAAGACGAGTTGGCACGCTGACTGGAGCGGACTGTTCCCGCTTGTCGAACTTTCTACTTCTTTTCGGGTCTATTTCGACGGTCTGCAGGCAGTATTTGGGAAATCCCTTTCGCATTACTTCGTTTTCTACGAAAATGGCGTCGCCTCTGCGCGGCTCCCAGATGATGAGTATGAAGCACTAGGAAGGTGCCTCGGGGGAAAACTGCATGACGCCGCGTATGCTCGCCATTGGGCGAGCGAGTTCAAGCGCGCGGCAGATGATATTCTCGAGGCAATTCATATCCCTCCCGCCGAGTTCTTAGAGAACCTCGAATCATTTGATAACCTCTACGAGACCTACGGCGCATACAATGTCGGTACCAAAATAGTCTTTGATGTCATGTTCGATTCTTTGAATACAGAAACGAAGAGCCTGCTCGAAGATGCGAGAAAATATTCAGAGACTTTCTACAAGGACAATGGAGAAGTGTTTTCCGCCGCCGCGAATATCATCGTTCAGAAGACAGGATATGAGAAGAAATACGTGCTGATGATGACGCGAGAAGAATTGCTTACCTATGTAAAAACGGAAGTCCTCCCGACACAAGACATTCTTTCATCCAGATACGACGGCTGCGGGATATATTTCTCACTAGAAAAAGGTACCGTCTTACTCAGTGCGACCGAGACCAGGACGATTACAGATAGCTGGATGGTGGGGCAAGGGAGCTCACTGTCGGGAACAGTCGCGTACGTAGGTAAAGTGGTAGGGAAGTGCCGGATTGTTCTCGATTATCAAGATGCCGCACTTGAAGAGGGCGAGATATTAGTGACTGGAATGACCGACCCGTATTTCGTACCACTGATGAAAAAAGCGGCAGCTATTGTGACTGACGGGGGCGGCATGCTCTCCCATGCGGCTATCGTTGCGCGCGAATTGAAAAAACCTTGTATCGTGGGCACGAAGTTCGCCACACAGGTCCTCCACGATGGCGACTTGGTCGAGGTCGATGCCGATAGAGGAGTGGTGCGGAAACTAACTTAATATGCAGAATCCGCTTGGAAATATACAGGACTGGCAACGATTGTTCAGGGTGCAGGGATTACGTTTCTTCATTGATGACATCTGGATGGATCATTACAAAACGCTCGGAGCACTTACGGTAATCATCGACGATGACTACACGAGCTATCTGTCGCGGACGATTATGGAGAGGACACTCGCTGATGGCGTACATTTCATTTCGGATGCAACTGCATTCACAGCGTACGAGGCGGAGTTTCATGGGTATATGAAAAGGGCCCAGGCATACGCTGAAGCTCTTTCCTTTGACACGGCAGCCGAGTCAGAAATCAAGAAACTCCTCAATGAGATCGCTCATTTGTTCTATTTCTATTCAAGGACAGAGTTCTTCTATACTGACGGCGCACAGAGACTCTTCGAAGAGACGGACGAAAGGGCTCTCGGGGAACGATTAGCAAGGATGGGCCAGATCAAGAATGACGGCCGCGAATTTCTCAATGGCATTTTCTTCGGCTCTGACGCAGTATTGTCGCGACTTCTGAAGAGTTTTGAACAGCGCTTCGGGATACCGGAACGCGTACTGCAACAGTATTCTCGAGAAGAGATTTCCGGCCTCTTCAGAGGCAGCCGGGTTTCAGACGAAGAAATCGCCCGCCGTGATGATGCCTTCTATATTCTGGGCAATGACGACACGACAATCATCAAGACCGGGACCGAAGCACGTAGCGACATCCAGGAGTTTATAAATGGGGCGGCTTACGAGCACCGCGACACGATAAAGGGCACTGTAGCGCACCCCGGCAAAGTGCAAGGCAGGGCTCGGATTATCCGGTCAGGCTACGATAATTTTGATATGCTTCATCACCTTATGGACGCGATGAAGGAAGACGACATCTTGGTTGCCGAGACAACGTCGCCCGAGCTTATGCCGGCATGCAAGAAAGCGGGAGGCATCATAACCGACCAGGGCGGCATGCTCTCCCATGCGGCTATCGTGAGCCGAGAATTAAACATCCCCTGTATCGTTGGTACGAGCAATGCAACCGAGGTCATACGTGACGGTGATGTGGTAGAAATGGATGCACGGAATGGGGTAGTGAAGATACTTGAGAAGGGAAGCAGCTGAGAGTAAAAAAACAAAATGGCCCTGTCGCGATTACCGCGACAGGGCCTTGGTGTAGCCGGCTGGCTACGAGAAGTACCGACAGACAATCCGGTACATGCCCGAGAGGATTGCCGGCATGCATTGCGCGTCGTAATCCTCTTGGAACTGCACCGGCCACGGATTGGTGATGTTGGCGTTATACACCGTTTTCATGTCGGCACCTTCCTCGACCACCTTGCCGGCGATCTCGTCGCTTGCACAGACAATCAGGTCATACGACCTCAGATCGACGTCGTGGATATGGCGACGCACATGCTCGGAGAGATCGAGACCGATCTTCTTTGCCGCTGCGAGTCCGTAGGGGGCCGCTTTGCCAGTCCGAGCTGAACCACTGATGCCGGCGCTTTCGCAAACGACATCATGCCCGGCGTTCTTGAGGAACATGCCGAGCACGGCGGCCATCACGGGACTACGGTCGGCGTTGCCGATGCACACGCACAGAATCTTCTTCGTCATGATCACTTCTCCTGTGGAATTGCTATATGGGCCCGGGATTAACCGGAATGGAAGGTACTTAGAACTTCGTTTTCTATGATAGCACGTCTGTATGCCGCTGTCAAGCCCTCTATAAAGTACCGCCGTTTGACTCGGTCAAATGCGGGTATACACTTGTCGTATGGGAATAGAACAACCACAACAAAACGAAGCTGATCCGCGGATCGGCTTTGAGCGCGCCACAGCAAGCTTTAAGGAGAATATCAGCGCTTTGAATGCATTTATCGAGTCGCACGGCGGCGAAGTGCCTGAGGAGGCGCGGGCTGCGTACGAGGAGTTGAAAGAGAAGATTCTCAAACCCTATGCTGTCTGAACAGGCACAACAGTTGGTTGCCGACTTTGAGAAGCAAATCGAGGCGCTGCCGGTTGAAGAAAGAAGTGCGGTGATTAAGCGCATGACCTCACACATCTCTGCGCTCAATGACGATGTAAAGAACGTCTTTAAGTTCATGCAAGAGTCCAAGTATACGAGCGGCGACGGCCTGTACAGAGAGACCGGGCGCAGCGACGCTAATCACGTCCGCGATTTTATCTAGCGTTTTGTATCGCGCGTGCGCCAGAGGAGAAGCGATGCGTAGGTGCGATACGGGGACCATTTTTCTGCAATAGAGAGTAGGGAAGTGCGGGGCGCATTTTTTGGCAAGTCATAGAGGGTCTCCATCGCGCGGATAAGTCCGAGGTCGCCTGACGAGAAGACGTCGCTCCTGCCGAGCGCGAACATAAGGAACATCTCCACCGACCAGGGGCCGAGGCCCCAGATTTTGAGCAGCTCCTCTGCCGCCTCTGCCTCCGAGACTCGTTTGAGCGAGAGCAGGTCGAGCGAATTATTTTTAACTGCCTTTGCTATCTCTTTAAGCGTCTTCACCTTTGCGCCTGAGAGCCCAGCCTTACGTAAGGTCGCCGGTCGAGCCTTTAGAAGCGCCTCCGGCGTCAGGCGCCCTCCGCACACCCCCTTCACCCGAGAGAGGATAGCGGCAGCAGCAGCGAGCCCAAGCTGCTGAGAGATTACCGTTGATACGAGTGATGCAAATAATTGTGCGCGCGTTTTCTTGCCCACCAGTTCCCTAGGCAGGGCAGCGTGGTGTGCGCGTGTCGCCCGGTAGAAGTGCGGGTCAACCCGCTTAAAATGCCTTAAGGCGTCTTGTAATCTCGGCATGCCGAGATTCTAGCACTAAGCTGTTTGCCTGATGAGGCGGTGATATACTAGGCCTATCCATGCTCCGCACCATCTTCTGGTCATTTATCTTCTTCCTTACACTGTCCTTCTTCGGCATCTCGATCCAGGCCATTGTCAACTCTCCCGCCGGTCAGGCGAATATTGCCTATATCGCCAGCCTCTTCTCACAGCTCTGGCTCTTTATCCTCTCTGTCTGGCAGTGGGCTACCGATTGGATCCACGCTTTGGCCTAGGCAGGGCTATAGGGGAGAGATAAGGCTATAGTGCGCACAATATATCTTTTGCGCAAGTCCTGAAGGCCTTGCGCAAAAGATTAGCAACATTTTCCAAACACCAGAGCGTGTTCGTAAAATATTGCTCCCCTATTTCTTAAACGCGATGATGAGCACATGGAGCAAGCTGATAAGCGTACTTGAGAATCCTGTCCAGAATGCGTACACCTCAAGGTTCTTCGGTTTCTTTAATCTCATGGAGAAGAGGATATCACGAGGGGAGAGCTAAAGGGGAATTTTCCCCTACCCTACTTCCCTATCCTTGGGTATTTTTTGCCCGAGCCTAGATCAGCACGTGACGTGTGCGGTGATATAGTCGTATGCTTCATCGACTGAGTCCACCAGCGTGAAGAGTTCCATATCGGCCTTATCGATCGCTGCGTGCCTCTCGTACATAGTTTTTTCGATAAAGCCCAAGAGAGGCTCCCAGTAGTCCTTACCATAAAGGATAATCGGCACCTTGCGGATCTTCTTCGTCTGCACGAGCGTCACGATCTCGAAGAATTCGTCGAGTGTGCCGAAGCCGCCGGGGAAATAAATATAAACCTCCGAGGCGTAGGTAAGCATCACCTTGCGTACGAAGAAATGGTCGAAGCCGAACCGTTCAGTGAGATATGGGTTATAGACCTGCGCGTCCGGCAAGTTGATATTGAGCCCGACCGAGGCGCCGCCGGCCTCGAAGGCGCCCTTATTCGCCGCCTGCATGACACCCGCGCTGCCGCCGGTGATAATTGCGAAGCCTTTCTTCGAGAGTCGTTTCGCGAGCTCTTCAGCGTCCTTGTACGAGCTGTCACCGAGCGTGGCGCGCGAGGAGCCGAAGAAGGATATCGCGAGGCCGTAGCGACGGATAATGTCGAACCCCTCGATAAACTCGGACATGATCTTGAAGATCCGCCACGACTCGATCTTCTTCGGCTTGCAAACAAGCAGTGGCCGCTCCTCAGGCTGCGTGCGTCCGCCCTCGTGGATAACCTTCGCGAGCCGCTCAGCAGTCTCGTGCGCGGGCGACTGGTGCGGTGTCGTGTCGTGCGTCAGGTCATCATTCATGTCTCAATAATACCAAATGAAAGTCATTTGCAATTTGCAGCCAGCGTATAACCTGCAGAGATTGCCGCAGCAGCCGAGGCAAACTGCACCTTGTTCGCAGGAGAGATACGGTCTGCTCCGGCACAGCCCGCGGGGTAATACTTGGTACCGCTCTTAGAGGCGGTTACCGACTCCGGGGTCGCGAGCGGCTCTGCGAGGGCGGTGAGAGGGGGCTCTTCGCGGGCACTCACACTCCCCCGCCTACCCTCTCCGCCCGCAAGGTAGCCAAGAGCGAAGCTCGCCGTTGAGGTGGTCACGAGGACGGTTAAAACGAGCATATCCCGAGGCACTTTGGCGAGGAGACTTTTGCATTTTTCCCGCGCATCTGCTATAGTCATTGGGTAAAACTATACCACTATGGCATCAACTAAGGCCGGAGGCTCCGCAAAAAACCTCAACGATTCGAACCCAAAGTATCTGGGCGTGAAGCTTGCTGACGGCGCACAGGCGCGTCCGGGCATGGTGATCGTCCGCCAGCGCGGTACCAAGATCGAGGCGGGCAAAAACGTCCGTGTCGGCAAGGATCACACGCTCTTCTCGGTCGCGACCGGCAAGGTCGCCTTCCGTACGCGTCGCAAGGTGAGCTACACCGGCCGCATCATGCAAAAGAAAGTCGCTGACGTTATTTAAGATTTAAGTAGCAACAAAAAAACCGCGGTTCCTCTTGGAACCGCGGTTTTTTTGTTGCTGGTTACGCCTCTGCCTCGATAGTGATCGGGAACTTCCCAAACGTCTCAGCAGTCGAGACCGGGATCTCGAAGGTGCCGAGCTCCTTGATCGGCTTCTCGAGCCGGATCGTGTCGATGGGCAGGTCGATATGCGCCTGCTCCTTCACCGCTCGCAGGATATCGTTCGCGCCGACCGCGTCGTAGAGGTGGCCCTGTTCGTTCGCCTTTGTCTTGATCACAATCCGCTTCAGAGCGAGCGTCGTCATGTTCTGCACCAGGAGCGCAGCATCGAGGAGCATATAGTCTGCCATCTTCTTCTGGCGTGACTCCGCCTCTTTAGTGGCGACGGGCGTCGCAGCGACGGCGAGCTTCTTCGGGATGAGATAGTTGAGCGCGTAACCGTCAGAGGTCGTCACAACCTCGTGCGCGCGGCCGACTCCCTTTACATCCTTCATCAAAATTACTTTCATATCAAGCCACCATACTGTAAAGAGAGTTCGACTGCAAGAAGCGTATCACTTGCCGTCGATTAAGAACTTAATCGCGCGCGCCATCTGCGGATCTTTCTTCGCTGCCGCATCAGCAGCAGTGTACGACACCATGATATCAGGCGTGACGCCGTTACCCATGATCCAGTGCCCAAGCGGCGTGACCCAGCGCGCGACCGTCACCTTGAGCGAACCGCCGTCGAGATCGATCAGTGTCTGCACCGAGCCCTTGCCAAAGGACTTCGTCCCCAGAATCGTCGCGGCCTTTGCATCCTGCAGGGCGCCAGCGAATATCTCCGAGGCAGAGGCCGAACCGCCGTCGATGAGCACGACAATCTTCGTCCCGGCTGGCACGTCCAGGTACCCGAGACTCGTGTGCACATTGTTCTTCTCCTTGCCGCCGAAGTCTTCGGTGACCACGCTTGCGCCCTTGGGGAGGAAGTGGCTCGCGATATCGACTGCCGCGTCGAGGTAGCCGCCCGGGTTTGAGCGCAGGTCGATAACGAGCTTCTTCGAGCCAGAGGCCTTGAAGCGCTCGAACGCCTGCCGAAAGAGGTCCGCAGAGTTTGAAGTGAACTCGTAGAGCGCGATACTGTAGACGCCGCTCGCTTCGTCGAGGCTGTCCTTCGTCTCTGGCACCTGGATCGTGTCGCGGACTACCTTTATATCCATCGGCTTGCCGCCCCGGACGATCGTGAAGACGACCGTCGTGCCAATCTCGCCGCGGATCATGCTCACGGCCTTCTCGATCGAGAGTCCGTCGGTCGACTTGCCGTCGATAGTGGCGATTAGGTCGCCTGCCTTGATGCCCGCCGCTTCTGCTGGCGTACCCTTCAGCGGTGCGACGACTGTCAGTATCTTGTCCTTCACATCGATCTCCATCCCGACACCTGCGAAGCTCCCTGAGATATTGTCGGCAAAGATCTTCGCCTCTGCAGGAGGGAAGAAGACGGTGTACGGGTCGCCATACGCGTCGGCCAGACCGCTGATCGCGCCATGGAGCCGCTCCTTCGTTGTGGGGAGCGTCGACGACGAGTGCGTGATCACATAGTTCGCCTCAAGCGCGTTCCACGCCTTCCAGAAGGAGGCAAGGTCGGCGCTCTGATCCGGCGTCGCATCGAGGCCGTCACCAAGGAGCGGCACATGCGCGATAACGGCGGCTGCCGAGCCCCCGCCGCCGAGAGAGAGACCCGCGCCGAAGGCGAGCGCGGCCACAAGCGCAAAGGAGATGCCGCGGGTCACGATGCCCTGTTTGCTCCTTCGTATATCCGCAGATTCCATTTTGCAAAGTGTAGCACACGGCTAATCTTGCATGCTATCCTACGAGCATGATATCTCGACACGAATATCGAGGCGGTGTCTGGATCGACCTCGAACAGCCGACTGAGGAGGAGATGCGCGCGATATCCCAAGAGTTTTCGATCGGTAAGAATATCGAACGTGAGATTCTCTCTCCCTCCCCTGCCCCGCTCGTGGCGGTCGACGACGGGGTCACGCTGCTCGTCTTCCACTTCCCTGCTCACGGTATTGAAGACGGCGACGCCGGCAACCAAGAGATCGACTTTATCGTCGGCGAGCACTTCATCGTGACCGTGCGCTACGAGGTCGTCGTGCCGCTCTACCACCTGAAGAAACTCCTCGAGGCCCAGACCTTCGACGCACGACAAGAGGCGCTCACCACCGACGTGCTGCTCGAGGTCCTCTTCGCGCACCTCTACACCTCGGTACGCGACCACACCAACCACATCGCGACCCGCCTCGAGCGCGTCGAGCAGGAGATGTTCAACAACCACGAGCGCGCGACCGTACGCGCGATCTCGAATATCAGCCGAGAGTTCTTGCACGTCGAGGCGACGCTCGCGAACCAGGAGGAGCCGCTTACTCGATTCCTCAAGGTGCTCTCGGGGCGCAAGTTCTTCGACGCGACGTTTGCCGATCGCTCTGAGCGGATCCTCGCCGAGCGCTCACAGGTCGAGCACCTGATCAAGACCTTCCGCGCAGTCGCAGCCGAGCTGCGCGAGACCAACGCGGCGCTGCTCGAGTCGAGGCAGAACGAGATCATGAAGACCCTGACCATCGTCAACTTCATCTTTCTGCCGCTCGGACTCATAAGCTGGACATTCTCTATGCGCACAGAAGGCATGCCCATTATCGATTCGCCGCATGCCTTTTGGATCGTGCTTGGCCTCATGTTTGGTGTCACGGTGCTTTTGACTGCATTCTTCATCAAGAAACGTTGGTTCTAGCATGGACTGGTTTCTCCATCTCTTCAAGAAGAAAAAGGACGCCGACCACCCTCGGCCCGCACAGATATTTTTTACCAACACCCTCTCTGACCACAAGGAACTCTTCGTCTCTCAGCGTATCGGGCTCGTGACCATGTACTCGTGCGGACCGACCGTTTACGGGAGCCCCCACATCGGCAATCTGCGCGCCTACGTCTTCGCCGACACGATCGCGCGCGTGCTCGCAGCAGCCAGGTACCGCGTGCGCCGCGTTATCAACATCACCGACGTCGGCCACCTGACGAGCGACGGCGACACCGGCGAGGACAAGATGGCTCTCGGCGCTGCGCGCGAGAAGACGACCCCGCAGGCAATCGCCGACCGCTATACAAAAGAATTCATGAGCGACCTCGACGACCTCGCTCTCGAGACCAAGGACATCGAGTTCCCGCGCGCGACCGACTATATTAAAGAGCAGATCGCGCTCGCGAAGACCCTCGAGGAGAAGGGCTTCGCCTATCGCATCCGTAACGGCCTCGCCTTCGACACTTCCCGCTTCCCGGGCTACGGCAAGCTCGGGCATATCGACCTTTCTGCACAGCGCGTCGGCGCCCGTGTCGAGGCCGACTCTGAGAAGCGCCACCCCTCAGACTTCTGGCTCTGGCGCAGCGCGAAGCCCGGCGACCTGCAGCAGTGGGACAGCCCGTGGGGGCGAGGCAACCCGGGCTGGCACATCGAGTGCTCGGCGATGAGTCGCTCGCTCCTTGGTCAAGAGATCGACATCCACACCGGCGGCGAAGACCATATCGCCGTTCACCACAACAACGAGATCGCACAGTCAGAGGCGGCCTCGGGGCGCACCTTCGTCCATTACTGGATTCACAACGCCTTCCTCACCGTCGAAGGACAAAAGATCTCTAAGTCGCTTGGGAACGACATTTATCTGCGCGACATCATTACAAAGAAGATCGACCCGCTCGCGCTGCGCTACTTCTTCTTGCAGGCGCACTACCGCACGCCGCTCTCCTTCTCGTGGGACGCACTCGCCGGTGCTGCGAGCGCACTCGAGCGGCTGCGCAAAATCGCGCGCGAGATTGCCGAGGAGTCGCGGCAAGCGAGCGCGCCTTCTGAGGCGCGCGACCGATTCCTCGCGACGCTGCGCGACGACCTCGCGACTCCGCAAGCGCTCGGCGTCCTCTGGGAGTCGCTCAAGAGCGAGGAGTACGCCCCCGAAGAGAAGTACGGGCTCCTCGAAGACGCAGAATCGCACCTCGGTCTCGCACTCCTCGAGGCGCACGCTTCAAGAGCGGTCGCCGAGATCGATATGCCGCCTGAGTTGCGCGAGTTGCTCGCCCGCCGCGAAGTAGCCCGTATTTCAAAGGATTTTGCAGCTGCCGACCGTATCCGGAGCGAAATCGAGAACAGTGGATATCGTGTGGACGACGGCCCGAATGGCCCGGTGTTGATTCGGACAACTCTTTGATACAATCGGGGCAATGGCCTCTGATCGCGTCCCCCCGCAATCTCTCGAGTCTGAACGCGCACTGCTCGGTGCGCTGCTACTCAAGCCCGACGCAATCCACGACGTCTCCGACCTTGTCCATCCAGACTCCTTCTACGCAGAGAAGCACCGGATCATCTTCGGTGCGATGCGCGAGCTCGCCGAGCGCGGCGAGCCAATCGACCAGCTCTCACTCTCGGCGCGTCTCTCTGACCAGGGGCTCCTCGAGCGCTCTGGTAGCAGGAGCTACCTCGCCGAGCTCGCGGGCTCTGCGCCGGCACCGGGCAATTTCTCTCACTACGCCGAGCTTGTCTCGCGCAAGTTTCTCATGCGCTCACTCATCGATGCTGCCTACGGTATTACCGAATCCGCTTTCGACGAGGCGCGCGAGACGATGGAGGTCTTGGACGAAGCCGAGAAGAGTATCTATGCGATTGGCAACGCTTCAGCGGCGCACAAGTTCACTGCAATCGGTGACAAGATACACGCCGCATGGGAGCGCATTGAGGCCCTCTCACACAAAGAGGACGGAATCCGCGGCGTCCCCTCCGGCTTCCCCGCTCTCGACAACCTGCTCTCCGGCTTCCACCCCTCAGACCTCGTGATCCTCGCCGCACGCCCCTCGATGGGTAAGACCTCGCTCGCCCTCGATATCGCCAGGAACGCCGCCGTGCGCCACAACGTGCCGGTGGGTATCTTCTCGCTCGAGATGAGCTCTGAGCAGCTGATCGATCGCATGCTCGCGGCTGAGTCGTTCGTCAATTCGTGGAAGCTCCGCACCGGCCAGGTGAAAGAGGAAGAGGACTTCAACCGCATCCGCGACGCGCTCGAGACACTCTCGAAGGCGCCTATCTACATCGACGACAAGCCGGGCAACAATATCCTCGCGATGCGTGCCGTCGCGAGACGGCTCAAGCGCGAGCGCGGCATCGGGCTTATCGTCGTCGACTACCTGCAGCTCATGTCGCCCACCTCGACCAAGGCCTCAGACTCGATGGTCCAACAGGTGACCGAGATCTCGCGTTCTCTCAAGGGTCTTGCGCGCGAACTCGAGGTGCCGGTCATCGCTCTCTCGCAGCTCTCGCGTGCAGTCGAGCAGCGCGGCGGCAGGCCACGCCTCTCAGACCTTCGTGACAGCGGCAGTATTGAACAAGATGCGGACGTCGTGATGTTTATCCATCGCGAAGATAAGCAAAACAAAGAGAGCGACCGCCCGAACATCGCCGAGATCCTGATCGAGAAGCACCGCAACGGCCCCACCGGCAAGACCGAGCTCTACTTCGACGAGAAGCGCGCCACCTTCCAGCCCGTCGACACTGCCGGCTACGGCGACCTTGCCGCAGAGTTTTAAATGGACAAGATCGAAGAACTCGCGACGGCGCTCGCTCGGCTCCCCGGCATCGGACCCCGGCAGGGCAAGCGCTTCGTCTATTACCTACTCTCCTCTCCTGCGGCTGAGCGCACGAGGCTCGCCGAGCTCCTCCTCGCTCTTGGCAAAGAGGTTCGTCAGTGCCCTTCGTGTATGCGCTTTTATAACGGCAACAGCACAGCGCCCGCATGCAACTACTGCTCTGACACGCGACGCGACAACACACAACTCATGCTTGTCGAAAAGGATCAGGACCTCGCTGCGATTGAACGCGCCGGCACCTACAAAGGCCGATACTTCGTGCTTGGCGGTGTACTCACTCTCACAGGGAAAGGCGCTATCCGCGAGAAAGAACTCCTGCGAGCGGTTGAGAGCCACTTTAAAAATGGACTTACAGAGGTCGTACTCGCATGCTCAGCGACAAGCGAAGGTGAACATACAGCCGACCACGTACGCGAACTCCTCCTCCCCTATCGCGATCATGTGAAGATCTCGGCACTCGGCCGCGGTCTCGCGACCGGCAGCGAGCTCGAATACTCAGACGCCGAGACACTCCGTGCTGCCCTCACCAATCGTAAAGAAACATAAACTGACTATTAAAAAAACGGGTCCCGAAGGACCCGTTATATTTGTTGCACCGCGTAGGCTTAGAAGCCGTTGAGTCCTGCTCGCACGCTTCGATTCGCATCCTTCCATACGAGGTAGAGCGTGTCGTGCCCGCAATCCTTTGTCCGGAAGGTCTCCACGAGTTCGCACGCCTTCGCAACCTTCGGCCAATTTGGCGCCCCCTCCCCCTTGAAGCAGCGAATAAGCTCTGCGTTACAGTCCTCAAGCAGTTCTGTATCCTCCTCAAAGATCTTGTGGAGCAGTCCGACGAGAAAGAATTCAGGCGCATATTGCTTCCCGATCTCTTTCTCTGCGAGTGCAGCGAAGACTCTAGCGACGATGTATGACTTGATTGCATCCAATCTGAGACTTATCGCCTCTTCAGGTGGAGCATCGCTGACGCACTTCAACTGTTCAGCAATCCTGTCCGAGCCAAGAGCGGCGATAATCCCCTTTATTGTCGTCGGTTTGGATATGTTGTTCGCCACACGAAGCAGATGAGCGATAAGGTTCGGCTGCAACGCGAGAAGCGAGTACACGACGCTCATCGACGACCGACTGTCGTCAACAAACTCCATAAGTCGTTTCTTAAACCGAGAAGGAGCGAAGGTCGTTTTTACCTCGTTCCCTTCTGGTACTACCGTTGTAGTGTCTTTCATCTTGTTGCCCTCCGTAGATAGGATTGTACAAAAACCTCTGATACCTTTATACCATATTTGTCACTATAAGTCTATGGTCGGCATGCTTCCCTACCCGCTCTGTAATGTCGCTTCGCATGTCTCGTCATTGGTTACAGAGGTTGGATATGGTCGATGATTCTGCCGACAGCCCCTGCTTATTCGCTATTACTATATCTATGACTACCACTTCTATCATGCAAAAAAATCTCGCCTTAATCGGTTCCTTCGTTGCAGTGCTGTTTGTGTTCACGTTCGCAGTCGGTGCCTATGCCGCTAATGCGGCGACGATTGATACTCAGCTCGACCTCGGTTCACAAGGTCAAGAGGTGACCGATCTCCAGAATTATCTCTCTACCAATATCAACTGGTACCCGTCAGGTCTGGTCACCGGATACTTCGGCAACCTGACTCAAGGCGGAGTCCAGAAGTTCCAGACCTCTGAAGGCATCGTCTCAAGCGGCACGCCCTCTTCGACTGGCTATGGTCGCGTCGGCCCGACGACCATGACGCGCCTCAACGCCGCCATGAATCTGGGCACTCAGCCGACCGCCTTCAATATCGTGCCCATCATGAGCCCGGTGACCGTACAGCGCGGCTCGACCACCGCCACTCTCTCGTGGACAACGAACCAGCCGACGCTCGGACAGATCTACTGGAGCACAAACGGCATCCAGTCTGACGAAGCGACTGGCCCCAACCAGACGCCGTACATAAGCGGAGCCCTCGCATCAGATGCCGGTGCTGCTAAGTCGACAGAACACTCGATCACTATCTCGAATCTCCAGCCGAACACGACGTACCATTACGTCATGCGCAGCATCGACGCCCAGGGAGACCTGAGTGTCACGCTCGACAACACCTTCGGAACCACGCCATAATCGGTTCTAGAGCTCGAACAAAAAGAAAAGCACTACCATATATGGTAGTGCTTTTCTTTTTGTAAAATTGTTTAACGATCCTGCACGAAGGTCAGTGCGATACCCTTCTTGTCGGCACGGCCGGTGCGGCCGATGCGGTGCACGTAGTCCTCGTAGGTCGACGGGAGGTCGAAGTTGATCACGTGCGAGACGGCTGGGATATCGAGACCGCGCGCGGCGACGTCAGTCGCGACCAGCACGCTCACCTTGCCGCTCTTGAAGGCCTCGAGCGCGCGGATACGCGCACCGTGGGTCTTGTTGCCGTGGATACTCTCTGCGTGGATGTGCAGACGCGAGAGCGCCTTGGCGAGCTTCTCGACACCGAACTTGGTGCGACCGAAGACGAGCACGCGGCTGAAGTCGCGGTTCTTGAGCATCTCTGAGAGTACCTCAAACTTGTCCTGCCCGCGCGGGATACGGACAACGTCCTGGTCGACTGAAGAGGGCGTGTCGCGCGTCTTAACCGAAATGACCACCGGGCTCGAGAGGAAGTCGCCGATAAGCCGCTCGATATCCTTCGACATCGTTGCCGAGAAGAAGAGTGTGTGGCGCTCCTTCTGCATCTTGCCGAGGATCGAACGCATATCGTCGATAAAGCCCATGTCGAGCATCCGGTCTGCCTCGTCGAGGACAACCGTACCGAAGCCCGAGAGGTCGAGCGCGCGGCGCTCCATCAGGTCCTTCAGGCGCCCGGGAGTGCCGATCACAAATGCCGGGTCGTGCTTCAACTGCGAGATCTGAGGGCCAATGTTCGCACCACCGACCGCGACCATCCCGCGGAAGCCGAGACCCTTGGCGAAGCCGGCAAGCTCCTTCTCGATCTGCACGGCAAGCTCGCGCGTCGGTGCCATGATCAGCACGCGGTCGCCCTTCTGCTTCATTACCTTGTCGATAAGCGGGATCAGGAATGCCGCGGTCTTACCTGTCCCTGTCGCGGCGAGGCCGACGACGTCTTGACCGAGGAGCGCGTGCGGGATCGCCTTGTCCTGAATCGGTGTCGGGTTCTCGTATCCGTGCGCGATAATATTCTTCTTCAAATGCGCGTTGATGTCGAAGTCCGAGAACTTGTGCTCGGGGACGAAGACCGGCTCAGAGGTCGTGACGACCGTCTTGTTCATAAACTTCGAGATCTCTGCCTCGGTCTCGCCGAAGACACCGAAGCCGCCACGGCGTGCGCCCCCGCTCCGTCCACGACTGCCACCGAAGCCACCGCGAGAACCGTAGCTGCTCCCGCCACGGCTCGGCCCGCGACTCCCGCCGTAGCTCGCGCCACCGCGTGAAGGGTAACCGCTCCCGCCTGAGGCGGGGCGCGGCGAATACGGGCGGCTGCTGCCGCCACTTCTTGTGGGGGCTCCTGAAGAGCTCCCCGATGATTGATGATTCCAACGCCCTACTTGCATAATGTTGTGTAGCTAAAAAGTAATAGAACAGGCAAAAGCCTTTTTGTGTAGGTCTGCTCTCAAGATTTGGGCTGGCTTAAGAAATCGAGTCGATTTTGACTTTGAGAACCGGCTGGCGATGGCCGTTGCGCTTGAAATAGCGGCTCTTCGGCTTGTACTTCACCACCTCAACCTTCTTTGCCTTCCCGGCGAGAACAACGGTGCCCTTGACCTCCGCGCCCTTGATAAGAGGCGCGCCGATGGTCGTGTCCGAGCCGTTGTCGACGAGGAGCACCTCGCCAAAGACAACCGTGTCACCTTTTTTCAAATCCCCCGGGAGCTTCTCAATAGCAATAGTGTCGCCCTTTGAGACGACATACTGCTTCCCGCCGGTCTTGATTACGGCCACTTCCATAGTCCCCACAATCTAGCATTTCTGCCCTACAAAGGCAAGCTTCTACTCGTCTGCGGCAAGGGGCTTGTCGAGGAGCTCGGGTTCGATGCCGATTTTACTCTCGGCTATGCGGTAGACGTCCTTGTCTATCTTGCCGAGCTCCTTATACCCCGCATTGTAGTGGCTCACTGTCGTGCTCAAAGAGACGCCGAGCTTCTTATAGAACTGCTCATACGAGGCGACGTGCTTGCCGAGCTCCCCTACCCGCTGCTGGATCTCGACCGCCTTCTTCTCGATCTGGAGCGCCTTCAACCCCTGCATCACCGTCTGGAGATAGGCGAGGAACGAGGTCGGCGAGACGATAATGACCTTGTACTTGCTCGATGCGCGCTGGATCAGATTCTCTTCTTCGCCGCCGCCGACCTGGTTGGTGAGGAGGTCGTAGTAGATCCCCTCTGAGGGGATAAACATAAAGGCGAAGTCCATCGTGTTCTCTTCAGGACGGATATACTTGGCCGTCTCGGCGATACGGAGCTTCAGGTCGTTCACAAAGGCCTTCTCGGTGGCTGCACGCTCGGGAGTCCCCACCTGCGTGCTCACGAAGCGGTTGTAGTTGTCGAGCGAGAACTTCGAGTCTATCGGGACAATCTTGTCGTTGACAAAGACTGCCGCATCTACGATCTCGCCGTTCTTAAAGGGGTACTGGATCTGGTACATACCGGGCGGCAGCACGTTCTTAAGCACCGTCTCCAGATAGTACTCGCCGAGGATACCGCGCTGCTTCGGATTCTTGAGCAAGTCTTGGAGCGACTGCAGCTGCTCGGCGAAGCTCTGTGTCTGTCGACCGATCTCCTTTACCGAGGTGACCTCTTGGGTGATCTCTTTGATCAACCGCGACGACTCAGTGAACTGTCGGTGCGAGTTCTCCTGCATCTGCTTCGACGACTCGGCAACGCGCGCGTCGAGCGTGCGTTCGAGATTCTGCAGCTGCTGCTGGAGGAGCACCATACCACTCCCCTCTTCGACCGGAGTCTCACGCCGCTTAAAGATAAAGTAAAGCCCGATACCCTGTACAAAAAGGAGGCCAAGAATAAGGAGGGCGATAGTGAAGATATCCATGTCTGATATAATAGCGCGCATATGGCTATCCACGAAACATTGAAGCAAAGTATCCCCGACGCGATGCGCGCTCGAGACGCAGTGCGGCTCCAGACGCTCCGCTCGCTTATCACCATGATGACCAACGAGGTCGTCGCCAAGAAGCGTAAGCCGGACGAGTTTCTCACCGACGAAGAGGCGCTCGCAGTCGTGAAGCGTGCCGCGAATCAGCGCAAGGACTCTATCGAGCAGTTTGAGAGGGCCGCCCGCCACGACCTCGCTGAGCCCGAGAAGCTTGAGCTCGCGATTATCGAGTCGTACCTCCCCCCGATGATGTCGCGCGAAGAGATCGAGACGATCGTCAAAGCGAAGATGGCCGAGCTCGGCGTCTCCTCGAAGGCCGAGGCAGGCAAGCTCACCGGCACCCTGATGAAAGAGCTCCGTGGCCGCGCAGATGGTTCTGATGTGAAAGCCGTCGTTGACTCGCTCCTTACGCACTAACCGCTATTGACAGGCAGCGGCTTTTTGCCATACTCCAGACATGTCCAACCCATTGGAGGGAAAGAAAATGCACCCTGATTTGGAAAGGATTATGAAGAAGGTCGCTGACGAGCACCCACCTGTCGCGACAACCAAGCTGCCGGAGGTAGAGGCTTCAGAGCCACCGATACCGACAGCCGAGGAGAAACTCCGGAAGATGTTCGGAGAGAACCTTGGAGAGGTGCGTCGCGATGCTGCAGCTCACGCTCGGCAAATCGAGAGTACCCACCCCGATCTTTAACTTTAACGATTGACCCTTACAGACCGCGCGGGAGCCCCAGGCTACCCGCGCGGACTTATTTTTATATGCAACAGGAACGCCCTACTTCCCTCTCTCCTTTTTTTCTGTTATAAAACATCTATAGACGGCCTCATCGTCTAACGGCTAGGACAGATCCCTCTCACGGATCAAATCGGGGTTCGATTCCCCGTGAGGTCACCACAGTAGAGATTAAACCCATTTTCGGGAAATCCGTTTTTGCCTGTGCGAGGAAGAGCCACTGATTCTGGGCGGCGCCGCGCGCTTCGCGCGCGTGGAGGGTGAGGTTCGAGCCGAAGACTTTTTGGAGGGAGGATTTTTTGGAGGGGTAGTTCTGACTTTGGGCTATTCCGTGAAGCGCTTGCGCTTCGTTTATCCACTCTCGCATCGGTTCGAGCCACACGGCGGCGTTTCGTTCAAGAAGCAGGGATTGTTCCTGCAACGACCTCTTTTGCGACATCAATTCGCGCTTGCGCGAGAGGTACTCCGCGCGCTCAATATCCTGCTCCACAAAGAGGTCGGTGATGCGGGCAATTTTGCCGTCTAGCTCGGCAATCTTTGCCCGCACCTCTTGAACGGATGCCGCCGTATTTTGAGAGTCATTTTTTGCATCCTGATCGGCTAGGCGGTTGAGTTCAGCCGCCCACTCTGACGGGAGGACAAAACGAGCGAGCAATTCTGAAAGTTGAAAATCCAGTGATTCTTCTCGAATGTATGGTTGTGTGCAAGTCGTACCCTTTTTGGTACAGCGATAATACACATACCGATGCGTATTGCCGTTCTTTTGGTGCTTCAGTTTGTCCTCGGCGGTGATGCTCATACCACATTCGCCACAGTGCAAGAGACCGCAATACGCTTGCGGTTCGTTTGTCGTCTTGTTGTGCGCGCGACCACGAAGTACCAAAACTTTTTGCACGACATCAAAAAGTTCTTTTTTTACAATTGGCGCGTGCTTGCCCTCGTACATCTCGCCACTGTATTTGAAATGGCCATAATAAAAAGGATTGGAAAGTAGGAAAGATATTTGGTCTCTCTTTAGCGGCTTGCCGCCACCCTTTCTCCACGACCCTCTCGTCGCACCTGTCTTGATGCCATTTTGGAATAAGAAATTAGCGACATCTTCAAGTCGTGATTCGTTCTTTGCATAGAGCTCAAAAGCTTTGCGCACGAGCGGCGCTTTGCGCCGATCCACGATGATAGTTTTAGTGCGCGGGTCGTTGAGATAGCCGAGCGGCGCGAGGCTGGGATAGATGCCGAGACGCGCTTTCTGGCGCAGACCCCGCGTCACATTCACGCTCAAATCGCGGATGTACTGATTTGCCATGCCGAACTCAACGGACATCATCAAAACATTGTCGGCGGGATAATAATTGCGGTCATGCGTTTTTATATCTGCGATAACACTATTCTGCAAAAGCCACTGTATTTGTCCGCCATCCACGGGATTGCGCGACAAGCGATCAAGCTTCCAACACACAATGCCTTGCGCTTCGCCCTTTTGTATTCGCGCCATCATATCGTTAAATATTGGGCGCCCCGGCTTCTTGGCTGACTGCTTCTCGACGAATACCTCAACGATGTTGAGTCGTTCCTGCTTCGCGAGCGCCTGCAGTTCCGCAAGCTGTGATTCGATAGACAAAACCTGCTTGTCCTCGACATCGGTACTTTTGCGTGCATAGAGGAAGTACTGCATAGGTGTATTATATAACAGATGAAAAGCGTACTTATAATCCATGGTTGCCCATCGAGTATGGAAAGTGCCATGAATCCGGAAACAAGAACCTATGACAAGCACTGGATACCTTGGATCAAGCAAGAACTTATTGCGCGAGGTATTGAAGCTCAGACTCCATTCATGCCGAATCCATGGGCTCCAGTGTACGAGGATTTTAAAAAGGAATTTGAGAAATATCCTGTTGATGAAAACACGACCCTTATTGGCCACAGTTGTGGATGCTCATTTCTCGTCCGTTGGCTCGGGGATACAAAACAGAAGATACATAAACTAATACTCGTTGCTCCGTGGAAAATCGCAGACGACAATGAGGTAGTTAAAAAGGCGTTTTATGAATATCCGATAGATGAGGAAATAAAATCCCGTGTTGATGAAATCGTGATGTTTACTGCAGACGACGAAGAAAAAGAAGGAAAAGAAAGTTTGGAGATGTACGAAACTTCTCTGGGTGGGAAAATAGTCGAGCTCAAAAGTCATGGTCATTACACTATGGGCGATATGGGAACAACAGAATTTCCAGAATTATTAGAAGTGATTTTGAAATAAAAATATGGACGACAAACAATTTCTCCAAAAGGCAATAACGAAAGCGAAAGAATCTGTTGCACAGGGCGGTTTTCCTGCCGGTGCGATTGTCGTTAAAAATGGAGAAATTGTTGGCGAAGGAGTTAGTGTTGGGAATAAACTAAATGACCCGACGAGTCACGGCGAAATGGCCTCGATACGAGAGGCATGCAAAAACCTTAAAACTTCTGATCTGTCTGGCTCCGTTCTTTATGCGTCTATGCAACCATGTCTGATGTGCCTTGGCGCGTCTATGTGGAGTGCAATTCCAAAAATAGTTTTTGCATGCCCGAAAGAGAAAGTGTCGGCTGATTACTACGGCGGAAATTACCAGCCGTCCATAATCAATTCTGAATTGACGCGCCCGATTGAATTAGTCCATTTCGCCGAACTGGAGGAAGAATCTCTGGCTGTTGTGCGTGAATGGGAAAAATCACTATGAATACCGACACGCTCGCAAAGTTTCTAAATGAGGCAAATAAAGCAACCTACGCCAACAAGGGCGCACCGAAAGTCGCGCCCTCGCGGCCAAAATCCGAGGACTACCATTTTGAAAAAGACGGATTGATTTATCACGATACTTATTTTGGCGGTCGCGACTTTATCGGCGAGGAAATCATATATGAAAATGAAAAGCCGGTATGGGGTGCGAACTATTTCGGCTTTGTTCTTGATGAAAAAATAAGTGAGAAAGATGTTTATGATTTCCTCCGAAAAGCGCTTATGCAAGAGTACGACGATGTGATTCCAGTGCGCGGACCAAGCAACTTTTCCGCCGATGATAAAGAATATCGTTTTGTTGCCGACGGCGATCTTGCGAATTTTTCGGGGAAAGAAGAAATCATATTTGGCGGTAAAGTTGTTTATCGCTGTTTAATACACGGCGGTTCTATCAAGTAAGGGAGCTTCGCTGGTTTCAGACCCGCCAGCGAAGGGGCTGGTGCGCGAACGGGAGGGTGGGTCAAGCACACTATGTATTGCATTCCCCTCCAAAAAATCCTCCCTCCAAAAAGTCTTCGGCTTCTGAATTTTTGAACCTCCCCCACGCGCGCGAAGCGCGCGGAACCGCCCAAAATCAGTGGCTTTATCTCGCACAGGCAAAAACGGATTTCCCGAAAATGGGTTTAATCTCTACTGTGGTGACATTATACAACAAAGCTCGAACCTATTTCGCCCAGCATCCCTAACTCTCTCGCCCGCTCGCAGACTCGCGGGCTCGCCGCCGCGGACGGCGGCCCCGAGCCCTGTCCGCGCATTTCTCT
>Ga0172379_10002355_pt1 | contig 33752 bp, 32 predicted proteins | sample GrowelOW334metaG_FD_119756 | JGI IMG/M metagenome (GOLD analysis project Ga0172379, IMG submission 119756) | Groundwater microbial communities from an aquifer near a municipal landfill in Southern Ontario, Canada - Groundwater well OW334 metaG | ecosystem: Environmental > Aquatic > Deep... | reverse complement strand
TCGCCCAGGTCGAGTACCTGATGCAGGATTCGGAATCGGTGTTCCTCTTCGTCGAGGACGAGGAACAACTCGACAAGGCGCTGGAGGTCCGCGAGCGCCTGCCGAAACTGCGCAAGATCATCGTCTGGGACATGGAAGGCCTGCGCGATCTCGACGATGCCCAGGTGATCAGCCTACAGCGGTTGCGCGAGATCGGCCGCGAGCGCATCGCCCGGCTGGGCGCCGCCGCCACAGCCGAATGGCAGGCGCGCATCGACAGCAGACAACCCGCGGATCTGGCAATCCTCATCTACACCTCGGGGACGACCGGGCGCCCCAAGGGGGCGATGCTCTCCCATCACAATGTGATTTTCACCATCCGCGGCTACAACACCATCATCTCGCAAAACGAGCAGGACGAGCGGATGTGCTTCCTGCCGCTGTGCCATGTCGCGGAGCGTCTCGGCGGCGCCTATTTCGCGCTGTACACCGGCACCTGTCTCAACTTCGTCGAGAACCCCGAAACCATACCCGAGAACGTGCGCGAGATTGCCCCGACGGTGTTTACCGCCGTGCCGCGCATCTGGGAAAAATTCTACTCGGGCGTGATGATCGCCCTGTCCGAGGGCACCGCCTTCGAGAAGTGGGCTTACCGCATGGCGATCGGTGTCGGCATGCGCATTGTCGCCGCCCTTGAGGCCGGGAAACCGGTCGGGGCGGCATTGCAGGCCATGCACTGGCTGGCGCGTGTGCTGGTGTTGGACAACGTGAGAAGGAGCATCGGCATCCATCGCAGCCGTTTCCTGGTGACCGGCGCGGCGCCGATCTCGCCCGACCTGGTGCGCTGGTACATGGCGCTGGGAGTGCCCATGCTGGAAGTCTGGGGGCAAACCGAATCCGGCGGCGGCTCGACCGGAATGCCGATCGAGCGGATCAAACCCGGCATGATCGGCACCGCGGCGCCTTACAACGAGGTGGTGGTGTCGCCCGAGGGCGAACTGCTGATCCGCGGCGAGAACGTCTTCATGGGCTACCTAAACCAGCCGGACAAGACCGCGGAGACCGTCGACGCCGAGGGCTGGCTGCATACCGGCGATGTCGGCTATGTCGATGCCGACGGCTATTTCAAGATCTCCGACCGCCTCAAGGACATCATCATCACCGCCGGCGGCAAGAACATCACGCCCTCGGAAATCGAGAACCAGCTCAAGTTTTCGCCCTACATCACCGACGCGGTGGTGATCGGCGACAAGCGGCCTTATCTGGTCTGCCTGATCATGATCGACCAGGACAACGTGGAGAAATTCGCCCAGGACCACGACATTCCTTTTTCGAACTACGCCAGCCTGTGCCGCGCACGCGAAGTGCAGAAGCTGATAGAGTCCGAACTGGAGCGGGTGAACCTGCAATTTGCCCGCGTCGAGCAGGTCAAGAAATTCCGCCTGATCGAGAAGAAGCTGGGCGCCGAGGACGAGGAACTCACCCCGACCATGAAGCTCAAGCGAAAGTTCGTTAGCCAGAAGTACGCAGAACTTATAGAATCCATGTACCGTAACTAATAATCCGAGGAGGTCACAATGAAGCACATGACTCGCACTGTCGCCGTATTGGCGGCTGCCCTGTTGGCCGGCGGCGCCGCACAGGCAGATCAGGGTGTCACCAAGGACCAGATCGTCGTTGGCTCGATCCAGGATCTGTCCGGTCCGCTGGCGGGCTTCGGCAAGCAGCTCAAGTTCGGCATCCAGATGCGCGCCGACGAGATCAACGAGAGCGGCGGTATCAACGGACGCAAGCTCAAGATGGTGATCGAGGACAGCGGCTACGACCCGAAGAAGGGCCTGCTCGCCGCGCAGAAGCTGGTCCAGCAGGACAAGATCTTCGCCATGGTCGGCACCCTCGGCACCGGCGTGGCGATGGCGAGTTTCCAGCCGATGTTCGAAAAAAACGTGCCGAACCTGTTCCCGCTGACCGCCGCGCGCGAAATGTACGAGCCCCTCAACAAGCTCAAATTGTCGTTTGCCGCCCCCTATTACGACCAGGTGCGCATGGGCGTGAAGTGGCTTGCCAAGGAGCGCGGCGCGAAGAAATTCTGCGCCATCTATCAGGATGACGAGTTCGGTCTCGAAGTTTTTCGCGGCGCGGAGCAGGGCCTGAAGGACATGAAGCAGGAGTTCGTCGAAAGGACCACATTCAAGCGCGGCGCCACCGATTTTTCGGCGCAGGTGGCGAAGATGAAGAGTTCCGGCTGCGACACCGTGGTTCTGGGCACCGTCATTCGTGAGACCATCGGCACCATCGGCACCGCCAAGAAGATGGGCTGGGATCCGCAATTCATGGGTTCCTCGGCGGCCTACACCGACCTGATCCACAAGCTCGGCGGCAAGGCCATGGACGGCCTCTACGCGACTTTCCAGACGGGCGTGCCTTACATGGACGATCCTTCCAAGAACCTCCGCGAATGGGGTGCGCGCTACAAGGCCAAGTTCAATGAAGATCCCGGCCTGTTCTCCGCCTACGGATATGCAGTGGTCGACCTGTTCGCCCGCGCGGCGCAAAAAGCCGGTCAGAACCTGACGACCGACAGCCTGGTGAATGCCTTCGAGACGACCAGCTTTCCGCGCGACATGTTCGGCAGCCCCGAGTTCAAGTTTTCCAAGACCGACCATCTCGGCAACAAGCGCTCGCGCATCGGCCAGATCCAGAACGGCAAATGGACGGCCGTCACCGACTATCTGGACAACTGAGCGCCGCAGACCCAGGACTGACGGCGCCCGCGGGCGCCGTTTTTTATAGAATCGCGACCGCCGGATATCTTTGATCGGCGCAGGCGTGGAAGATGCAGGTATGAAGATCCGCTTCAGCAAGATGCAGGGGCTCGGCAACGACTTCGTCGTCATCGACGCCGTGCGCCAGGATGTCCGGCTCACCGCGGCGCAGGCGCGCCGGATTGCCGATCGCCACTTCGGCGTCGGCTGCGACCAGATCCTGGTGGTGGAAAAGGCCGATCGGGACGGCGTGGATTTCGGCTACCGGATATTCAATGCCGACGGTGGCGAGGTGGAGCAGTGCGGCAACGGCGCCCGTTGCTTCGTGCGCTTCGTGCATGATCAGGGGCTCAGCGACAAACGCCAGATCCGCGTCGCGACGCTGTCGGGGATCATCGCACCGCGCCTGGAGGCGAACGGCGAAATCAGCGTCGACATGGGCGTGCCGGTGTTCACGCCGGACGCGATCCCCTTTGTGAGCGACAGCGCCGAGGTGGTGCAGCCGTTGCGAGCAGGCGAGCGCGACTTCGCCATCACCGCCGTGTCGATGGGCAATCCGCATGCGGTCCAGGTGGTCGACGACATCGACCGCGCCGCGGTCGAGCGGGACGGACCGCTGATCGAAGCCCATCCGCGCTTCCCCCGCCGCGTCAATGCCGGCTTCATGCAGGTGCTGGAACGCCACGCCATCCGCCTCCGGGTGTACGAGCGTGGCGCCGGCGAGACACTGGCGTGTGGCAGCGGTGCCTGTGCCGCCGTGGTCGCGGGTATACGCCGCGGCTTGCTCGACAGCCCGGTGCGGGTGACGACGCGCGGCGGCGACTTGCGGATCGCCTGGGAAGGCGGCAGCAGCCCTGTCATAATGACGGGGCCGGCCGCGACGGTATTCACCGGCGAAATCGACCTGCCCAATCAGACATCAGAGGAAACACATGAACGCCGCCCTGGAAGCCAATGAAGTTGCCAGCTACCTGAAGAACCATCCGGAATTCTTCGACCACTACGCCGAACTGCTGGCGCAGGTGCATATCCCCGATCCGCACGGGGGCCGCGCCATCTCCATCACCGAGCGCCAGCTCGGCAGCCTGCGCGAGCGCAACAAGCAGCTCGAAGCCAAGCTGACCGAATTGATCCGCTACGGCGAGGAGAACGACGCCATCTCGGAAAAGATCCATCGCCTGACCGTCGCCCTGATCGCCGCCGCCGACTATCGGACGGTGGTGCGCACCTTGTATTCGCATCTCGGCGGTGCCTTCGCGGTGCCGCATGTGGCGCTGCGTTTGTGGGGCCTCGCGGCGAACGAGTCGGCTCAACAAGCAGAATTCTCGCCGACCGAAACTGCCACGATCAGCCTCGCCAAGGAGCTCAAACATCCCTATTGCGGCCCCAGCGCAGGCATCGCCGCGCTGGCATGGCTGGGCGGTGGTGTGCGTTCCCTGGCGCTGGTGCCGCTCAAGCGCGACGACGAAACCGTCGGCCTTCTGGCGCTCGGCAGCGAGGAAGCGCATCGCTTCTATCCCGAGATGGGCACCCTGTTTCTCACCCGCATCGGCGACATCGCCGCCGCCGCCTTGTCGCGCACCGTGGATTGATCACCGGTGAGCGCCCTGCGCGACCAGGGAGCCTTGGCAGCGCAGGCTGTCCAGGACATCGCCGAGGCGTTCCTCGCCGCCCTGACCCACGAGCGCCGCGCCAGCCCACATACCCTGGACGCCTACCGGCGCGACCTGGCGATGCTGCTACAACTCACCGCAGCCACCACACTGGAGCGGCTTGCCGCGCTGAGGGCGATCGACATCCGCCGCTGCATCATGCAATTGCACAGCCGCGGGCGTTCGCCGCGCGCCATCGCCCGCACCCTGTCGGCCTGGCGCAGCTTTTATCGCTGGCTCGGCCGGAATCACGATCTGCCGGCCAATCCATGCCAGGGCGTGCGGCCGCCCAAGCGCCGCCGCGATCTTCCCAAGGCGCTGTCGGTCGACCAGGCCGCCGCCCTGCTCAACGCCGCCCCCGCCGACGGACTGCTCGATCTGCGCGATCGGGCGATGTTCGAGGTGTTCTATTCCTCCGGCTTGCGCCTGGCCGAGCTGGTTTCGCTGGACATCGGCGCGGGGCTGGATCCAACCGCCGGCGAAGTGACGGTCACCGGCAAGCGCAGCAAGACCCGCGTCGTGCCGGTGGGGAACAAAGCATTGGCTGCCGTGCAAGCCTGGCTGGAGCGGCGCCACGAGATCGCGGCAGATGGGGAGCGCGCGCTGTTCATCAGCCGGCGCGGCACGCGTATCTCGCCGCGCATGGTGGAACTGCGCCTGACCCGCTGGGCGCAGCGCCAGGGCCTCGGCCTCAAGGTCCATCCCCACATGCTGCGCCACTCCTTTGCCACCCATCTGCTGCAATCCTCGGGCGACCTGCGCGCCGTGCAGGAGATGATGGGCCATGCCAGCATCGCCTCGACCCAGATCTATACCCATCTCGACTTTCAGCATCTCGCCAAGGTTTATGATGCGGCCCATCCGCGAGCGCGAAAGAAATAGCCCAATATCGCCGGAGTTCGCTGGCGTCCTGGCAGCGCGCTCCGCAACAGTCACTTCAACCTGGAGGATTCACTTCATGTCCATTAACCTTAGATGCATCATCCACCTGGCCTGGCTGCTTGGCGCGGCTGCCCTGGCAGCGCTGCCGGGCGCAGGTTCGGCGCTGGCCGCGGAAGAGGCGGCGCCCGCCGGCGACACCGTGCGCCCAGAGATCGGCAAGCCCTTGAAGGAGGCGCAGGAGTTGACGGCAGCCAAGAAGTATCGGGAAGCATTGGCAAAGATCGACGAGGCCGAGGCCGTCCCCGCCAAGACCCCGTATGAGTCGTACGTGATTTTCCGCAATCGCGGCGCGGCTGCATTCGTCGGCGGCGAGGTCGACCTTGCGGCGAAATCGTTCGCGGCGGCGATGCCCTTCGATCGGCTGACGACAGCCGAACTCATCGATATTTCGCGGGCGCTGGCGGTGCAGTTTTATAACAAGCCCGATCATGCGAACGCCATCGTCTGGGCAACGCGTTATCTGGAAAAGGGTGGTCGGGATCCGGAGATCAAGGTTTTGCTGACCCAGGCGCATTTCCTGAAGAACGACCTGGCGGGCGCCGCCGCCCTGTTACAGAAGTTCAACCGCGAGGAAGAGGCGGCGGGAAAAGTGATGGCCGAGAGCCAGCTACAGCTCTGGGCGAATTGCGCGATGAAGCTGAACCGCAATGCCGAACTGGTGACGGCCCTTGAGAAGCTTGCAACCCACTATCCCAAGAAGAGCTATTGGACCGATCTGGTCCGGCGGGTCCAGGTGGATCCGGCCTTCTCCGAGCGTCTGGCATTGGACGCCTATCGGCTGCAATCCCACGCAGGGTCGATCGCCAGCCCCGAGGAATCTTTGGACATGGCCGGTCTCGCCATGCAGGCGGGGTTCCCGGTAGAGGCGAAGAAAGTGCTTGACCAGGGCAAGGCGGACAAGTTGCTGGGCACCGCAGCGACGGATGCAAAGCTCAAGAAATTGGAGGAACAGGTCAGCAAGGGTCTGGCGGAAGATCTCAAGTCCCTGGCGCAGGACCAGCAGCGCGCCAGCGCGGCGAAGACCGGGATCACGCCGGTCAATATCGGCTTCAATTTCGTCTTACACGGCCAGTTCGAAAAAGGCATTGCTCTGATCGAGCAGGGTATCGCCAAGGGCGGCCTCAAGTATTCCGAAGATGCCAAGCTGAAGCTTGCGGTTGCCTGCCTCTATGCTGGCCAGAAGGACAAGGCGGTGCAGGTGCTCAAGTCAATTGGGGGGAGCGACGGCACCGAGGTACTGGCGAAGTTATGGCTGATCCGGATAAATCAGGGCTAGCCGGAAGCGCCGCAATTGCCGTCGCGGCCTACGCCGGGGTGTCCAGAATGTTGTGCCAGAACATCGCCCGGCCCATTTGCGGGTCGAGCTGATAGGGCACATAGCCGCAGGCCTTATAAGCCGACTGGGCGATGGTATTGCCTTCCAGTACTTCCAGCGTGATCTTGCAGCAACCCATGGCGCGCGCGCTTGCCTCGATGCGCGCCAGGAGTTGCTTGGCGATGCCTTGCCCGCGGAATTTTCCGGCCACCGCCAGGTCGTGGATGTTCAGCAAGGGCTTGCAGGCGAAGGTCGAAAAACCCTCGATGCAGATGGCGAGTCCCGCCGGCTCGCCATCGACGAAGGCCAGCAAACCCCGCATCCACTGCCGTCGGCGCAGTTCCGCCACTAGATTTTCACGGGTGGACGCCGACAAACCGCCGCCGCCGCCCATCGGATCGAGGGCGTAGTCGTTGAGCAGATAGACGATGGCGTCGGCATGCGCCGGCAGCGACAGATCGGCGTCCACGATTTCGATCACCTTATTTCCCACAATACTTCCCACAATACCTCCCACGAGTCATATGGAATTGGCAGCGCCGTTAGGCACGCCGGCCGACGATCACCAGGTCGCGCTCAACGCCATCGAGCACGGCGACGCCAGGCAATACTCCCCAGCGCGCGAAGTCGAAAGCCTCGAACAACGCCAGGCTGGGGAGATTGTGGCCGAAGATGAATCCGAGCAGGTTGTCGACTTCCAGCGCCGCTGCTCCCAGCAGGGCCTGCGTCAACAGGTAGCGCCCCAGCCCGCGCTGCCGGTGGGCCTCATGCACATAGACGCTGAGCTCGGCGCTGCGGTGGTAGGCCGGGCGTCCGTAGAAGGAGGAGAAACTCAGCCAGGCCGCGATGCCGCCGTCGCGTTCGACCACCCAGAGCGGCCGCGATGCCGGCGGGTGTTCCTCGAACCAGCGGATGCGGCTTTCCACCGACACCGGCTCGGTGTCCGCGGTGACCATGCGTGAGGCGACCGTGGCGTTGTAGATCGCCACGATCTGGGAAAGATCCTGGCGACGGGCGATGCGATGGGTGATGGTCAGGTCATGCATGTTTCATCCTGCCTGTCATTGGCGATTATTGGCCATTCGACTGCAACAACGCCGGGTTGCGGTCGAGGCCGCAGGCGACGAACCCGCTCATACCGACCGGCAGGGTCGCATGGGCGGCCAGCGCTGCGGCTTGTGAGGGAAATTCGGTGAACACGCAGGCGCCTGAACCGCTCATGCGCGCCGCGCCGAACTGCCGCAACCAGTCCAGGTGCCGGGCGACTTGAGGGTAGAGGCGGCAGGCCACCGCTTCCAGGTCGTTGCCGCCGATGCCGGGGCGCCAGGCGGTGGCGCTGATGGCCGGCGTATCGCGGCGCAAGTCGGCTGCGCCGAAAATCTGCGCCGTCGGCACCGCCACCGGCGGCACCAGCACCAGGTACCAGGCGGTCGGCAGGTCGACATCGACGAAGCGTTCGCCGACGCCTTCGGCGAAGGCGGCATGTCCGTGGATGAAAATCGGCACGTCGGCGCCGAGCGCCAGGCCGAGCTGCTGTAGCTCGGTCGACGACAGCCGCGTGTCCCACAGGTGGTTCAGCGCCAGCAGGGTGGTGGCGGCGTCCGAGCTGCCGCCGCCCAGCCCGCCACCGAGGGGCAGCCGCTTGACCAGGCGGATCTCCACGCCCTGGCTCGTCCTGGCGGCTTGCTGTAGCGCCCGCGCCGCGCGCAGGCACAAGTCCTGGTCGGGCGGCACGCCGGGGAGCCGGGTGGCCACTTCGATGCGGCCATCTTCGCGCGGGGCGAAGCTCAGGCTGTCGCCGAAATCGAGGAAGCGGAACACCGTCTGCAACAAGTGGTAGCCGTCCGGGCGGCGGCCGACCACATGCAGGAACAGGTTCAGTTTCGCCGGCGCCGGCCAGGTGCGTCGCCAGGCACTCATGGCGCGATCTGCCATTCGTCGACTTTCAAACGCACCTCGATGTCTTCGCGTTTCAGTTCGATCAGTGCGGGCAAAGCATCGGCGGCGTCGCTCGCGTAGTCCGGATAAGCCACTTGCCAGTCATCCGCCACCATCCGTTGCGGCCGTCCCGAACGATCGTGGTGAACACCCAGCGCCCCGGCCGGGACATCGGCCATCAGCCAGCGCGGCAGCGCCGAGAGCGGCAGGGCGAAGCCAAATACCTGGGCGGAAAGGGCTTGCCAGTCGGGCGCGGCGAACTCTTGCCGGTCGGCGGTGGTCAGGCGTGCCCCGGCGGCGTCGCGGGTCAACTCGGCGATGCCCTGGCCGAGTGGCGTGGCGACGAAGATCTCGTCGCGCTCCGTAGTGTGTCGCCAGGTGATGTTGACGGCATAGTGCTGGTCGCCTTTGTTGGCGGCGAGGCGTCCGGCCAGGAAGAAGTCGTTGCTGGTTGTGCGGACGGGACGCTGCGTCGGCAGCGCGGTGCCAGGCATTTGGGCGCATGCCGCTAACAGGCAGGTGACCACGCAGATAAGCACCGAGCGTGGCAGCAGTCGACGTCGCAACATTCCGGCGACGCCTAGGGGACGAATTTCTTGATGGTTGCCGTCAGCGCCGCGTTGGCGGGAAAGGCTTTGGCTGCGTCGTTCCATGTTTTCAGCGCCTCTTCGCGGCGACCCATGCTCCACAGGACCTCGCCGAGATGCGCGGCGATCTCCGGATCGGGGCGCAGCGACAAGGCCTTGGTCAGGAAATCGAAGGCGCTCTTCTGGTCGCCGCGACGGTACAGCAGCCAGCCTTTGCTGTCGAGAATGAAGGGATCGTCCGGCGCCAGTTCCAGCGCTTTCTCGATCAGGCGCTGCGCTTCGTCGAGGCGTATTCCGCGGTCCGCCAGCGAATAGCCGAGGGCGTTGTAGGCATGGGCATGGTCTGGTTTGAGCTGGATCAGCTTCCCCAGATTGCGCTCGAGAATGTCGTTCCGGCCCAGTTTCTCCGCCAGCATCGCCGACTCGTAGAGCAGTTCGGGCTGGTCCGGCTGCGCGGCCAGCTTGCTGTCGAGCAGTTCCATGGCGGCGTCATTGCGGCCGGCGCCGCTGAGCAGGTGGGCTTCGGCAATCAGCAGCAGGACGCGATCGCTCTGGGACAGGCCGGGTTTTTCGAGCGCAGCCTGCTGCAAGGTGGCGCGTCCCTCGTCGAGGCGCCCCTGCTGCGTGTGCAGGGTGGCGATGCGCAGCCGGGATTGCAGCAATTGTTCCCCCGCCACCACCTTGCCATACCACTGTATGGCTTCATCCGGGCGCTTGGTGCTTTCGGCGATCTGGCCGAGGTAGTAGCGCGGCGGATTGGGATCGCCGACTCCCTGTTCCAGCAGTTGCTTGAAGTGGCTCTCGGCCGCGGGGTAATCATTCACTTGCAGCGACAACAAGGCCAAGGCGTAAAGCGCGTCCGGATCAGTGCGGCTTTCCTCCAGGAGGGTGGCGAATTCGCGCCGCGCCTCCTCGTAGCGCTTTTCGCCGACCAGGCTGCGGGCATAGGCGAAACGCACTTCGCGGGCCTTGGGATGGTCGGCGAGGAACAGCCGCAAGGTCTCGATGGCCTGCTTGCTGCTGGTGCGCTGCTGCAATTGCGCCTTGAACAACACCGCCTGTTCCCATTCCGGGCGCAGGGCCTGGGCGCGCCCCACCGCTGCCAGCGCGCGGGTTTCGTCACCGGCATTGACGGCGGCCTGGGCCCGGCTGATTTGCGCCTCGGCGAGGTTCTCGTAGGGGACCGTCAACTGTTCTATCAGTTGCAGCGCCGTGGTCTTGTCGGAAAAGCGCGCGATCAGGCGGCTGATGCGCAGCAGGCCGTCGGCGCTGTGATCCAGCGCCAGGATCTTGGCCAGATGGAGCGCGGCTTCGTCGGGCCGCTCGGCGCTGAGCAACAGTCCAGCCAGCATCTGGCGCGCCTGCGGCGCTTCGCCGTCGGTGTCGACCCAGATACGCGCGGCTTCGATGGCCGAGTCGGGTTGGCGCGAATACATGGCGATTTCGGCGGCGCGCTTGGCGATCCGCGGATCGCGGGTGGTCCTGGCGAGATCGAGATAGGTGCCGACGGCCAGATTGACATTGCTGCGCGCGCCGGCGATTTCGGCCAGCAGGAATTGATACAGCAGCTTGGGAGTGAGTTCCAGATTGGGAAGGTTGGCGGGTGCCGCTTCGTTCCCGGCGCCGTGCGGCGAAACGACGCCGGTATGGGGATGGCCCGGCTGATCGGCAGTGCCCTCGGCCCAGGCCGGGCTCCAGCAGGCGATCAAGGCGCCGCTCAGGACCGGTATCGCTCGACGCAAGGTGGAACGTGGTAAAGCGGCTGAAGGAGTGCGAACAACGGCTGAAAAAGGATTCATGGGAACGCGGGAAGTCTGCTCGGGCTCGAATAGAATGTTGGTGGACACCATGTTATCAGCTTCCCGCAGCATGGGAACAATCCCGTCCTTTCCCGCACCGCCGGGGTAGGCAAAGGCCCAATCAACGTTCCGACGCCCCGACGCCCCGACGCCCCGACGCTCCGACGCTCCGACGCTCATGCCCGAACTACCTGAAGTCGAAGTCACCCGCCGTGGCATTGCGCCGGAACTCGTCGGCCGGCGCGTCTCCGGCGCGACCACCCGGACCGCTCGCCTGCGTTATCCGTTGGCGCCGGAACTGCCCCGCCTGCTCAAGGGGCAGACCCTGCTGGCGGTGAGGCGGCGCGCAAAATATCTGTTGTTGGATTTCGGTTCCGGCACCTTGCTGATCCATCTCGGCATGTCGGGCAGCCTGCGCCTGCTGCCGCGTGGCGCTCCGCCGCAAAAACACGACCACTTTGATTTGCAATTCGGCGATCGCCTGTTGCGCCTGCGCGATCCGCGGCGTTTTGGCGCGGTATTGTGGCTGGCACAGGACGACATCGAGCGCCACCCGCTCCTGGCGGGCCTGGGGATCGAACCGCTGGAGGAGGAGTTTACCCCGGGCTGGTTGCATGCGGCCGCGCGCGGGAGAAACACCCCGATCAAACAATTGCTGATGGACGGCCACCTGGTCGTCGGCATCGGCAATATTTATGCTTCCGAAAGCCTCTATCGCGCCAGCATCGACCCTCGCACGGCGGCAGGCCGGATCGCTTTGAAACGCTTCGAGCGGCTGGTCCCGGCGATCCGCGCGACCTTGGCGGCGGCGATCGACGCGGGCGGTAGCAGCCTGCGCGATTTCATCGCCTCCGACGGCAGTTCCGGCTATTTCCAGCAGCAGTATTTCGTCTATGGACGCACCGGCGAAGTTTGCCGCGTCTGCGGCACGACGATACGCAGCCTGCGCCAGGGGCAGCGCGCGACTTTCTACTGTCCGACCTGCCAGCGCCGTTAGCGGACTATTTTGCCGTCAGTTGATGGTACTTGACCATCAACTGATCCTTGCTTTCGACGCGGTTGGGATTCTTCGGAATGCAGTCCACCGGACAAACTTCGACGCATTGCGGGGTGTCGTAGTGGCCGACGCACTCGGTGCATTTATCCGGATCGATCTGGTAGATTTCGTCGCCCTGGGAGATGGCGTTATTGGGGCATTCCGGTTCGCATACATCGCAATTGATGCATTCGTCGGTGATCATCAGAGCCATTGTTGCATCCTTATGAGACGGGTTAAGTAAGAGTTAAGTGAGGGGTTTGGCCAGCTTTTCGGCCAGGCGCTGTTCGACCAGCGGCTGCACGAATTTTTCGACGTTGCCGCCGAGGACGGCGATTTCCCGCACCATGGTCGCGGAAATGAAGAGGTATTGCTCGGCGGGCGTCAAAAAAACGGTTTCGACATCCGGGTACAGATTGCGATTCATCCCGGCCATCTGGAATTCGTATTCGAAGTCTGACACGGCGCGCAGGCCGCGCAGGATCACATGGGCGCCGTTCTTGCGCATGAAATCCATCAGCAGGCAGTCGAAGCCGTAGACTTCGACATTGGTGTATTGGACCAGCACCTCGCGCGCCATATCCACCCGTTCGTCGAGGGTGAAGAAGGGCTGTTTGGTGCGGCTGTGGGCGACGCCGACGATCACCCGGTCGAACAGCCGGGAGGCCCGCCGGACGAGATCCTCGTGGCCGCGCGTGAGCGGGTCGAATGTGCCGGGATAGACGGCGATGCCGTTACTCATGCCTGCTCCAATAATTGATAGGCCACCTGCCCGGCCCGGCCTTGCCTGACGCTACGCCATTCCCCAACGGTGTCCACCGCACGCTCCGCCTCGACATACAACCGGGCGCCGGGGTTGGCCAGGCGCTGCAACAGCGGCGCGATGCGCTCGATCCAGCCATGCCGGAAAGGGGGGTCGAGAAAGATCAAGTCGTAACGTTGTGCCGTCGAATCGGCGAATTTTACCGCATCCGTGCGGATCAACTCCAGTTTCGGGCTGTCCAGTGCTTGCGCATTCTGCCGCAACATCGCATAGGCGCCTTGATCCTGCTCAATCAGCGTCACCCGTTCGGCGCCGCGCGAAGCCGCCTCGAAGCCCAGGATCCCGCTGCCGGCGAACAGGTCCAGGCAAGATAGTCCCGTCAAATCCTGCCCCAGCCAGTTGAACAGGGTGACACGCACCCGGTCGGGGGTCGGCCGCAGCTCCTTGGGGGAGTCGGCAACCTTGATCAGGCGGCTGCGCCACTGGCCGCCGGTTATGCGAATGCGGGACATCGTCTTCCCTGCGTCCGGCTATCAGTCCCCGCCGACGACCACGGTGACCAGGTTTTCGGGCCGGACATGCCGGGCGAAGGCCTCACGCACCTGCTGCGCCGTCACCGCTTCGACGCGGCGCGGAAAATCCTCGATATAGGTCAGCGGCAGCTTGTGGAAGCCGATCAGCGACAGGTAGCCGAGAATCTTGGCATTGCTGTCGAGTCGCAACGCCTGGCCGTCGATGAGGTTCTGTTTGGCGGCCTTCAATTCGGCTGGCGTCGGGCCTTGTCTGAGGAAGTCGGCGAGCACCGCCTCGACCAGCTTGATCGCCTCGCCGGCCTGCTCGCGCTTGGTCTGTAGGCCGATCTCGAACGGGCCTTCCAGCTTGCGCGGGGCGAAATAGCTGTAGACGCTGTAGGCATAGCCGCGCTTCTCGCGGACTTCCTGCACCAGGCGCGAGACGAAGCCGCCGCCGCCAAGGGTGTAGTTGCCGACCAGCAGCGCAAAGTAGTCCGCGTCCGTGCGTTTCTCCGCCGGCATGCCGATCTGGATATGGCTCTGGGTGGCCGGATGCGGCAAGCGGATGGTCTCGCGCTGCGGCAGGGAGACGGCCGGCGGCGCCGGCGTTACAGCGGCCGACTGCGGCAGGGCATCCGTGAGCCGGTCGGCGATGGCCTCGGCCTCGGCGCGCGAGACATCGCCGATGATGGCGACCACCGCCTGGCGCGCGCCGAAGTGGCCGCGCCAGAAGGCCAGTAGATCGTCGCGGCCGATGCGGGCAATGCTCTCTTCGCTGGCCGTCACGCCATACGGATGGTTGGGATAGATGGCTGCCGCGAAGCGCTTGGCGGCAATGCTGTCCGGCTGGGTCGCGGCTTCCTGGATGGCCGAAATGCTGCGGGCTTTCTCGCGCGCCAGCACTTCATCCGGAAAACTCGGCGCGGCCAGCACGGCGCCCATCAGATCGAGCGCCGCCTCGCGTTCCGGCTGGCTGGTCAGGGTGCGCAGACTGACGCCGGCGCGGTCGTGGTCGGCGGAGCCCGAAAGATGGGCGCCGCTATCCACGAGTTTCGTGGCGATCTGTTCCTCGTCCAGAAGCGCTCCACCGACCCTGGCGCCGGCATCCAGCAGGCCGACGGTGAGCCCCGCCAGTCCGGCTTTTCCGGCGGGGTCATAGACCGACCCGGCGGTGAAATCGATTTGCACATCGAGCATGGGCAGGCTGCGATTGGCGACGAAATAGACCTGTGCGCCGGAAGCCGCGGTCCAGTGTTCGATGTTCACGCCGGCCAGGGTAGTGGCGCTCGCCAGGCAGGCAAGCAGGGGAAGAAGCGTGTAGAGAATTTTTTTCATGTGGTCGCCGAACGTCTTGTGTGTGGGTCATCCCCGGTCCCGCCGGGGATGGTGCAAAATCAGTCAGTGGCGCAACCCGCTGGGAACCGGCCCGCGGGAGGCTGCCGCCAGCGGTTGCGGGTCGAGCACGGCGACGGTGAGGGTGTCGTCGCCAAAGTACTTTTTCGCCGCCGCCTGAACTTCCTCGGCAGTGACGGTGCGGATCTTGTCGAGGATCTTGTCGATATTGGACCAGCCGATGCCGTTCATTTCGGCGCTGCCGATTTCCATCGCCTGGCCCATCATCGAGTCGCGCTTGTAAATCTGGCTGGCAATGATCTGGGTCTTGATCCGCGCCAGTTCCTCGGCGGTGACGCCTTCGTCCTGGATGCGCTTGATCTCGGCGCGCAGGGCGGCTTCGAGATCAGCCACCGACTTGCCTTCGGCGGGTTGTCCGTCGAGGACGAATTGGGCCTCGCCGCGCAGCGTCGAGTCGTAGCCCGCGCCGGCCGACTGGGCGATCTTTTGTCCGCGCACCAGGTTTTTGGCCAGCCGCGAGGCCTCGTGGCCGTCCAGCACCGCCGCCAGCATTTCCAGGGCGTAGGGATCGCGGTCGCGTTCGATGTCCTTGAGCTTGGGTACCTTCCAGGCCATCGCCAGATACGGCAGCTTGGCCGGGCCCTTGACGCTCAGGCGCTTGATGCCGAGCTGTTGCGGCTCGACCAGGGGCCGGCGTTCCGGCAGCACATGGCGCCGGATGCCGCCGTAGGTCTTCTCGGCCAGGCGAAACAGCGCCGCGTGATCCACATCGCCGACCACCACCAGCGTGGCGTTGTTGGGGGCATACCAGCGCCGGTACCAGTCCTGCGCGTCGCGATAGGTCATGTTCTCCAGGTCGTTCATCCAGCCGACGATGGGCCGGCGGTAGGGGTGAGCCTGGAAGGCCACGGCATTCATGCGCTCATGCAGCAATGCCGTTGGATTATCGTCGGTGCGCAAGCGCCGCTCCTCCATCACCACCTTGATCTCCTGGGCGAACTCCTTGGCGTCGAGCTTGAGGTTGGCCATGCGGTCGGCTTCCAGCGCCATCATCTGCGGCAGGGCGCGTATCGGCACCTGTTGGAAATAGGCGGTGTAGTCGCGGCCGGTGAAGGCATTGTCGCGCCCGCCGACGGCGGCAACGCGCTTGGAGAACTCGCCGGGACCGAGCTTGGCCGTGCCTTTGAACATCATGTGTTCGAGCACATGGGCGACGCCGGAAGCGCCGTCCACTTCGTCTATGGCGCCGGCGCGGTACCACACCATGTGCACCACGGTCGGTGCGCGATGGTCCTCCTTGACGATCACCCGCAGGCCGTTGGCCAGGGTCTTTTCGTAAGGGTTGGCAAGGAGGGCGCCACTGAATGACGCGGTCATCAGGCCAAGGAAGGCGAGCAGGGAGATTCTGAGCATGTGGGGAGTGTTAAAATTGTCCGACGAAAAGCGGCATCATAAAGGCTCGCCGCGCCAATGTCAGCCTACGACAGATTCCGCCATGTTTAGTTTCCTCAAGAAAGACCCTCCCGCCAGCGCCGCGGCGACGAGCGACATCCCCCGGCCCGGCTGGGCGGCGCGCCTCAAGCAAGGCCTGTCGCGCACTCGCGGCCAGTTGTCCGGCTTGTTTCGGCGGGCCCGGATCGACGACGAGTTGCTGGAGGAACTGGAGACCACGCTGCTGATGGCCGATGTCGGCGGCGACGCCACGGCCTTCCTGCTCGATGAACTGAAGACCCGGGTCAAGCGCGATCGCCTGGAGACGCCGGTCCAGCTCCAGGCGGCTTTGGCGGAGATTCTTGAAACCCTGCTGGCGCCGTTGGAAAGACCTCTCGACACCGCAACTCACCAGCCTTTCGTGATCATGCTGGCGGGGGTCAACGGTGCCGGCAAGACCACCTCGATCGGCAAGCTGGCGCGGCATTTCCAGCAACAGGGCAAGAGCGTGCTGCTGGCGGCCGGCGACACTTTCCGCGCCGCCGCGCGCGAACAGCTGATCGCCTGGGGCGAGCGCAACAACGTGGCGGTGATCGCCCAGGAATCCGGCGATCCGGCGGCAGTGGTGTTCGACGCCATCCATGCCGCCAAAGCCCGCGGCATCGACGTGGTGCTGGCCGATACGGCCGGCCGCCTGCCGACCCAGTTGCACCTGATGGAGGAGATCGCCAAGGTCAAGCGGGTAATCCAGAAAGTCGATCCGACCGCGCCGCACGAGGTCCTGCTGGTGCTCGACGCCAACATCGGCCAGAACGCCATCGCCCAGGTCAAGGCCTTCGACAAGGCCATCGGCGTCACCGGGCTGATCGTCACCAAGCTCGACGGCACCGCCAAGGGCGGCGTCATCGCCGCCATCGCCCGGAGCCAGCCGGCCGGCAAGCCGCTGGCGCTGCGCTTCATCGGCGTCGGCGAGGGCATCGACGACCTGCAACCCTTCGTCGCGCGCGAATTCGTCGCCGCACTATTTGCGTGACATGATCCGCTTCGAACATGTCGCGCGCCGCTATCCGCCGGGCATCGACGCCCTGGCCGACGTCAGTTTCGAAGTCGCCAGCGGCGAGATGGTGCTGCTCGGTGGCCACTCCGGCGCCGGCAAGACGACGCTGCTGAAGCTGCTGGCGGCCATCGAGCGGCCCACTTCCGGCACGGTGCTGGTCAATGGCCAGAACGTCGGCGCCTTGAAACGTGCGGCGATCCCCTATCTGCGGCGCAAGCTCGGGCTCGTGTTCCAGGACCAGAAACTGCTGTTCGATCGCAATGCCTTCGAGAACGTCATGCTGCCGCTGGCGATTGCCGGCTTTTCTCCCAAGGAATCAGCCAAACGCGTGCGGGCGGCGCTCGACAAGGTCGGCTTGCTGGCACGTGAGAAGGCGCTGCCGATCGCCCTCTCCGGCGGCGAGCAGCAGCGCCTGGCGATCGCCCGCGCGGTGGTCGGCCGGCCCGGCATCCTACTGGCTGACGAGCCGACGGCGCATCTCGATCCCGACACCGCCAAGGATGTCGCGGCGATCTTCCACGACTTTCACCAGGTCGGCGTCACCGTGCTGATCGCCACCTATGACGACGCCTTGTTCGCCGCCGGCGCCTCGCAACGGCTGAGGCTCAGCCACGGCAGGCTGTCATGAACGCCTGGCTGGTTCAGCATCTCAAGGCGTTTACCTGGGCGTTGCGGCGCCTCGCCGCGGCCCCGGTGAATAGCCTGTTGTCGCTGTTGGCCATCGGCATCGCCCTGGCCCTGCCCGCCGGCGGCCAGATGCTGCTCGGCAATGCCCTGCAATTCGTCGGCGGCAGCGGCAACCATACCGCCACGCCGCAGATCTCGCTGTTCCTGGCGCTCGACGCAGACCGCAAGACCGCCGACGGCATCGCCGCCAGGCTGAAGAATCTGGCGAACGCCAAGGAGGTGCGCTTTGTCTCGCGCGAAGAAGCCTTGAAGCGAATGCAGGCCAACGAAGGATTGGCCGACGTGATCGCCGCCCTGCCGAAGAATCCTTTTCCCGATGCCTTCGTGGTCGAGCCGCGCGACGAGAGTCCCGCGGCGACGGAGAGCATGAGGGAAGAGATCAGCCACTGGGCCAAGGTCGAACACGTGCAACTCGATTCCGCCTGGGTGCGCCGGCTCGATGCCATGCTCAAGCTGGGCCGCATCGGTGTGGCCATGCTGACACTGCTGCTGGGCCTGGGGCTGGTGGCGATCACCTTCACCACCATCCGCCTGCAAGTTCTTGCGCAGCGCGCCGAGATCGAGGTGAGCCGATTGCTGGGGGCGGCCGAGAGCTTCATCCGCCGGCCGTTCTATTACTTCGGCGCCTTGCAGGGCCTGGCCGGCGGTGCAGTGGCCTGGCTGATCGTCAGCGCCATGACCGCGGTGCTGGCCGGACCGGTCGCGGACTTGGCGCAACTCTACAACGCCAGCGTCACGCTGATGCCGCTGGCGACATCAGACGCCCTGCTTCTGCTGTTACTGGCGGGCAGCCTGGGCTGGCTAGGCGCCGCGCTGTCGCTGGGGCAGCACTCGCAGAATTGACACTCTCCCTCCCCTTTTGACCGAAGGGAAACCCGCGGGAGACAGGGGAGGGCCGGGGTGTGGATGGAGGGCGTTATCGAGGCAAATACGGGCAAGCGGTCTCAGCCATCCGCATTGATCTGCTTGATCAACTCCTGTAGCACCTGAGTCGCACGCTCGTTGCTCACCTGGCAGGTTCCGGCGTTGGCGTGACCGCCGCCGCCATACTTGAGCATCAGGTCGCCAATATTGGTCTTGGCACTGCGGTTCACGATCGACTTGCCGGTGGCGAAAACTGTATTCTGATTCTTGACGCCCCACAACACGTGGATCGAGATGTTGGTATCGGGGTACAGCGCATACAGCATGAAGCGGTTGCCTGCGTATATCGTCGCTTCGTTGCGTAGATCGAGCACCACCAGGTTGCCGTGGACGGTCGAGCAGCGCTGGATCTGCTCCTTGAACTTGCCTTCATGCTCGAAATACATGTCCGAACGCTCCTTCACGTCGGGCAGTTGCATGATCTGATCGATATCGTGATTCCGGCAATACTCGATCAGGTCCATCATCAGGTTGTAATTGGAGATCCGGAATTCACGGAAACGTCCCAGGCCGGTGCGCGCGTCCATCAGGTAATTGAGCAGCACCCAGCCGCTCGGCTGGAGAATTTCATCGCGCGAGAACTGGGCCGAGTCGGCCTTGTCGACCGCCGCCATCATGGCGTCCCAGGCGGCAGGGAAAGCCTTCTTGCCGCCGTAATAGTCATATACCACCCGCGCCGCCGACGGCGCGGCGGGATCGATCACGTGATTGGGGCGGTCGCCGGTGTTGCGCACGGTCTCCGACTGGTGGTGATCGAACACCATGAAGGCACCGGGCACATAGGGCAGGTTGGTGGTGATGTCGTGCGGCCCGATGGCGATCTTGCCGTCCTGCATGTCCTTGGGGTGGACGAAGTTGATTTCGTCGAGCATGTCGAGGTGCTTCAGCAGCACCGCGCAGACCAGGCCGTCGAAGTCGCTGCGCGTCACCAGGCGATATTTCTTGTTGCTCATCGTGCTCTCCCCAGGATCATGATCAAGATTGATTGAATTACGGATAACTCTTGCGTGAATTGTAGCAAAACGACCGCAGGCCCGCTGTCCGTAAGTCAAGTATGCCCGTATTATGCGGCGGCTCCGTATGGGCAGCAAGCCAGCGCGGATCGAGGCGACAACCATCAGCGAGATGCGGCGAGCGCCGCCCGCTTCGTTGTGGCGGCTGCGGCTTTCCCGTAACATCCGGAGCCTGGTCGGCTTTCCTGCTTGTCCCACCCAATGAACCAACGTATCCGCCCCGACGCCGCCGCTTTCGCCCTGATGGTCATCCTGTGCGCCGCCTGGGGCTTGCAGCAGATCGCGGTCAAGGTTGCCATGGCCGGCATCAGCCCCATCCTTCAGGGTGGCCTGCGTTCGGCCGGGGCGGCTGCCCTGTTGCTCGGCTGGGTCTTCTGGCGCGGCCAGCCTTTGCTCGTACGTGACGGATCGCTGCGGCCGGGGCTGCTGTCGGGCACCCTGTTCGCCCTGGAATTCATTTTCATCTACGTTGGGCTGAGCTACACCAACGCTTCGCGCATGGTGGTATTTCTCTATACCGCCCCTTGTTTCACGGTGCTCGGCCTGCATCTGTGGGTCGCCGGCGAGCGCCTGGCCTTGCCGCGCCTGCTCGGCGTCGGTCTGGCTTTCGCCGGTATCGCCCTGGCTTTCGCCGACGGATGGGAGCATGGCGGCCACTGGATCGGCGATCTCTGCGGCCTGGCGGCGGCGGTGTTCTGGGCGGCGACGACCGTGTTGATACGCGCCACCGCTCTGGCCCGCATCAGCGCCGCCAAGGTGCTCCTGTACCAGTTGCTGACCTCGGCGGCATTGATGCTGCTGCTCTCCGTGCTGGTTGGGGAGAGCGGCGTGACCGCGCTGACGCCGGTCGTCATCGTGGCGATGGTCTACCAGGTGGTGATCGTCGCCTTTGCCAGTTTCCTGATCTGGTTCTGGCTGCTCACCCGCTACCTCGCCAGCCGCTTGACGGTGTTCACTTTTCTGACGCCGCTGTTCGGGGTCGGCTTCGGCGTGCTGCTGCTGGACGAGAAGCTGTCGCTGACTTTCGGCTTTGCCGCGCTGCTGGTGGTGGCTGGCATCGTGTTGGTGAATCTGCCGGCGCGAAAGAACTGAGCTAGCCTTCGCCGCCCACGATGACGATATGCACCCGGTAAGGCCCATGGGCGCCGAGGACGATGGTCTGTTCGATGTCTCCGGTGCGCGAGGGGCCGGAGATGAAATTGACGGCGCGCGGCACCTCGCCGAGTTCCGCGCGCGCCAGGTTCCATGCGTCTTCCATGCCGGCCAGGATGCGCCGGGCGGGGACGATGGCGATGTGGGTTTCCGGCAGCAGGCTCATTGCCGCGGGCGTGTCCGGGCTGGAGCAGAGCATCAGGGTGCCGGTCTCCGCCAGGGCGCAAAAACAACCGGTGATGCCGATCAGGTCGCTGCCGGTCGCGGGGCGGGCCGCGACCTCCATGCCGGCTTGACCCCAGGGCAGGGCGGCCAGGCCGGGCCAGCACACCGCCTGGCTTGAAAGCCGGTGGGCCGTCAGGTAGCGGGCGACGGCTTGCGGAACCTCGTTGGCAGTGGCGACATCTTCCACGGTGCTGGACAAGAGTTCGGACTTGGCGCGGAAACGCGCGACCAGGTCGCCGCCGATTCTCGGCCGGGGGCCTTGCGGCCGGGCTTTCAGGTAGGCGTCGAGCGCGGCTCTGCCGCTGGTTGCGTTGCTTTCGGTTCGCCCCAGATGCGCGCGGACGCGGCCGAGGATGTCTTCGCGGGAGCTCATGCCTGTCCTTTCCGTGCCGCATAAAGTTCGCGAAATGTTCTGCCCTCGGGCGCCGGGAAGTCGCGTCCCCGCGTCCATTCGGTCGCCATGCCGAGGATACGGATGCGATCGTTGCGCACGCCGTCATGCGCCAGCCATTTCAGGTAGCGCACAGCGATTCGTGTGCCGAGCGCATAGAGCCCCGGATGCCGCGCTACCCAGGCCCAGATCTTCAGCGCCAAGATCTCCTTGAGCGGGCGCAGGCGGCGCTCCATCTGCTTTTCGCGCAGCCGGCGCAGCAGGTCCGGCAGGGGGATCTTGACCGGGCACACCACGCCGCACTGGTTGCACAGCGTGGCGGCCTGCGGCAGGTCGATGGCGTTTTCCAGGCCGGTAAATAACGGCGTCAGGATCGAGCCCATCGGCCCCGGATAGACCCAGCCGTAAGCGTGCCCGCCGACGGTCTGGTACACCGGGCAATGGTTCATGCAGGCGCCGCAGCGGATGCAGCGGAGCATCTCGGCGAACTCGCCGCCGACCATGTCGGCGCGGCCGTTGTCCACCAGGATGAAGTAGAGGTGTTCGGGGCCGTCGCTTTCCTCGGGTTTTTTGACGCCGGTCAGCAGCGAAAAATAATTCGAGATCGACTGGCCGGTGGCGGAGCGCGGCAGCAGGCGCATCAGCGTCGCCAGGTCTTCCAGGGTCGGGATGACTTTCTCGACGCCGGTGATCACTACATGCACCTTGGGCAGCGTCGTCACCATGCGGCCGTTGCCTTCGTTGGTGACCAGCGCCACCGAGCCGGTCTCGGCGACCAGGAAATTGCCGCCGGAGATGCCCATGTCGGCGCTGAGGAAATGCGGCCGCAGCACTTCGCGCGCCTCGCGCGTCAAGGCCTGGATGTCGGTCAGCGCCGGGCGCTGGTGGGTGCGGGCGAACAGGGCGGAGACTTCCTCCTTGCTCTTGTGGAACACCGGCGCGATGATGTGCGAGGGCGGCTCGTTGTCGTTGATCTGGAGAATGTATTCGCCCAGGTCGGTTTCCACCGGCTGGATGCCGGCCGCTTCCAGCGCCAGGTTGAGTCCGGCTTCCTCCGACAGCATCGACTTCGACTTGGTGACTTTCTTGACGCCGTGGCGGCGCGCGATGTCGATCACCAAGCGGCAAATTTCCGTGCCGTCGCGCGCCCACAGGACGTTGGCGCCACGCCGTGTGGCCTGCTGCTCGAACTGCTCCAGCCACAGGTCGAGGTCATCCAGGGCGCGGTTGCGCAGCACCTTGCCCGCCTCGCGCGTCGCCTCGAAATCGTCGACCTCGACGATGGCTTTGGCGCGCATGCCGACGAATTTGCTCTTGGCCTTGCCGAGGTTTTCCTGCAACAGCACGTCGGCCAGTTTCTGGCCGGCGCGCGCCTTGAAATGCATGGCGCGGTTTTCCATGTCAGCGCGCCCCTTTCGCGTCACCGGCGAGAACTTCGGCGACGTGCAGCACCTGTGTCTCGTCGTCGCCCATGCGCCGCAATTTGCCCTCGATATTCAACAGGCAGCCGAGATCGCCGCCGACGATGGCGTCGCTGCCGGTGGCGCGGATGCAATCGCATTTCTTTTCGGCGATGGCCGCCGAGAGCTCGCCGAACTTGACCGAAAAGGCGCCGCCGAATCCGCAGCATTCCTCGGCCCCCTCCATTTCGTGTAGGGCGACGCCGGGCATTTGCGCCAGCAGGGCGCGCGGCTGCGTCTTGACGCCGAGTTCGCGCAGACCCGAGCAGGAATCGTGATAGGTGATGCTGCCCTGGTAGTCGCCCGGCACCTTGTCGAACTTGGCGACATTGACGAGGAAGTCGGTGAGCTCATAGGTCCTGGATGAGAGCGCCGCCATCCGCCGTGCCAGCGCCTCGCTCTCACCCGCCAGATCGGCGTAATGGGTGCGGATCATGCCGGCGCAGGAGCCGGATGGGGCGACCACGTATTCGCAGCTTTCGAACTCTTCCAGCAGCTTGATCGCCAGCGCGCGTGCCGATTCGCGGTCGCCGGAATTGTAGGCCGGCTGTCCGCAGCAGGTCTGTCCCGTCGGTACCACCACCTCACAACCGGCCGCTTCGAGCAGCTTGAGCGCCGCGAAGCCGATGCGCGGACGCATCATGTCCACCAGGCAGGTCACGAACAGGCCAACGCGCATCTTTTCGACTCCCTAGTGGATGTATCGCTCGGCGGACCTGAACTCGGGCGGGTTCGTCCTGGCGAATGGTGCGACGAAGTTTAACCCGATAGTCCTCGTCAGGGAAATCCGGAGGCACTATTCATGGGCTACAGGGAGCGATCACGACGGTTTCGGTGTCGGCAATCCCGGTCAGGATTTCGGCAAGCGGCCGGCAGCGGCCATCGCTACACAATGTGTAACCCGCGGCATAAGGCGAGTGGCTCAAACGGAGTGCTCCGAGCGGCGCGAGGGTAGGACGGTAGGACCATATGCCGTTCTTCAGGACGGCGTCGGGAGGAGGCTCCATGCCGGCGCCAGATCCCCTGATGCGGGCTTCTTCCAACACCAGGCGCCGATCGACGATTCGATAATCCTCTTCCCAGCGGATCTTCTCTATCGAATGGGTCCACGCCAAGGTGAAGGAATGCAGCGGCAGGGTCGCGACGATCAGTCCGGCGGCGAGACAGATGCCGGCCATGCGGTCACGCGGTGGCGTGCCTGCCTCGTCTCAGCCAATGCCAGCCGATAAAGCCGGCGCCGAGCGCGAAACCGATTTCGTCGGTGAGCGGCAGGGCGACGACCAGCATCAGGGCGGCGCTGGCGGAGAATATCCGCTCCGGCCAATTGAGTGCCGCCTTCAGGTAACCGATCGCGGCGGCGCCCCACAGGACCACGGCCAGGATGGCCTTGAAGACGATGTACATGACCGCTCCCCAAGTCGCGTCGCCCTGTAGCATCAGGGCCGGATCATAGACCGCCATGTAGGGAATCACGAAGCCGGCGATGGCGATCTGCGTAGCCTTGAATCCGATCTTCATCGGCGAAGCCTTGGCAATGGAAGCGGCGGCGAACGCCGCCAGCGCCACCGGCGGCGTCAAGTCGGCCATGATGCCGAAATAGAACACGAACATATGGCTGACGATGAGCGGCACGCCCAATTTGAGCAAAGCCGGCGCGGCGATGGAACTGGTGATGATGTAATTGGGGATGGTCGGGATGCCCATGCCGAGGATCAGGCAGACGATCATGGTCAGGACCAGCGACAGGAACAGGCTCTTCTCGCCCACGGCGAGAATGAAGCCGGCGAAACTGGAGGCCGCGCCGGTCAAGGTCAGCACGCCGATGATCACGCCGACGACGGCGCAGGCGATGCCCACCGGCAGTGCCTGCTGGGCGCCGTCGACCAGGCTCATTCGCATGACATGCAGAGTCTTGCGGCCGCCCTTGACGACCAGGTTGCCGGCGACCAGCGCGGCGATGACCACCAGCACCGGCCCGATGCCCCACTTGGCGAACGAAGCGGCGCCCAGCCCCAGCCCGACCCAGAACACCACGCGGAAAGCCGTCTGCGAAATGCGCGCGGCGATACTGGCGCCGAGGATCAGGACGGAGGTCAACGCCAGCCCCATCATGCCGGAGAACATCGGCGTAAATCCGTTGAACAACATCCACACCAGCACCGCCAGCGGCAAGACGAGGTACCAGTCTTGTTGGATGGCTTGCCACGGGTTGGGACATTGCTCCTTCGGCAGGCCGAGCAGGTTGGCGCGGCCGGCTTCCAGATGCACCATCCAGAAGGCGGTGAAATAGTAAAGAACCGCCGGGATGACGGCTGCCTTGACGATCTCGGCGTAGGAAACGTTGAGATTCTCGGCCATGATGAAGGCGACCGCCCCCATCACCGGCGGCATGATTTGCCCACCCATCGACGCGGTGGCCTCGACCGCGCCGGCGAATACCGGCGAATAGCCGAAACGCTTCATCAGCGGGATGGTGAACTGTCCCGTCGTCAACACGTTGGCCACGCCCGAGCCGGAGATGGTGCCCATCAAGCCCGACGAGATGACCGCGACCTTGGCCGGGCCGCCCTTGGTATGCCCGACCAGGCCGAGGGCCAGGCTGTTGAAGAGCCGGATCATGCCGGCATGTTCGAGAAACGAGCCGAACAGGATGAACAGGAAGATGTAGGTGGCCGACACCAGGGTCGGAATTCCGTAGATGCCCTCGGTGCCGAAGCCGAGCTGGTCCACCAGTTGCGCATAGCTGTAGCCGCGATGCGCCAGATCCCCGGGCAGGTACTGGCCGAACAGGCCATAGGCCAGGAATATCCCGCAGACGATGGGCAACGCCATACCCAGGATGCGCCGCGCCGCCTCGAACACCATGACGATCACGATGGTGCCGACGACGATGTCCGGCACAGTGGGGTCGCCGGCGCGCTGGATCAGGTCGCCTTCGAAGATCATCTGGTAGAACGCCAAGGCGAAACCACCGAACGCCAGCAGCCAGTCGTACCAGGGGACACGGGTCGCCGGCTTACGCTGCTGGACGGCCGGATAGAGCAGGAAAGTCAGCAACATCAGAAAACCGACGTGCAGCGAACGGGCAACCAGGCTCGACAACGGCGAGAAGGCGGCCACCGTCAGTTGGTAGGCCGAGAAGGCGATGGCGCAGAGCGCCACCACTTGCAGTATCCAGCCGCCGAGGTGGCGGGTGTGGCCGTGTTCCTGGAGTTCCGCTGTGGGCTCGGGAGGGTCGATGGATATCTTGGGTGGGCTATTCGGCGTGGCGGTATCGGTCATGGCGGCCTGCGATGAGTTGACGAAAAAGCCGCGGCGGCGGGTTGCCGGCGCGGCTCGGATGCGGTCATGAAAGCAAGTTCACTTGATCAGTCCGACCTCGCGATAGTACTTTTCGGCGCCCGCATGCAGCGGCACGGGCAGGCCCTTGGTCGCGTTCTCGCGCTTGATGGCCTTGGCGGCGGCGTGGGCCGCGACCATCTGGTCGAGGTTGTCGAACATCGCCTTGGTCATCTTGTAGACCGTCTCGGTGGGTACCCCTTCATGGGTGACGAGCGCATTCTGGATCACCACCGTGGTCACTTCCGCCGCTTGCCCCTCGTAGGTCTTGGCCGGGATGACACCTGACTGGTAGGCCGGGTCGCCGATCTTCGCCACCACCTCGGCGGGAATCGTCACGATCACCATCTTGATCGAGATCGCCAGGTCGCGCACGGCGGCGACGCCGAGTCCCGCCGAGATCAGGGTGGCATCGAGTTGGCGGTTCTTCATCAATTCGACGGACTCGCCGAAGGGCAGATATTCGACCTTGCCGAGGTCGGCATAAGTTAATCCGGCACCCTTGAGAATTGCGCGGGTGTTCAATTCGGTGCCGGATTTCGGCGCGCCGACCGCGACGCGCTTGCCCTTCAGGTCGGCCAGGGTCTTGATGCCGGAGTCGGCGCTGGCAATGATCTGGATGTAGTTGGAGTAGATGCCGGCAACGCTGCGCAGCTTCTTCAGGGGCGCCTTGAAACCGGATTCGGCGTCGCCCTTCCAGGCATCGGAGAGCGCATCGCCCAGGGTAAAGGCGATCTCGCCCTTGCCGGACTGGAGCAGGTTGAGATTTTCGGCAGAGGCCTTGGTGGCCTGCACCGATGATTTGGCATCCGGAATCGCCTTGCCGTAAATCTGGCTGAGGGCTACGCCAAGCGGGTAATACACCCCGCTGGTGCCGCCCGTCAGGATGTTGATGAATTCGGCGGCGTGAGCGGCGGCGCTAAGGAATAGCGTCAGGCAAGCGGTCATGAGTATGCGTTGCAGCATTTGAGGCCTCCAGGTCAGGTTATTGTAAAGATGATTATCGCCCACATTACGGGCTTACTGCGCCTTGCCGAGCAAAGCTTCCTTGAGATCGTCCTGCGCCGGCTTCGAACCCAGCCAGATCTTCAGCAGGGCGTTGTAAAAATCCTCGCCGGCAAGGTCCTTGCCCTGTTGCTTGCCGTTGATGCTCAGGCGGGTGCCGCTTTCGGGCAACCAGTCGATGGCGATGATATCGCCTTTGGCGGCGGTTTTCACGGCCAGGATGGAATTCTTGAATTCCTCGATGCGCCCTTTCAACGGTTCGACTTCGGCGTCGGCGTGATTCTTGTGGATGCCCTCGACCAGCGCGTCGGCGAATTGCTCGGCGGTCAGCTCGCGCAAGGTCACGATGTGTAGGCGTTTCGCCCCCTTGAGCGCCAGCACGTCGGCGGCCGTAGTCTTCTTCTCGGTCAGGTATAGGCCGATCGCGTACACCTTGAAGAACAGCCGGGAACGCTGACCGGCGCCGTTGAATTGCAGTTCCGTGGCGCCCAGCTTGGTCTTGTCGTCGAACTTCACGCCGGCGACTTCGACGGCGGCGTGAGCGAGACCGATACCGATGAAGCAGAGCAATAGCGCGAACAGGGTCTTTTTCATATTGGGCTTTCTCACGAGTTGGAAATTATTTCAGCGACGGCCTTGCCGGCCTCCTGGGTGTTGGCCGTGCCGCCCAGGTCGCGGGTTTTCGGGCCGTCCAGCAGGACAGTTTCGATGGCTTGCATGACCGCGGCGGCGGCTTGCGGCTGGCCCAGGTGTTCCAGCATCAACACACCGGACCAGATCTGCCCGAGCGGGTTGGCGATATTTTTTCCCGCTATATCCGGCGCCGAGCCGTGCACCGGCTCGAACACCGAAGGATAGATACGCTCCGGGTTGAGATTGGCCGACGGCGCAATGCCGATGGTGCCGGTGCAGGCCGGACCGAGGTCGGAGAGGATGTCGCCGAACAGGTTGGAGCCGACCACCACGTCGAACCAGTCGGGGTGCTGGACGAAGTTCGCGCAGAGGATGTCGATGTGGTACTGGTCGACGCGCACGTCGGGATACTGCGCGGCCATGGCTTTCACCCGTTCATCCCAGTAGGGCATGGTGATGGAGATGCCGTTCGACTTGGTGGCCGAAGTGAGATGCTTCTTCGGCCGCCGCGCGGCCAGCTCGAAGGCGTATTTCAGCACGCGGTCGATGCCCTGGCGGGTCATGACGGTTTCCTGGATGGCCATTTCGCGGTCCGTCCCGTCGAACAGCCGGCCACCGGCATTCGAGTATTCCCCCTCGGTGTTCTCGCGCACGATGAACATGTCGATGTCGCCCGGCGCCCGGTCCGCCAGCGGCGATTTCATGCCGGGCATCAGGCGCGCCGGGCGGATGTTGACGTACAGGTCGAAACGCCGGCGAAACTGGAGCAGCGAGCCCCATAGCGAAATGTGGTCGGGCACCGTCGCCGGCCAGCCGACGGCGCCGAAATAGATGGCGTCATGGCCGGCGATGCGCTCGAACCAGTCCTCGGGCATCATGGTGCCGTGCTGCGCGTAGTAGTCGCAACTGGCCCAAGTGATCCAGTCCCAGGCGATGGTGAAGCCGAACTTGCGCGCCGCGGCATCGAGCACCCGCACGCCTTCCGGCATGACCTCCTTGCCGATGCCGTCGCCGGGTATGGCGGCGATTCTGTAAGTCTTCATGTACGGATTTCTCCGTTGCCGAGGACGATCCACTTTTGTGAGGTCAGCCCCTCCAGTCCCACCGGTCCGCGCGCATGGAACTTGTCGGTGGAAATGCCGATCTCTGCACCCAGGCCGTATTCGAAGCCGTCGGCGAAGCGTGTCGAGGCGTTCACCATCACCGAACTGGAATCCACCTCGCGCAGGAAGCGCATGGCGTTGCTGTGGTTCTCGGTGACGATGGCTTCGGTATGTTGCGAGCCATACAGCGTGATGTGCTCGATGGCCGCGTCGAGGCTGGCAACGACGCGGATAGAGAGTATCGGCGCCAGATATTCGGTACGCCAGTCTTCTTCGGTGGCGGCTTTCATTCCGGCGACGATGGCGCGCGATTGCTCGCAGCCGCGCAGCTCGACGCCTTTGTCGAAGTAGATCTGGCATAGCGGCGGCAGCACCCGCGCCGCGATGTCTTGATGCACCAGCAGCGTCTCCATGGTATTGCAGGGCGCGTAGCGCTGGGTCTTGGCGTTGTCGGCGATGCGGATGGCCATGTCGAGATCCGCCGTGGCATCGATATACACGTGGCAAATCCCGTCCAGATGCTTGATGACCGGTACCCGCGCATCCTTGGCGATGCGCTCGATCAGTCCTCTGCCGCCGCGCGGCACGATCACGTCGACATATTGCGGCATGGCGATCAGTTCGCCGACGGCCGCGCGGTCGGTGGTCCCCACCACTTGCACGGCGGTTTCCGGCAGGCCGGCGGCTTTGAGCCCGGCGCTGACGCAGGTGGCGATGGCCAAATTGGATTGCAGCGCTTCCTTGCCGCCGCGCAGGATCGTCGCATTGCCGGATTTCAGGCACAGCGCCGCCGCGTCGGCGGTGACGTTGGGCCGCGCCTCGTAGATAATGCCGATCACGCCGAGCGGCACGCGCATCTTGCCGACCTGGATGCCGGAAGGGCGGCGTTTCAGGTCGCTGATTTCGCCGACCGGATCGGGCAGGCCGGCGACCTGCTCCAGGCCTTGCGCCATGGTCTCGATGCCTTTCGCGGTCAAGGTCAGCCGGTCGATGAGCGCGGCGTCGAGACCGTCTGCCTGAGCCTGCGCCACATCGCGGGCATTGGCGGCGAGCAGTTCCGTGCCGCGGCCGCGAATCTGGGCGGCCATCGCCAGCAACGCGTTGTTTTTGGCGGCGGTGGACGCCTTGGCCAGCAGGCGCGAAGCGCCGCGGGCGTTGCGCCCCAACTGGTGCATGATTTCCTGGATAGTCATTGCGTCGCTCATGCCACCAATTTCCTGGTTTGGGTCAGACGCAGGGCCAGTTGCAGGAATTCGTCCCATTGGTCGCCGCGCGTCAGACCCTTGATCATGCGGTCTATCCGCGCCGCTTGCAAGAGCGCCGAACGCAGCAGCGCGGTCGAACAACGCTGGCTGGCGCTGCGGTAGGCGCCCTGGCGCGGGCCGAAGATTCTTAAAGCGCTACAGGCGGCGTCGAAACTCGCGCCCTGGTCGAGCTGGGTTCGCAACTGCGCCAAAGTGCGGGTCTCCTGGGCCAGCGCCCACAAGACCAAGGGCGGGGCTGTGTCTTCGGCGCGCAGGCCCTCCAGCAGGCGCGCGCAACGCGGCGCATCCCCTGCCAGCAGGGCGGCGCGCAGCTTGTCGACATCGTAGCGAGCGACATCCAGCACCGCTTCCTGCACCTGCACCAAGGTCAGCGGGCCGTCCGGAAACAGCAGGCCGAGCTTCTGGATTTCCTGGTGGGCGGCGAGCAGGTTGCCCTCGACGTGGGCGGCGATGAACTCGAGCGCATCGGCAGGCGCCGACTGGCGCTGGCGCGCCAGGCGCATGGCCAGCCAGTCGGGCAGTTGGCGCAGCGGCGGCGCATTGAGTTCCAGCGCCACGCCGGTGTTGACGAGCGCGGTGAACCACGCCGACTTCCTGGCCTGCCAGTCGACTTGCGGCAGGGTGACGAGGGTCAGCACTCCCTGGACGCCCTTGGCGATCTTCTCGCAGTGGCGTTGCAGCGCCTCGCCGCCGTCGCGTCCCGGCTTGCCGTTGGGGATGCGCAGGTCGATCAACTGCTGGCCACCGAACAGGGACAGGTTGCCGCTGGCCTGGGCGAGTTGGTCCCAGCGGAAGCCGGCGCCGGCCACCAGCACTTCGCGTTCGTCGTAACCCTGGCTGCGCGCCGCAAGACGGATGGCGTCCGCCGCTTCGAGCACCAGCAGCGGCTCGTCGCCGTGCAGCAGATAGAGCGGCTCAAGTGGCTTCGGCTTCTTGAGATGATCGGCGAGTTGCTCGGGACGTAGTTGCATAGCCTATTCCGTGACCTCGAGCGGCGGCTTGGAGGCCGCCAGGCGACGCATGACCTGCTGCACCAGGTCGAGCTGGATGTCGCGCCACAGCAGTGCTTCCTCAAGATCCTTGGAGAGCACCAGGTTGTCGCTGAAGCTGATTTCGCGGTGAATCTCGATCCGGGTCTGGGGTAGCCAGTCGCGTCCCTTGCTGTCGACCACGCGGAAAACGAAGCTGCGCACCAACTGGAATTCCCGGGCTTGTCCGGTGGCGGCAAGGCTCAGGATGTTCTTGGCGTTTCTATCGTCGAGGATCAGCAGCGTCGCCTGGGCGTCCTTCTGCGCGCCGACGACGCGGGCGTTGCTGCCGGTGGTGAGCGCGCGCTTCAACTGGGCTTGCAGCTCGTTGGTCTCGGGCAGGGTGATGTAGATCTTATCGAAAGGCAGGACATAGGCGCCGCGCAACTGGAAGCCGCAGGCTCCCAGCAGGCCCGCTAGCAGCAGCGCCAGCAAGGTGCGCAGCACCAGCGCTCTATTCCCTGACCTCATGCCGCGCCCATCACAAGACGACGTTGACCAGACGGCCGGGAACGACCACCAGTTTCTTAGGGGCCTTCCCTTCCAGGTATTTCTGCGAGATGGGGCTGGCCAGCGCGGCGGCCTCGATGGCGCCCTTGTCGGCGCCGGAGGGCACCAGCAGACTGCCGCGGTGTTTGCCGTTGACTTGCAGCACCAGTTCGATTTCGTCCTGCGCCAGCGCAGCGGCCAGCGGCTCGGGCCAGGGCGCTTGCAGGATGTCGTCGCCATAGCCCAACTCGCGCCACAGGACGTGGCAGATGTGCGGCGTGATCGGCGAGAGCAGGCGCAGCAGGATGGACATACCCTCCTTATACACGGAGTTCCTAGCAGCACGAGCCTGTTCCTCGCTTCCGCGAATGTCTTGCGAATACGCATACGCGGCTAAGTTGCCATCGTCTAACGCATTGAGAATTTTCATCGCCGCCGAGGCGACGGTGTTGAATTGGTGCTTGCCGATGTCGTAGTTGGCTTGCTTTAGTGACAAGTGGACCAGGCGTCTAGCGTTTCTCCTGAAGTCATCTAGTGCATCACCATTTACGTCCGTGATTGCCGGAATACCTCCATCTTGCGCTAGCTCCTCATGCAATCTGTGGCCAAAGTTCCACAGGCGCTTGAGGAAGCGATACGAGCCTTCGACGCCGGAATCCGACCATTCCAGGGTTTGTTCCGGGGGTGCCGCGAACATCATGAAGAAGCGCGCCGTATCCGCGCCGTAGCTGTCGACCAGGGCCTGCGGGTCGACGCCGTTGTTCTTCGACTTCGACATGGTGCCGATGCCGCCCGACTCGACCGGCTGGCCGTCGGCCTTGAGGATCGCACTGCTGCGATTGCCCTTGTCGTCGAATTTCAGCTCGACCTCGGCCGGGTTGTAATACACGATGCGGCCGCTGGCAGGTTTGCGGAAGAAGATTTCGTTCAGCACCATGCCTTGGGTGAGCAGGTTGGCGAAGGGCTCATCGTATTTCACCAGCCCGAGGTCGCGCATCACTTTGGTCCAGAAGCGCGAGTAAAGCAGGTGCAGGATGGCGTGCTCGATGCCGCCGATGTACTGGTTGACCGGCATCCAGTAGTCGGTGCGGGCGTCGACCATGGCGTGGGCGTTGTCGCTACAGCAATAGCGGGCGTAATACCACGACGAGTCGACGAAAGTGTCCATGGTGTCGGTCTCGCGCTTGGCCGGTGATCCGCATTTCGGGCAGGCGCAATCGACGAAATCGGTGCGCTTGCGCAGCGGATTGCCGGAGCCATCCGGCACGCAGTCTTCCGGCAGCACCACCGGCAGCTGATTGTCGGGCACCGGCACCACGCCGCACGCCGGGCAGTGGATGATGGGGATCGGGCAGCCCCAGTAGCGCTGGCGCGACACGCCCCAGTCGCGCAGGCGGTAGGTGGTCTGCTTGTCGCCCAGCCCTTGCGCGGCCAGGTCGGCGACGATGGCGTCGATGGCATCGGCGTAGGCAAGGCCATCATACTTGTCGGAGTTCACGCAGACCCCGTGCTCCTTGTCGGCATACCACTCCTGCCAGGCGTCGAGCGAATAGGTCTTGCCGGGAACCGAGATCACCGGCTTGATGGCCAGCCCGTATTTCTTGGCGAATTCGAAGTCGCGCTCGTCATGGGCCGGCACCGCCATCACCGCGCCTTCGCCGTAGCCCATCAGGACGTAGTTGCCGACCCAGACCTCGACCTTCTCGCCACTCAAGGGGTGGCTGACGAAGATGCCGGTGGGCATGCCCTTTTTTTCCATCGTCGCCATGTCGGCTTCCATCACCGAGCCGTGCTTGCATTCGTCGATGAAGGCGGCGAGCTTCGGATTATTCTTCGCGGCGTGAGTGGCCAGCGGATGTTCGGCGGCGACGGCGCAGAAGGTCACGCCCATGATGGTGTCGGCGCGGGT
>Ga0172379_10002354_pt1 | contig 33753 bp, 20 predicted proteins | sample GrowelOW334metaG_FD_119756 | JGI IMG/M metagenome (GOLD analysis project Ga0172379, IMG submission 119756) | Groundwater microbial communities from an aquifer near a municipal landfill in Southern Ontario, Canada - Groundwater well OW334 metaG | ecosystem: Environmental > Aquatic > Deep... | reverse complement strand
ACTCATAACTCATAACTCATAACTCATAACTCATAACTCATAACTCATAACTCATAACTCATAACTCATAACTCATAACTCATAACTCATAACTCATAACTCATAACTCATAACTCATAACTACTACCACCTAAAGGAAAGTTACGAGTTGCGAGTTTCAAGTTATGATTAAATATGTACAACCACCAAGAAATTGAATCGAAATGGCGACGGCAGTGGGAGGCTGACCATCAATATCGTGTTATAGACAATTCAGAGCAAGTGTCTTTTTATTGTTTGGATATGTTTCCTTATCCCTCTGGAACCGGTCTGCATGTCGGACATCCCAAGGGTTATATTGCTACCGACATCCTATCCAGATTCAAACATTTAAATGGCTTCAATGTCCTGCACCCGATGGGTTGGGATGCCTTCGGACTGCCGGCTGAGAATTACGCTCTGAAGAATAAGGTTCATCCGCGCATAGCCACCCAGGCCAATGTGGTGACTTATAAGGAGCAGATTAATAAGCTGGGTTTCACTTATGATTGGGACAGAGAGATTAATACTACTGATTCAGAGTACTATAAATGGACTCAATGGGCTTTCGCTGAAATGTTCAAACGTGGTTTGGTTTATGAATCTAATGAGCCGATTAATTGGTGTCCAACCTGTTTGACAGGACTAGCTAACGAAGATCTTGAAGCTGGTAATTGTGAACGTTGTGGCACGCCAATCGAGAAGAAGCCACTGCGACAATGGGTGATTCGGATTACCGATTACGCCGAGCGACTCTTGGACGATTTGAATTTACTCTATGATTGGGATCACAATGTCAAGGAGATGCAGAGGAATTGGATTGGTAAGTCGGAGGGAGCCACCGTTAATTTCCAATGTCTAATTTCAAACCCGCCCGAACGACTGGAATCGTTCAGTCGGGCGGGTGACAAATCAAATCCAAAATCAGAAACAGAAGATTCCCCTCTGGAGAGGGGTAGGGGTGTGTTAGAAAATATTGAAGTCTTTACGACTAGGCCTGATACCATCTTCGGGGCGACTTACCTAGTTGTCTGTCCGGAACATCCGTTAGTTACGAGTTACGAGTTACGAGTTACGAATATAAAAGAAGTTCAAGCTTATATCGATTCAATTAAAAATAAATCAGATTTAGAACGTACTGACTTAAATAAAGACAAGAGTGGTGTGGAATTGAAGGGCATCAGGGCTATTAATCCAGCTACCAACGAAGAGATTCCTATCTTCGTCGCTGATTATGTTTTGGCAGGCTATGGTACTGGCGCTATTATGGCCGTGCCAGCGCATGATGAACGAGACTTCGAATTTGCAACTAAATATAAGTTACCAATCCGATTGGTGGTAACGCCACCTGCTTTGGAAAAATTAAATCGTAACGCTGATGATTTGGCTACTGGAGCACCAAATGAGATTACAGCTGAAACCGATTTTTGGTCTGGAGAGGGCGTAGCGATTAATTCAGATTTTCTTGACGGCTTGGAAACTAAGACGGCTAAGGACAAGATAATTACCTGGCTCGAAGACAAGCAGATTGGCACTAAGAAGATTAATTACAAATTGAAAGATTGGGTTTTTTCCCGTCAACGTTATTGGGGAGAGCCCATTCCATTAATATTTTGCAGTCACTGCAAAATATTAATGGAAAGTTCCAAATCCTCCTCCTCCGTCCCGTCTGCGGGACTACGGGCGGACAAGCAATTTCCAAACGATGAACAAAAATATAATCAGGGAGAATTGATAAATCCTGGTTGGTTTGTGGATGAAGATCTTCCCTTAAAATTACCAGAGGTGGAGAGTTATGAACCTTCTGGCACAGGGGAGTCGCCACTGGCTAATATAACTGACTGGGTTAAGGTTAAATGCCCACATTGCGGTGGTGAAGCGAAACGTGAGACCAATACCATGCCTCAATGGGCTGGTTCAAGTTGGTACTACCTCGCATATTTAATGCGAGACAATCAAAATTCAAACCGCCTGCCTGCGCAGGCAGGCCAGCCGGCGGACAAAATTCAAAATTATAAGGAAGTATTCGATAAGTGGTTGCCTGTAGATATGTATGTCGGTGGAGCGGAACATGTGACTCGTCATATGATTTATGCTCGTTTCTGGCATAAATTCTTGCAAGATATTGGAGTGGTCACCAGCCCTGAGCCATTTCTCAGATACCGCAGTGTAGGATTGGTTCTGGCCGAAGACGGTCGCAAGATGAGTAAGCGCTGGAACAATGTCATTAATCCCGACGATATCGTCATCTCTCATGGCGCCGATGCCTTGCGTCTATATGAAATGTTTATGGGTCCTTTTGACCAAGCGGTGGCTTGGAATACTCAGGGTCTAAGTGGCGTCAGAAAATTTTTAGACAAGGTTAATAATTTGTCAGACAAATTGTCCAATCGGGCTGATAGTCAAGAGTTGGAAAGACTCTTGCATAAAACCATCAAAAAAGTAGCAAACGATATTGAGAGTTTTAACTTCAATACTGCCGTTAGTGCTATGATGATTTTGGTCAACAAGCTCACTGAACTGGGAGGGGCGAGTCAAGCAAATTTCGAAACCTTACTGATAATTCTGTCTCCTTTTGCACCATATCTAACGGAAGAGCTGTGGCATCGTTTGGGTCATACGGACAGTATTTATCAACAGGCTTGGCCGATATACCGAGCCGAATTGGCCAAGGACGATGAGATAACTTTGGTTATTCAAGTGAACGGTAAGGTGCGTGATACCTTGTTGGTGGCTAGCGACTTAACCCAGGAGCAGGCCGAAGCAGTTGCCCGAACCAGTCAGAAAGTGATGAACCATTTAATTAGCAAACCTAAGAAAATTATTTATATCCAGAATAAGTTGATTAGCTTCGTATTGTAATTCCCACAAATCAACTAATCTTTTCACGAATACACTAATATCTCTTACTCTGATGTGATATATATTGAAAACGTGGTTACTAGTATTCGTGAATTAGTGATTTGATTCGTTGATTTGTGGGAGCTGTTTGAGTATTGTTTGTGAGAGCCTGTAATTTAGTCAATGTATGTCTAGAAAAAGAAAAATATATAATCCCTTCAGTCTGCTCGAAGAAATCAAAGAACTGTGTGAAACTCATGGTATTAAACCGGCCCACTCCAAGGGACAGAATTTTTTAATCAACTCTGAAGTCTATGACCGCATCGTTGCTGAAGCTCAGCTTGGTCCCAATGATGTGGTGGTGGAGGTTGGTCCTGGCCTCGGTTACCTGACCACGAGACTGGCTAAATCAGCCAAACAAGTCATCGCCATCGAATTGGATCATCATTTGGCGGGGGTGCTGGTCAATCGCTTCAAGTTATTGGAATTGGAAAATATTCAGGTTATCCAAGGTGATATTCTGCGTTGGCCAGATTTACCTCAGCTGACAATACCAGCCAACTACAGCATTGTTTCTAATCTGCCTTACAATATTACTTCCTTCTTTTTGCGCCAATTCTTAAGTGTGCATCGAGATCGGCCTAGCTCCATGACTCTGATGTTGCAGGATGAGGTGGCCAAGAGGTTGTGTCCTAGGCTCGGTGAGATGAGTCTCCTGGGTCTGTCGGCCGAGTTTTATGCTCAGGTAACTTATCTATTTCAAGTTCAGCCTCAGGATTTTTGGCCAGCTCCTAAAGTGAAGAGCGCGGTAGTGCGTTTGGTATTGAGAGAGCAGAGACTACTAGATGACACAAATGAAAAATTATTTTTTCGTTTGGCTCGCGTTGGTTTCTCGGCCAAGCGTAAAATGCTTAAGAAGAATATTATGACTGGAATCAAGATTGACCCCGAACAGCTGTTATCATTAATGAAACAGTGCAATATTGACGCTTCTGTCCGAGCTCAGGATCTCTCCTTGGACCAGTGGCTGAAATTATTTGGCCAGCTTAAAGAATTTATGGTATAATGAATATATTAGACAGGGTGTTATTAAAAAAAAGTTCCCCTCTTGAGAGGGGTGACCCGATGGACATCGGGGCGGGGTGTGTAGTTAATTTTAGGGAGCGGAATTTCTACTGGACACACTTTATTTGATACTATCCAAACGAGATCTCCGATCACCAGCCTCGCCAGCTAGTCTAGGCGGGAGTCGGAGATAAAGTTATACTATGGAAAATTTTGATGCTAGCGAGCCGACACCAAGCATTGATCCTAATAGCGAATACAGCAGACAGCAAAAGATTGGTCTGTGGTTTTTGCTATTTTTGATTTTAATAATTTTAGGATTTTGGTATCTGTCGGTTAGGGTTTATATCACCAAGAGTCTCTATGGCAGTTTCAATCCAGCCCAGATGAAACAGGATCAAATCAATCAGCAGAAACTATTAGAGAATCAGCAGAAATTAAACGATGCCTATTCCATTGATACGGACAAAGACGGGCTAGCTGATTGGGACGAGATTAATGTCCAGGGGACTTCGCCATATTTAGAGGATACCGATGGAGATTTAATTAGCGACAAGGATGAAGTAGTAGCTGGCACCAATGCTCTCTGTCCTGAGGGTAAACAATGTACTGGTAGCTTGGTTAATGATTTGATAGCGGAGGAGCCGGCCAGTCAACAGCAAGTACCGACAGTTAGTGATGCGCAATCGGAACTGATGCGACAAGCCTTCGGCGAGAAACCTGATCCTAATTTCCTGAGACAACACTTGCTGGATGCGGCTACCGACGAGGAGCAGAAAGCCGTCATTCAGAAATTAACTGATGAACAGATGATTCAATTTTACGAACAAATGGTCAGTGGAGATTTGGGCACTAGCGCCAGCAGTACCAAGAATTGAAATAATATTCTGGTAGCTTGGCCGTTTCTTTTTTTGTTATAAAATGTTAGACTTAAGGAATTAAGATTTTGAGTGAATCGAATTTTTATAAAATATTAAAACAATATGCACTTGAGCGCCGTAATCAAGAGGAGAGTAACAGCTGGTCTGATGATAGTCTTCTTCTTGTTCAGCAGTTTATTCATCTTTCGCACTGTCCGCGCTATTCCGGTGGAGATGGTTCTGGATGTGCCATCAGCCCTAACCTATTTAACTCAGCGCGCCGGCACTATCCTGATTCAGAATATCGGGCGTAAAGTGATTAATGAATTCGCCTATGATGCTGCGACCTATGTTGGTAGTGGCGGACAAGGTCAGAAAGCTCTCTTCGTCAAAGAAAAATGGAGTAATTTCTGGCAAGCGGCTGGTGATAAGGCGGTTGGTGACTTCATAGAAACTTTCGCTAATACTGTCTTGAACGATATTGCCGGCAGTGAAATTGACAAGGAGCAAGCCGCTGCCTGCACAGAGAGTCATACTAGATGTATATCGGGCATTACGCCTAGTCAGACTCCAAACGCCAATAAAATAACTGCGGATGATTGTAATGCTAAATTTAAATCCTGCATGGCTCTAATCAAGCCCAAATGTACTGAGCAGTTAAAGTCCTGTAAAGATTCTTGCTCTGCTATCCTGAATTATAATGAAGTCATAGAATGTGACAATCGCTGTAAAGCTTTGTCCAAGTCTTGTAGCGCTGATAATGACGGCTCTCCGGTCGCTCTAGGTTCTAGCAACCCTCTGACTAATATCAATATCTGTAATCCTAGTTTCGACGCTGGAATTCTGATTAGTTTCGGCCTAATGGACCAGCCAATGGTCAAGGCTTATGATCCTCGTTGTTCCTTCTCGGAGATGCGTCGAAATTGGCAAAGCTCCTATGATCAGTTGGTGTCAGTGTATAATGATCCTGATTACTTGGAGAAATTAGGACGATCATTTGATCCGGCTGGTAATGACTTAGGTGTCACGCTGAAACTGAAACTCAATTTGCTAACCTATCGTGGTGAAACAGTTGATGCTAGCAAGAAAATATTGGAAGTAAACAAAGGCTGGTTAGATGTCAGAAATTTCTCTGGAGATCTCATGGGTACTCCCGGTGAAGCAGAGAGGAGACAACAATTAGTCAATGAAGAGCTATTTTCTAATATTGACAAGGTCACCGGCGACATCTTCGTGGACGCTGCCAACATTTTCCTCAATCAATTAGCGGTGACCGGTTGGCAGAATCTGACCGGACAATTAGTGGATGACACCAGAGGCTCGAGTCCGATTAATTATTGGTCCGGCGCTGCCACAGGGCGACAAGCCATAGAGAATAAGATTACCAAGATTAAGGATCCTGTCTTCTCTGGTAATGAGCGACTGGACGTCCTGAGCAAGCTGACAGTCTGCGAAGATCCTCAGAATCCCGCTCCCACTAGTTGCGTTATTGACAATAATTTCTCCGATGCCATTTCCAGCAAGTTAACCGTAGCCGAAGCGCTGAGTTCTGGACGTTTGCATGGTGAGTGGCCCTTCGGCTTCGATAAGAACGGTCAAGAGAATCTGTCTTATACCCAAGGCTATCCTTATCGCTCGATGTTGATTTTGCGTCGTTACCGCATATTGCCGGTTGGTTGGGAGATTGCGGCTCAGAAACTGCAGTTATTGCAGGTTCAAGCTGTTAATAACCCCAATAACAATCCCAATAATATCAATCTGCAAGCAATAGCCGACGGCGTTAGTTTGAACGACATGATTAGTTGTTTTCAAGCCAATGATCAGTATAACGGCTATTATGATAATTGGTGCCAAGGTTTGGTTGATCCGAATTGGGTTTTGAAATTGTCCGATACGGTTTGCACTAGCAAGGGTTATGGTCCGATGCTGACGACTGGTTACCAGATCCAAGATTTAACTGAGAAAAGTTGCGGTCAGATTGATCGTAATACCGGCTATACCAATCGTGTTTTGATAGACGGTGTTACTAAAGTCTGTAGTATTGATACTGATTGTTGCACCCGTCAAGAACGCCAAGCCCAAAGCTTAGACCCTGACAAACCTTGTATCGCCAAGTGTAATTTCCAAGAAGCCAAATTAACTCTCACTAGAGATAATAAATACTGCGCCGATGAACGTTCTTGTCTGAAAACTGATAGTCGTGGCACTTGTCTCGCTAATGGTTACTGTACCAAGGAACGTCGCCAATGGGTTTTCGACCAAGGCGGTCAGGACCAATCATGTGAACCAGTCTTCAATACTTGTAAGACTTTCAAGAGTACTAAGGGCAAGCCAGTGGCTTATTTGGAGAACACGCTTGATTTCAGTATGTGTAATGCCAACAGTTCAGGTTGCAAGTCTTATGCTATTGCTACAGTCTATGACTCGGCTAACTCCAAGATTGATTGGAGTCAGTCAACTGCCAATGTCTATCTCAACGGTCGCGCCAAGAAATGCGATGCTCGTGATGAGGGTTGTCACGAATTTATCAAGGTTAACGCTAGTAGTGGCACCAACTTGATCGGTGATGGCGATTTCGAAACTAATTTACCCAAGCGTTGGGATACATTCGGCACCTTGTATAATAAGACTACTCCTAATTATGATGAGTTATATCTGAATGGCAGTAGTGCCAGTTTGGAAGTGGATGATACTAAGTTAGGGCTCTATTATGGGCCAAGCAATAAGAGTCTCTTAGTCAAAGGCTTTGATTTCGAAATTGACCAAACTTATACCTTGAGTGCTAGTATTTACGTGGAATCTGGTATGGCAGTGATGGGTATCGGCAACCAGGCTCTGAATAATTATGAAATAATTAAAATTACCGATGATAATTGGGCTGTCTATGACTTGACTGTTGATAACCAATTCGTGTTACAAGCTGATAGCTTCTTCATTAAGGCGCTGGGTAATGCTAAGTTTTATATCGATAATGTCAAATTTGAAATCGGCACCCCAACCACTTACAGTAGTTACGGCGCCAATCAGAAGATTTATCAGAAATTAATGCCAGATTATTTAACACAACTGTGTTATCTCAATCCACCGAGCGATTATTCATTGAAGGCTAATGCTCCAGCTATTTGTAATAATTTCGTCAGACGTTGTAATAAGGATGAGGCCGGTTGTGAATTATATTCAGATGTCATCACCAAGGATACAGTAGCGGCCAAGGTCAAGCCGAAGGATTATTGCCCCGAGGAGTGTGTCGGCTTCGAAAGTTTCATCCAACAGGAGAATAATTTCTTCTCCAGTGCTTTGCAACATTTCATTCCTCGCACGGCTAAGTCTTGTACCGCCGATCAGGAGGGTTGCACCGCTTTCGTTAATCTGGACAAAGTGGTCGAAGGTGGCGAAGACAATCAATATTTCGCCGAATTTAGACGTTGTATTAAACCCGATGACACTTGTGGAGATTTCTATACTTGGGAAGGTTCAGACGCTAGTGGTTATCAATTAACTGCTTACAAACTGCAGACTAATCAAGTTAATACCGCCTTTAGTCAGCCAATTACAGTGGTTGATCAGAATCCCGCGGACGATATTGACACTGATGCTAATGGTAGTGTCTTGTGTAGTGAGGAGATTTTCAAATATCCCGCCGACCACCCACTGGCCAATAGTGATTGTCGTCAATTCTACAGCAAGGACGGCAATATCAGTTACCACTTGTATGCCAAGACCGTCATCTGTGTCAATGACTGCTTCTTCTATAAACAGGTGGATAATAATTATGATGAAACGATTACTACTGAAGCAGATTGTCGTCTCAAAGCAGGCTATGCCAATGGTATTTGGCAGAGCGGTTTCTGGCTGGACCTCGAATCTAAATGTGCCATCTGTCGCAATGGCGGAGCCTGGGACAGTACTCAGAATGCCTGCGTCTATAAGGGTTGGGCTGAAGAATCACGCGCTTGCTCCAAGGCCAATAGCGGTTGTTCGAAATATGTCGGTGATGCCGGCCACAATGTTAGAGTACTGCTCTATGACACTTTTGAAAATAATAATACCGGAGCTTGGCATAATAATGAAACTACTCCGGTCAATGCCAGTATCAGCTCCGATGCCTTGTCGGTTGGCGGTCATTCATTGAAACCGGCTAATGGCGCTCAATTATATAAGAGTATTAGCGGTGAACTTAAGGTTGGTAAGAAATATGTCCTAAGCTTCGATGCTAAGAGTTTGGGTCAGGGAGCCAGTATCGGCGCTGTCAAAGTATTGGTAAATAATCAAGCTAAGGTGGCCAGCGAATATATTTTTGCTGAGGCCAGCGCGCTGACACTGAGTAATAGATTTAAATCTTTCAAATTCGCCATTGATAATATTAATGGTCAATTCGATATGACTGGCATTGTTTTCAGCGGTCTGACTAATGCCGAGCAGTTGCGATTGGATAATATTAAGTTGATTGAAGTGGAGGATGTTTATTTCCTCATTAAGAATTCCTGGCAGACACCAGAGTCCTGTAATCAAGATCATCGAGGCCGTCCCTTCCCATTATATATGTTGGGCTGTCGTCAATATACTGACAGAGATAAGCGCACTCATAATTTGCGTAGTTTCGACGAGTTGTGTCAGGAGTCCGCTGCCGGATGTCAATTGATGATTGACACCATGAATTCCAGCGCCTTCGACAGTCTGTCTTACCGAATTAATAAGGATGATGGTACCGCCGATGCCATAGTGACTGTGCCAGAGGACGAGATGGCTTATGTCGTTTATGATAAGCAGAAAACCTGTAATAATGGTCAGAAGGGTTGTCAGCAATTGGGCCTGGAGTCACGATTGAAAGCTTATAGCAGTGTCTTCTTACTCAATAATCCTGATACTTACAAAGACATTCTCTGTTCTCAAGGATCGGTTGGATGTGAAAGCTGGACTTCTGATAACGTCACCACTTATTTCAAAGAGCCAGGCGACAGAGTGTGTGAATATCTGACTGACAATGGGGGATCCAGTAACTGGTATCAAGCCAAGCAACAGTTCTGCTTCTCTAGCGTAGCATGTTCCACTGATGCTGATTGTAGTAATGGCGCAATATGCCTTGCGGATGAGGCCGGAGCTTCGTTCTGTTCTAAGAAGCAGTTGTGCGGTAGCGACGATGATTGCGCGACCGGCGATACTTGCCGATTTAATAAAGGAGCTACTGACATTTGCGACTTGACGGCTCATCAGACAATTGGTTTGGGAGTTTACGAAGACAAACAACAGCCTATCGCCATGGGCTTGCCGAACGGCAATGCCGGACTCTGCCCGGTTGATATGAGTGGTTGTACTGAATATATTGATCCTGAGTCACGCTTCAACTTCGACAAATTATCAGATCTCGGGACTGGCACCAGCATTAGCCTTAATCTAAATAAATTATATATCCTGAAGTCGGGCGCCGTTAATAATCTGTGTCAGGTGATGACGCTAAGTGGCTGTAACGGAGCGAATATCTACCAATTGAATCGTTTGACAAATGAAATGGACTTGTTGCCTGCAGGTCAACTGAAGACGGCTTGTGGTCAGGATGCTAATGGTCAAGAGGCCTACTTCAGCGAAGAGTTCTATCTGACGGCTCCGGAGGCTCCGATTAATAGTCCACAATCCGGACTAGTCACCTGCAATATCAGTGGCACCAACGGCACACTTAAAGAAGCTGTCGTAGCCTATCGACTGAAGTCTTCATTGAATAAAAATACTCCCAACGAAGTTAATTTTGACAAGGGCCAAATCCTCTTCAATGAGCGATCTCAGAATGGCAAGTCTAAGAAAGGCTTGGAATACAATACCAACTTATCCTATATTTACGATTTTAATCTGTCTCAGACCAAGGGTGGTACTTTGACTTCCGCTTCCACAACGCCAGGCAATAATAGCAATCTGTTATTGCAAGTGGATGCGGATCGAGTTTGCGCTGAGTGGCTGGATTGCAAAACCTATATCAATAATCCGCTCAAACCAGAAGAGAAGATTTGTATCGAGAGGGGACTCTGCGACAGCTTGAATGATGCCGGGGAATGTTCTCATTTCATGCCTTATCAACCAGCCAATGCTTCGGGACCAATCAATCAATTAGTAGCCGACCAGGGTGGTCAACTGACCAAGGAGGCCCTGAGTAATATGACCGGCTATAGCAAGGTGGGCATCAAGGACGGCAAATACGTCAGTGACCTTTATCACCTAGCCGGTATGCAGGAGCAGGGTGGAGCCAAGATCAAGGTGGACAGTTCCAACGGTTCCTTCGAAGGTCAATCATTAACTCAATTCAGAAGCAGTAGCGACGAATACGTAATCGCTATGGGTGATCCACGTATTATTGAAAAAGAGTTAGGTGTCAACGCTTACCAAAATCTGCCAGACGGTCAATATATTGCCAAGACTTCTGATGGCGCTTATATAGAAATTGATAATCCCGGTACCCAGGACTTGGTGGCTTCTGCTAGTGTCTTCATTCGAACTGGCGGATCAGCCAGTCTGACAGTCGGTCCAATTGAGGTGGCTACCACCAAGCAGACTGGTCAGTGGGTGAGATTGGTTGGCCGTTTCCAATTGAATGGTACTACAGACGACAAAGTGAAAATACAATTAAGTTCCGACGGTTTGATGTATTTCGATGACGTGCGCATTGAGCCGGCCTTGAATTATCGCAGTGACGGCGTCGGCGGACGAGAGTTGTATATGCACAGCGTGTGCCGTTTATTCCCAATGACTGATTCTCTGTCCTGTGATTACTTCGATGCTAAGGGGCTTAGACGTAAGGGTTGGTCAGGGTATTGTCTGGAGTACGACCCTCGCAATCAAGCAGCTTGTCTGATGTGGTATCCGCTGGATAAGGTAGCCTCGGATGAATTTGAAGAAGGCGCCGGCCTGAGCATCGCTAATGATTTGTATTATTGTGTTGATGCTGAAGACAGATGCAGTAAGGAGAATCCGACTCAACCTGAATTTATGTGCAAGACCTTCGTCAAAGTTGACAAGGATAAATATTGGTACACTCGCATTAGTGAGGGCAGTGGTTATGTATTGGACAGAAGAATTTTGAGAGCCGATGGCAGGGAGTTAGCCATTGACTTCGGAGTGGATAGTAAGACTAAGACAGGTGGTAAAGTTATCAAATCTCTCAATAGTGAGTATACCGACAGCCTCAATAAAACTGCCTACGGATTAGGTTGGAAGGTTGGTAGTGGCTTCTACGGCGCCTACAATTCTAATGATTTGTTGGGACTCAAGACTCCGGTAACTCTGGCTACTAACAAGAGAGAAGCTTTTAATGATAGAAATGTTCTGCCAGTCTTGGCTTATTACGGGGAGAGTAGAGCCGCTGCTGGTGGCAAGGAGGATGAGTATTTCTGCCGAGCTACAATTGACGGTCTTGGTAAAGATCTACCTCTAATGGTTCATGAGGGTAGAAGTTCTGGTACTGCTAGAAACGAAGCGTTGCTAGGGTCTTTTGACAGTTGTTATGTTGGTATAATGGCTGAGTATGATGCTGGTAATGGTAATTTTGGATTGAACAAAGTTTGTAATGCTTATGATTATGCTAAACGAAGACCAGGTATTTATGATACCGATGACAATGAGTATACTATGTGTGATGATATAAACGTTGATGATATGGAAAACTTGGCTATATGTGGCTTTTCTAAATTTCCGTGTAAAGCAGAGGGTTTCCGTAAGCAAATTAGAGGATGGGAAAAATTTGGAGAGCCTGAGGTTGAGTGTAAAGCTTTTAATAAGGATATTAATAAAATTGGCGAGTGGTGGGGCGAGACAGTTGATTATGATGATGACGATGATGAATCTGGCTGTTGGTTTGATTGCTTTAACCACTTTAATAAGTATGAAGTGGCCAGTTCGGCTGACAGGGTGCCTTACGCCATTCAGCGCTTGTTCACTGATGTTGATGAAACTTTCGTCTGGAATGGCGCTTCTTACGTCAGTACTGACTTGGCTTCAAGCACTATTCAAGTCATGGAGGATTGCAATGTCATTCAGACTTTGAGCAGTAAGGACGGACGTTACATTAGACCGGGCTACAATCCCAAATATTCAAAAAATGACTACTGTTTCATTAGGCCTCAGGTTTTCAATGTGTCGGTGAATCCTAGAGTGGTAACCGGTCAAGGTTATGTGGCCATTAGCTTTAATAGCATTGTTGACGCTGAGCAGATTCCTCTGAGACGAGTCCAGATCTTCAAGAACGGCTTTAATAATGAATCTTTTTATCGCACTTTAAGCATCTATGATCGACCATCCCCAGACAATCCGCATAAATTCTTGATTCATTACGATGCTAGCGAATATCAAGTTCAGTCAATTGCAGTCAAGCCTTGTGTTGTGATTAGAGATAATTGGGGTTATGAATCTGATGAATCATTAGCTTCCGCCTGTTCCACTGATTCGGTTGTGATTACTCAGAAGTAAATTAGTAAATAAAATAATCTCTAAACCCGTCTAAATGGCGGGTTTAATTATTGTCATCACTTACGTTGTCAGGTTTTTAGCCATATGGTATAATAAGTTAAACTAAAGTTATGGCTGACGAGGCTACATTATATGATAAGGATCCGAACTATCAGGAGCCTGAGAATAGTGACGCCCAGCAGTCATCTGTTTTGCGTCAACGGAAAAATTCTGCCAGAGCTCAGAAATTAATCAACGCAACAGGCAATACTGCTAAGACCGCTGGTCGTTCCATGCAAGTCGCCGGCACGGCCACTCAGGCCACTGGCAAGACCATGAAATACACTGGCAAAGGCATGAAGTTGGCTGGTAAGGGTATGGAGAGAGGCGGTCAGTCAATGATTAGCACTGGTACTGCTATGTCCGGGACGGGAGTGGGAGTCATCGCTGGAGTACCCTTAGTCTTAGCCGGCGGAGCGGTCACGGGTATAGGCGCCGGGACTCAAGTGGCTGGCAAGGGATTGGAAATGTCCGGCACTGCTGTGGATGAAGCTGGACGACTGGTTCGTCAATCTGGTGGGCGTTTGAATCAGCTTGGTAACATGGCTAAAGGAAAGGGTGATAAATCGAGCCAGAGAGATTCTTTGAAAGCCTTGAAGCACGAATCGAAACTGCAACGCGCTCTCGATTTGAAGAATAAACTGACTAAGGGTGATTCGGGCGGAGGCGGATTGATTAGTAACACTTTACAATTAGGCACTGACGAGATGTTGAGAGACTCTTGGTTTAATCTGATACCGAGCTTCGGACTTACTCTATTATGGATTCATGCCCATGTCTTATTGCGGTTCGTAATCGGTGAAGATGTCTTCTGTAAATTAGGTCATGAATGGGCCAGTATGGGCGGAGCCAAATCAGCAACTAGTAAAATAGAATCCAAGTTGGTTAATGATGTTATTGAGAAGGCCGGTGATAAAGTTGGATTGCTGGAAGTAGGTTTATTAATCTGGATTGATGTCATTATACTGTTAAACATTTTTATATTTTATACATTGGTGACTTTAATAGTTTATGTTATGACTGAACCCTGGTCAGCCATAGTTACTATATTTACTTCAGTTATCAAGGTGTTCTGGAACCTGCTTAGATAAATCACATGCAATTATTCGGTAAATACAAATATTGGTCTCTGTTCAGCCTCATCCTAGTTGTAGGTGTTTTCGTCTATGGTTATAGCGCTCAGGCTGGTGTTTTTGAAGATGTGATTCTGTCAATTGTCGGTGTAGTCATTGCTATGATTATTAATGTGCTCGGACTGCTGGTGACTATACTCCTGAGGGCAATCATCTTCATTTCTAAATACAACAATTTTGCCCAATCTGCTCCGGTGGTTCTGGGCTGGACTATCATTAGAGATCTGTGCAACATGTTCTTCATCTTGATAGTCCTGGTTATTGCCTTCGCCACCATCTTGCATTTCGAGAAATATTCTATCAAGAACTTGTTGGTTAAGGTTATTGTCATGGCTATCTTGATTAATTTCTCCAAATTAATCTGCGCAGTCATCATTGAAGGCGCTAACGTGATCATGATGACCTTCGTGGCCGGTTTTGAGAGTAAGGGAGCGGAAGGTATGTCACAAGCCTTAGGTATAGACAAGATGCAAACTTTGTCTAATATCCCTAGCGGTACTAATACCAATCTGGTAAATCCTCAGACTAAGGTAGGCACTGGTTCTACATTTTGGGATGTGTTATTGCTGTACATCTTGGCCTTGGTCTATATGTTAGTTGCTACGGTGGTGCTCCTGGCCATGTGCGGAGTACTCTTGATGCGTATGATTTTTATATGGATTTACATCGTCTTGTCGCCCTTGGCTTATTTGGCTTCAACTATGCCAGCGACCGAATCAATGGCTAGAGATTGGTGGACGAAATTCACTAGCTATGTCATGACCGGCCCTATCCTAGCCTTCTTCATCTGGCTTAGTTTGGCAGTCTTGTCCGGTACTACTGGCGGTGACCCTGACGCCGTGACTGTAAATATGATGGGTTCCAACGCTAATGGCACCAGTAAGGCCGTAGCTAATTCACAAATTACCACCACTAACTTCTTTATCGGTTATGCGATTGCCATCGGTCTCTTGATTGGTGGTTTGGTTGTGTCTAAACAATATGGAGGTCAAGTCGGCTCTGCGGCTGGCTGGGGTTTAAAAAAGATTCAAGATGGCGCCGGTTGGGCCAAGAAACAAGCCGGTAACGCTGTTAAATTTACCGGTGAGAAGGCCTGGAGTGGTGCTAAATATGGCGCGGGTCTGGCTGGAGCTGGTGTTAAGAGTCTGGATCAGGCTGCTACGGGAGGCATGGGTTCACGTACTCTAGGTACCATTAAAGATAATATGAATCGACGCGGTTTAGCGAAGGTTAAGGATGGTATATTGGGCATGGCTAATATGGCCATAGGCAAGGCTAAAGGTGAAGATAGGTCTTTCTATGAAACTCATCGCAAGGCCAATGAGATTAAACAAGCCGTGGCTAAGCAAGGTCACTGGATTGATCCTAATACCAAGGTAAAATATGAGAAGAATGTTGACGGCTATATCACGGCCAATGGCAAGAGATTTACGGGTGACAAGAAGTCTGACGATGAACTGAAGACTAATATTGAAGGTCATGCTGTCGCACTCAAGGCTCGTGGTGATGTCATGGCTGATCTCAGTCAAGGTTGGGTCGCTTCAGCTCATGGGGTCAAGGCCAGGAAAGAACGTGAGGAAGCGGATGCTAAGGAGATTGAGAAATTCAAGCCGGATTACAAGAATTACACTGAGTCTGAATTAGCCGAAGTCTATCATGCCACTACTAATGTCAATCGACGTCGCGCTATACTACAACAAGCGGCTGACAAGGGCTTTACTTCAGAGTTCTTCGGTAAAATTTTACCAGATCCGAATAAAGATATTGAAAGAAAAGCAAAGGTGTATGACAAACAATATCAACTAGATAGCTCTGGTAGCATGAATATTCATGATAATAACAGAATAGCTGATGAGTATAGTGATACTAACTTAGATATGGATAAATTTGATTGGAAGGATGAAGCGCAAGTAGCAAACTTATCTAAGAAATTGGCCATGCAACAAGTGATGGCCGCTAAAGGTATTTGGGATCAATATCTAGATACCTTGTCAGCCGAGAACAAGTCAATGGCCATATCTGATTTGTCTGCTATGCAACGCAAGGCTCAAGAGCCAGCCAGAAATAACCCTGAGGTTAAACGAAATTTCCAAGAAGCTCAAGCTCTATTCAAGGATCACAAGCAAGAAGGCAAGGCTTTTGGTAATACGGTTGTCAAGACGAGAGCCGATTATGTTTTCGAACTGGACAATGATGTTCAGGCAAAGGCCTTCGAGAAACTGGTTCAGAAAGGTGACATTAAGCTGTCAGAGCAGAAGATTAATCATTTGGATGCGCACGCCTTGTCAAAGATTATTAAGCATACCTTAAAGGCCGAGGGTCGAGAACGTTTCAACGCCGATGTTAATAAGGTTGATAAAGAAGGAGACAAGAGTTATGCCAATAAGATGGCTGACGCTGCCCTGATTTTGGCCGAAGATATAGAGGATGCCAATCCTGACGCCGTTACTGATCGTGATAGTAAAGAGGGTCAAGAGGCCTTTAATTGGCGCAAGGACAATCTGCGACTCAAAGGGAATATTGGTCAGGCTTTTTCTCAGCCTGATGGTGAAGTTAACCTTAAAGACGTAGCGCATTTCGCTAAGGGCGCCAGCTCCAAGGAATTGGGTCAGATTGATGCCACTTTGCTCAAGGGAGATGCTAAGTCAATTGATATTCTCAAGCAAATCGCCGGTAGCATTACCCACACCAAGTTGAACGGCCTGCAACGTCAGGGTGATAATCAGGATCTGGTTAATATGATTGCTGAGCAAATGGCTAAAATTAATCATGTGGAGGCGCCTAAATTGCGCGAAAGCGTTTCGGCTGATATTAATGTGGATGTGGATGCTTGTAAGATTAATGATTTGATTATCAAGGAAATGGGGAAGTCAACTAATCCGAAAGCACATGAAAAACTGTCAGATTATGAACAAATTAATAAATTCCGAGAGGATGTTGTTAATATAGTTAACGTGGGAACTTATCATACAGTTGATGCTAAGGGAGCATATAAAGCCCTGCCAGCCCTTGAGGGTGAGGTGCAAGATTACTCCTGGGATTCGCCGACCACACCATAAATAAGAATTAATTATGAATAACGCTTTATATCAAAAAGTCCGCGCTTTACCAGCCCAACAGCTGTATCTTTTGACTTGTGAAAAAGCGATTGATCTCAGTGTCGCCTTGACTGAGCGTTATCAATTAAACGCCGAACAAATCGGTGCCTTAAGCGACTTGACTGCTAGAATATATCTCAAGGAATTGCGTTTAGCTGATTTATACACTGAAATCAAGCGTCTATTCCCTTCTGACGAAGCGATGTCCAAGCGTCTGACCTGTGACTTAGCTGGTTTCAAACTATTGGCTATTGAGTCATGGCTGGCTGAGGATGTCTCCAATTATATCCGCAGTTTGGGTGCTGATCCTAGCGACTATCATTTCGAAACCGAAGAATTGAAACGCTTAGCGGCGGCTGAATTGTCAGCTGATGAATTGGCCAAGGCTGAGCCGGTATTTGAACCATTACCAGTTGCCGATGACCCAGAAGACGGTTCAGAGTCAGATGACCTGTCGGAGTCAAGTGACGCCGAGATTGATCCGGCAGAGCTAGCGATGCAATTTAGAGATATTATTGATAAAGATTTGATGGAATTGTTGAATACTAATGATAATCTATTTGTGGCTGAATTTAATTGGCGATTAATTAAATTGTTGACTGAGGACGAGAGTCTGCACAACGACTTGATTAATAAATTAATCAACAGTCCTAAGCGTTTGTCTGATGAGACTATAGTCTTAGAGGGCAGGCAAGTCGAGGCGACGGTTAGTAATTGGATCAAGAGTTATATCGCCACTAAGGGTAGCTCAATGATAGACACTATTACTTTGTCTGATTTCTTGGTCAATGCCACTAATGCCAGATTTCTAAATGAAGTGGAGAAGCGACGCTTAAGTCGTTTATTGAAATTTTATAGTAATATCAAATATTTCCCCGATAGTTTGGTAGGAGAAGATCCGCTGGCTTGGGAGCTCTTGCCATTGTCTAATGATCCAGATGATATTATCACTCCCAGTACCCAGTCAAATAGAAATCAATCTCCCTTAGATGCTAATCAGCCGGATGATAAGTTGGCCGAACTCAAGAGTCTGACCAGGAAATATGCCGAGGGCAGTTTGGAGAGAATGGTGATTGATGAGGAAATCAAGAGATTAAGTTAATTTCTTTTGAATTCCCCTCTCCTAGACAGGAGAGGGTTAGGGTGAGGTATGATTAGTGTTTGTATACGGTGGTATGCCGGGTTAGCTACTAAACGAGATCTAAAGTTGACTACAGTTTACATTGTCTGTTTTCATAATTAACGAGATCCCCGATCAGGTCTGGGATAAAGTTAAATCAGGCGGGAGATAAAATGATTTAAAATGATTTTATGATGGAGTATTTAGAGCGTTATAATAAATTGCCATTGGAAATCCGTTTGGGCTTGGCTCAAGTTGGAGTTATTAGCGCTATCAAGAATCTGGAAGCCAAATACGGTATTAGTCTGGCGTTAACGGTTATTAAGGCAGCTATCGGAGAATTGGATGCTGATAAATTAGTGTCATCCTTGATGGCTGATTTGAAGATTGATAATGAACAGGCAATTCAATTAGCTAAGGACTTGAGACAGAGTGTCTTCTTCACCTTGCCTGCCTTCTCCACGACGACACCACGACCGACTGCGGTCACTGCTGGGTTGAGTCGAACTAGTGTCGCTCAACCGACCCTAAAGCCTTCGCTCAGTCAGGCTAGTCAGGTTCAGGCTCCCACTGAATTAGATGCCAAGATTATCGATATTATCAATAAGGCTAAAATAGATTTGGCTAGTCAGGTCTTGACTGATCGTCTGAAGCAGGTGATTAAAACTTATTTATTGGGTGTTCGTGATAAGTTGGCTGTCAAAGATGCTTTGACCAGAGCTTTTGAAATGGGCGGACTCTCTTTCAGCGCCCAAGTAGCCGATGAATTAATCAAAATTGCCGACGGCTCTGGAGTGCCTGCTTCACCATTACGTCGTCCCAGTTTATTTGACAATAGCTTAAGCGCTGTCGCTAGGGCTGAAGCTGGTTATAATCTGGAGCAAGAATTGAAGGCCAGGGGACAAGCCCAAGCTCCGATTGACCCGATGTCCAATCAATCCCGTTTGGCTGAGAAATTGGCTAATGACCAACAACAGAAGAAGGCCATTGAGACCGTTATGGCTCGTAGCGCTGTGCCGGCTAATCTACCCTGGAATAATAAGGAGCTTAAATCAGAAGCGCCCAATCCTTTGTTGGCCAAGAAAATGCCCATGATTCAATTGCAACCCGCTAATATGAAAGCGATTGAAGAGGCTGGAGCTAAAGTCAGATCACTGAAACAAATGGAAACGACTGTTAAGAGTCCTGCTACAGAGCAGACGCCAACAGCTCCAGTTAGCCCGATGCCATTACCTGTGCCCAGGATTAAAGATCAGGAGATTATTGTCACAGCTGTGATGCCGGTTCAGTCAACACCAGCTCCTGAGGCGCCAACTGCGGTTGAACGTTATCAAAAGACCGACTCAGGCAAGATTAAGATGGATGATATTCATTTTACTCCGAGAGTCTTCACGCCGATTGATGAATTGAAATATTTAACTCTGAAGAATTTTCGTAATCTGAGTAGTAATCCAACGGAAGCTGCTATGTTAGTCAAACGCAAGATTGAAACTTTATCTAAAGAAGAGTATAGTTGGAAGTTGGAAGGCGTTCAGGCTTTCAAACAAAGTCCCGTTAACTGTCTCTATGTCGAAATCTATCACACTGCCATGTCTCAAGGTAAGCAGATTACTGCAATCATCGCTGAGAAGAGAAGAGTTAGTGATGATGCTTTGACTGAAGCGGAGTTTGAGGCCTTGTCGGAATTAAATCAAACAATCAGCATGATTAACACCTGATTATTAATTGAGTCGGCCAGCCTCGCCTAGCGCGAGTCTAGGCGGGGGATAAAATAACCTATGGAACAGTTTACAGTACCGCAATTTATTGACGTGGAAGATAAGGTAGTGGGACCTTTGTCGGCGCGCCAATTTTTAATCTTATTGGCTGGTGGTGGAATGTCCTTTCTGTATTACAAAATGTTTATCTTCATTTATTTTTTGGTCTTCAGCATTTTGACTATTATCTTGGCTGCCGTCTTTACTTTCGTTAAGGTAGCTGGAGTGCCATTTCATTATTTCATACTTAATTTTGCTCAGGCCTTACGATTTCCAGGTGTTAGAGTCTGGGCTCGCGACTTAGCTCATGATTTCCCTGAAAATGTTGAAGTGGAGCTCTATCGAACTGAAGCTATACCGGATAAATCATTGAGTTCATCTCATTTAAATCAGCTGGCTTTAATCGTGGATACTCGGGGTTATTATTCCGGAGAAGACGACGAAATAGATATTTTTAACGAGAAACATCATCAACCAAGTTTCTAATCTATATGGTTACCAAGAGAAATTTACCTTCAACTCAACGCTATCTGCATGTCAGTGAAATTCGTGACAATACTATTGTCATGGATGATGGTACTTTGCGTAGCGTCTTATTGGTTTCCAGTATTAATTTCGCTCTCAAGAACGAAGACGAACAAAATGCCATCATTGGTGCTTATGTTAATTTCTTGAATAATCTATCCTTCCCACTGCAAATTGTAATTCAGTCTAGAGAATTGAATATTGCTAGTTATATTGAGGATCTCAAACGCAAAGAAAAAGAACAAACTAATGAATTACTTAAGGCGCAAATTACAGATTATATTGAATACATCAGCGAGTTGGTTAGTCTGGGCAAAATTATGAACAAGCGATTCTTTGTCATCGTCACATACAACCCCTTGTCTGATTCTCGTAAAGGCTTTATGGCGATGGTTAAGGAGCTGTTTAATCCCGCTGGTTCATTGAGAATGAAGGAGGCTAAGTTTATCAGATTGCAGAAGGAATTGTCCCGCCGAGTGGATAGTGTTATCAGCGGTCTGACTTCAGTTGGCTTGAATGTGGCTGAATTAGATACCCAAGGTGTTATCGAATTGCTATACAACAGTTACAATCCGGATACCAGTGTCAATCAAAAAATAGACAATGTTAATAATCTAAGAGTCAAATAATTATGCCGTCTTTTCAGGAACCATCTATCATTAATCCTAAGCCTGACTTGTCCAAGGACACTTTTGTTTACAAAAAAACCGATTTTAACGAATTAGATCAGCAAGTCAGAAGCACCGAGCAGTTGATTGAGGAAGAGAAGACTTATCGTCGCGGTATCATCTCCATCAAGGATTTAATCGCTCCCAGCGTCTTGCAGGTTCAGCCTGATCATATTCGCTTGGGTAATAAATTCTTAAGAACCGTGTTCGTCATCGCTTATCCGCGCTATGTCAGTGTTGGCTGGTTCGCTCCTATCATCAATCTCAATAACACTTTTGATATTGCCATGTTCTTTTATCCTGTTAACACCGCCTTGATTCTAAAGCAATTGAAGAATAAAGTCGGTGTCCTGGAAGCGCAGATTATGGGTGACGCCGATAAGGGAGCTGCTAGAGACCCTTTGAGAGAGACGGCCTTGCGAGATATTGAATATTTACGTGACGCTTTAACACAGGGGACTGAGAAATTTTTCCAATTCTCTCTGTACGTTACTCTGTACGGCTCTTCTATTGAAGAATTAGATAATCTGACGAATGTGGTTGAGGATATTCTGGGATCTCATTTGATTTATTCCAAACGAGTCTATTTCCAATCCGAGCAAGGTTTCAATTCCACCTTGCCGATGAATAATGATGAGTTGGTTGTTTCGTTCAATATGAATTCTTCTCCCATTGCCACTTCTTTTCCCTTCGTGTCTAGTGAATTGACCAGTGATAATGGAATTCTCTACGGTATTAATCGTCACAACAACAGTTTAATTATCTTCGACCGTTTCAGTCTGCAGAATGCTAATAGCGTCGTCTTCGCCACTTCTGGTGCTGGAAAAAGTTACGCTATCAAATTAGAAATATTACGCAGTTTGATGATGGGTACCGAGGTAATCGTTATTGACCCGGAGTATGAATACAAACATTTGTCAGATGCTGTGGGAGGCACTTATATTAATGTCAGTCTGGCCGGCAAATCTAAGATTAATCCTTTTGATTTGCCCAGAGCTATCAGTGATCAAACCAAGACCGAGGATATTATCAGGAGCGCCGTCATCACTATCAAGGGTTTGATTAAATTAATGATTGGCGAAATGACTTATGAAGAAGACAGTGTCATTGATCGAGCCTTATTGGAGACTTATGCCAAGAAAGACATCACACCGGATTGTGACTTGGCGACAGTTGAACCACCAATTATGATGGATTTGCAAGACATTTTGGAAGGTATGGATGGTGGTGCTACCCTGGCTAGACGTTTGTCGAAATACACCCAGGGCACTTTTTCCGGACTTTTCAATAGTCCTACTAACGTCGAAATGGAGAATCAAATGGTGGCCTTTAGTGTGCGTGATTTGGAGGACGAACTACGACCAATGGCTATCTACATTATCGTTAATTATATTTGGAATATAGTACGATCCAAGATTAAACGACGTGTGTTGGTGATTGATGAGGCATGGTGGCTGATGCAACATGAGGATAGTGCCAAGTTTATCTTCGCTTTAGTCAAGCGTTGTCGTAAATATTATCTGGGTGTTACTAATATCACTCAGGATGTTAACGACTTTCTCAGCTCCACTTACGGCCAGGCCATCGTTAATAACTCCGCCTTACAATTATTATTGAAACAGTCGAAATCTTCCATTGACTTAGTTCAGAAGACCTTCTTGCTGACTGAAGGTGAGAAATATCTACTACTGGAATGTGGTATTGGTGAGGGTATCTTCTTCGCTGGGTCCAAGCACGCTGCTATCAAGGTAGTGGCTTCCTATACCGAAGATCAGTTGATTACATCCGATCCACGCCAGTTGCTGGAAATAGAAGCCTCCAAGAAGGAATTCGCCGAAGAATTAGCCAGGCGAGAGGAAAATGCAGGGTCGGGAGTGTAGTAGCTAACAATTTCAAATTCCCAATTTCAAATTTCTCCCGCTCTATATTAATGTAATTGAGGCGGGATCCCGCTCCGCGGTGACAATGAAATCACAATGACCAATTTTTAATTACTCATTACACCAACCATTAATAGCAATTTTCGTCCCGCTCTATATTAATATAATTGAGGCGGGATCCCCCGATGGACATCGGGGTGATAGATTAGTAGATTAGTAGTGTTTGTAGTATTCGTAGTATATTCGCATTCAATTCGCCACCTGCCCGACTGAATGACTTCAGTCGTTCGGGCGGGTATTCGCATTATTTGTAATTTTGCTAAGCATTATTTATATGAACAAAAAAATATTCGGCCTAATTCTGATTTTTATCAGCTTAGTCATCGCCTTGGTAATTCTCTACTTGATTTTCTTCTACCAACCGGCAACCCAGACCACGACCACGACGCCACCACCGACGCCAGTTGCAACCCAGACCACGGAAGTGGTCGAGGTGATTCCTACGCCGAAAGCGCCGACAGGCGATGTTCAGCCGGCTAGTACAAACGAAGTCAGTGAAGAGAGTTCACGTCAGGTGGCGATTAATTTCACCCAGCGCTACGGCACTTACTCTAATCAATCGGACCTAAGTCGTTTGAACGATTTAAAATTTTTCGTCAGTCCTGATTATCTCCAGAGGTTAACGCAACAACTCAAGGACGTTAATGAAAATTATGAAGTTTATTCTGGATTTACGACCAGAGTTATCTCCGAACGAAATTTGATAGCCGAAGACAGTCGCGCCGTCTTCATCGTCACTACTAAACGAACAGAGATCAAGCCAGATGCTGAGGCCAGAGAATTTAATCAGGATATTAAGATTAGCTTGATTAAGACGGGTAAAGCTTGGCGAGTTGACGACGCCAATTGGCAATAGTTTGTATGAATATTTCAATATTAAAACAAGCCCATCGGCTTGTTTTATTTTTGTCTAGATATTTTCCCTCTCCTTTTCAAGGAGAGGGATCAAGGGTGAGGTTGTATCGTGATTTATTGCGTGATGCCTTGTTTCCGGTTGAATGTTTGGCTTGTGGCAGGCCAGGGCAGTGGCTCTGCTCGGAGTGTCGTCCGCAATTGATTAAGTCGGGACCGCAAGTCTGTCCTGTCTGCAAAAGTGCTAGCATCGCCGGTTCAACACATCAGACTTGTCACAGTTTGCTTGATGGTGTGATGGTTATGGGTGAGTATCAGGGTCTCTTGAAGCGGGCTATTAGAGCGGGTAAATATCAATTCGCTTACGAAGTAGTTGATGAATTAGCAGAAACCTTAGCTGATTTCGTTGATAATCAAAGTGAGCTAGCTCAGATAGATTGGCTAGTGGTTATGCCCTTGTCTAGGCGTAGATTATTATGGAGAGGTTTCAATCAATCACAATTATTAGCACAGCGTTTAATGACGGTTTATCAATGTCCTGAGTTAAGCCATGATTTGTTAAAAATTGCTGACACCGTGCCACAGGCACAGTTGGCTTGGCGAGAACGATTCAATCTCAGTGCGGATAATTTCACTTGGCGAGGTCAATCATTGGCGGACCAAACGGTCTTGGTGGTGGATGATGTGATGACCACAGGTAGAACTCTGGAAGCAGTAGCCGAAGTCTTGAAACGAGCCGGCGCCGAGAGGGTCTATGGAGTAGTGTTAGCAAGAAATTAAAAACAAAATTATTTTTTCTGCGTTACGACATAGGCCACGAACATGAGGGCACTAGCGAGAATAAAAGGCAAACTTAGGTCTATGGCGAAAATAATTCCAGCCAAAACAGGCAAGACGCTCATGGTTAACATCATGATCGATGACATAATTCCTAATTTTTCGCCATGATCTTCACCACTAGCAGTGGCACTGCTGGCAATGGTGGCACGTAGAATGCCTTGGCTAATTGTTGTTAGAAATACTCCGATAAAAAATATCCACCAAGTTTTGAATACCAAGAGCAAGAAGCCCATAGCAAAGGTGATAGTCATTAGTTGATTCAATCTGAACAATGGAAATCTCTTGAGCCAGATTTTTTTCATAGCAAAAATTTGATTGAGAGCGATGACCAATCCAACACCACTAAAGATAAGGCCGACCATTAATTCTTCCCAACCAAAGGCGCGTTGCAAGTAGAGAGCGAAGATTGATTGATAAATCGCAATGGCGCTACAAAATAATAGCCACAGTAAATAAGTTTGTCTGGTACCAAGGTCTCGGAAGGCTTTGACAATTGGTTGCAAAGGATTGAAGCTGATAGTAATATCTTGGGTAGATTTTTTTCTTGTTTCAGGCAAAAAGAAATAAGCCAGTACGGCATTCAATAAAGCCATAATGCCGACAAACCAGAAAGGCCAGCTGTAATTAAAATGAGCCAATAGTCCGCCTATAATCGGTCCGACTATCAAACCAATGCCAAACATCGCACCGATTAATCCTAGATTGTTGGTGCGATCTTTTTCGTCAGTGGAAATATCAACCAAATAGCTTTGGGCGACTGGAAAGTTTCCGGCCGCCAAGCCATCTATGATGCGTCCCATGAATAGCCAAATGATATTAGGCGCACCAGCAAAGACTAGCCAACCGATTGCTGTGGAAGTGATACTACCAATTAGCATCGGTCTGCGACCAATTTTGTCTGACCAAGAACTGATTAAGGGAGCGCTAAAAAAAGCACAAATAGAAAAGACGGCAAATAGTGCTGTCATTATTACTGGCGAAGCATTAAAAGTACTAACGTAATACGGTAGTACAGGAATGATAATGCCCAGACCGATGATATCAATGAAGACGGTAAAAAGTATTAGATATTTAGTTTTGTTCATAATTATTTGTTAATGGTGGTGAACGACCGTTTCTGGCTGAGTTGGTCCGTTTTTTAAATAGCGACTAGCTAGCCAAGTAGAAATAGGCACGGTCAGAAATAATCCGATTACCCCAACAAAGGTTCTGATAATTTCCGTGGCGATTTCTTCATTATTGATGGCTTGCACCCAAGTCAGGAAGGGTGGATTGTTGATATTGATTAGCATTAGTAAGGGGAAGGAAGCGCCAGCGTAAGCCAGGAACAGGGTGTTGGTCATACTGCCCATGTGAGAGCGCCCGACTTTCATGGTCATGCGGAAGATTTGCCCACTGCTTAAATCGGGATTGGCATTGCGGATTTGTTGAGCTGTTTCAATCTGGCTGATGACCAAATCGTCCAGCACGCCCAAGGTGCCAATAATAAATGAAGCTAATAGCAGGTCATGAAAGTTGATAGCCTGTTTGGCGCTACTAAGTATATAAGTAATGTCTTCTTGAGCCATACCGGTCAGCTTGGCCCAGCTGGCAAAAGCGATACTCAGTAGAGAGGTGGCGAACAAACCGCAAAAGATGGCAATGACTGCCAGGTGAGCCTTCCTATTCCAACCTTCGGTGATATAAATAATGGCCAAGAGCATCAGGAAAGAAACGCCGATGCCGACTAGTAGGGGATTATAGCCATGGTTGACGGCTGGAATTAATATTTTCATAATGACGGCGAAACTGAATATTAATGACAGGATGGATTTCAGTCCTTTGGCTCCACCGATGAGCAAGGCGATGAGGCAGAATAAGCCAGCTATCAAAAACAGTATCCAGGTGCGGTCAAAATCAGTGATGTAAAAAGTCGTCACGCCGTTGGCATCTTGACTGTAATTAAGATAGACTTTATCGCCCACCTGATAACTGTTAGCGCTGACGACGTCTAGGGATCCGATACTATTAATCTCAATAGTCTGACCCTGGAGTTCACCTGACAGGACTTCTAAAGCCAAATGTTGTTGCACGGCAGTTTGACCACTATCCCTAGTGATGGTGCGTTGATCAATTATTTTAATCACTTTGGCTTTAGCGCTGGAGCTGACCGAAGAGACGCTGTCTTGGGCTTGACAGGAGGCAGTAGGCAAGGCAACTGTGAGTAAACAGAGGCTGACCACAAATGAAATAAGTGAGTTCTTGATTAAATTCATATTGTGCCATCATAGCTTATCTGGTGGAAAATTTCCATAGTTAGATCACGATGCATATTTTGCTAATAAAAAAATTCGGTAAAGACCGAATTTATTTATTATACATTATTAAGCGGAGGGATAGGGATTCGAACCCTAGGCACACTCTCATGCGCGACAGTTTTCAAGACTGTTCCAATAGACCACTCTGGCATCCCTCCGCTTAATAATTTATAAGGTAGTTTTTCCCGCGTTCGCCCGCCGAATCGGCGGACTGCGGGATCCCGGTACGCGGGACAAGACTGTTCCAATAGACCACTCTGGCATCCCTCCACTTTGTAATTCACTGTATAAAAATAAACACTAGCAACTTATAGCCAGTTACCAACAACGGCACTATAATAAATAAGCCTGGATTAGTCAACTAGAACTTTAGAAGTCTAGAAAAGTAATCGGTATTTGACTCATCCGTTCTGTTTAAATCCTCTTCCAAAAATTGTAACAGTATCTCCCTGACTTCCAATGGGTTTGCTTCATTTAATTTAATAGACAATCTCGGTTTAATGCTATTTTTGTATTCCAGGTATAAGACCTTTAGTTTCTCGGCTGGTTTAAAGATTACTGAAAATTCTTTAAACTTGTCATAGTCAAAGAATTCTCTGCCGATGAAAACACCCTCATCGGTCAGAATGACATCGAGCTCTTCGGCCTTGTTGTGATTGGAGGCTATCAAGACGACGTCGATCAAGACAATTAGAATGGCGAAGGTGTAGTTGGGAGAGCCGAAAACAGGATTCGGTATAACGCAGAGCAAAATCAGTGCCAGGGAAACTAATCCAAAAACAATATACCATTGTTTGCTTCGTTCATAATGCGGATACTCATGAACTCGCCAGGACAGGAGCGGTTCCAAATAATGAATGTTATCGTTTGTGTTTTGATCGCCTGACTCGCTGGTCTCATCAAGCATCTCGTTGTTGGCCATATATTTGACAATAGTAAGTGTTTCTTATATATTAAGTTTAGCATAAAATGTGCAACATTTACAACTGTCTAGATTGGCGCTGTAGTCAGCGTTAATTTATCAAATTTGGAGAGGTGCCTGAGCGGTCGAAAGGGGCACCCTGCTAAGGTGTTAACGGCGAAAGCTGTTCCAGGGTTCGAATCCCTGCCTCTCCGCCTTCGGTTCGCCGAAGCGAACCTACGGCGGACACAGTCCGCTAGTAGGGTCGCGAAGGTGATCTTCGCCTCGCTGAAACTCGGCTTCGGTCGCATGTCGCCCAAGCTTTAGCGACGGCGCACGGACACAGTCCGCCAAGATGAGTGAAAGCGGGATTCATCTATTTGTCAGCTGGCAGATAGTCTTTATAAACTTTACAAACTTTCAACCCTCCTTCGTCCCGTTTGCGGGACTACGGGCGCGCATGCTTTACAAACTTTATAAACCCATTAGCACTCGTCGTTTGGCTGGCGTGTGAGCCAGACATCCCGCTGGCACAGCCTAGCGGGGCAACGGATTGCGAAGCATAAGGAATTGTATTTAAATTATTGAAGAGGTAAGTTCATAAAAATATTAGCACTCGTCGTTCAACGGATAGGACATCAGCTTGCGGAGCTGGTAATACAGGTTCGATTCCTGTCGAGTGCACAGCAGTAAAACGAATGTGCAGTAAAAAAGCATAAAAAGAAGATTCTGGAGCCTGCGACATCCCGCAAGCCATGCTCTGCGGGGCTGCCGAGTGCACAGCATTAAAAGAATGTGCAGTAAAAGCCGTTCGTCATCCCGTGCCACGACACGGGATCCAGGGTTAGAAAGTATTATGGTGAATATTTTAATCGGCCAATAGATATCAAACTAAGTCGATTTTAAAAAATAGAATGATATAAAAAGAAGATTCTGAAGTTCAGTATCTTTTTTTGATGTCTATGAATTTTCTTTTATGTAATTATTTAAAATAAGCTCGACACCGTAAGTGTCGAGCTTATTTTAGTTTTAACTTGATTTTTTTTGACATTTGATTTAGTGTGCCTTTGGTATTAAGCCCGATTGTCAGGCTTAAATTGTACATTCCTAACTAAAAAAGGAGATCGATAATATGAACAACAGAAGCTTTCGAAAAATGCTAGAGAACCAATGGTCTCGTGGCAATTCAGTTTGTGTCGGACTCGACAGCGAGTTCGGCAAGATTCCTGAGTTCGCTCACAGAAGTGGCGACAAGTGCGACGTAAGCATCGCCGATACTATCGTCGCGTTCAATCGCGCAATCGTGGAAGCAACGAAAGACCTGGTGTGTGCCTATAAGCCGAACGTCGCGTTTTACGAGGCGCATGGCGTGGAGGGCATCAGTGCTTTACAACGCACTATCGCGGACATTCATACCATCGCGCCAGATGTTCCGGTTATTCTCGACGCCAAGCGTGCCGACATCGGCAACACCAATGCTGGTTATGTGGATGCAGCGTTTGACTTTCTTAAAGCGGACGCCATTACTGTTCATCCGTATCTTGGAGCCGAAGCACTTCAGCCTTTCCTTGCGCGAGCAGATAAAGGGGTTATTGTACTTTGTCGCACTTCCAATCCAGGTGCGGGTGAGTTTCAAGATTTGTCCGTTAACGGTGAGCCGCTCTATCGTTTTGTTGCACGTCGCGTGGCGAGCGAGTGGAACAAGAACGATAATTGCTCGCTTGTAGTCGGCGCAACCTATCCTTATGAACTCCGTGAAGTCCGCGGAATCGTTGGCGATATGCCGATACTTATTCCTGGTATTGGTGCACAAGGTGGTGATGTAGCGAAAACTGTTTCCGCAGGCCAAGATAGTCACGGATATGGAATGATCATCAACTCTTCGCGTGGCATTATCTTCGCCTCGAAAGGTGTGGACTTCGCTGAAGCAGCTCGTTGCGAAACCGAGAAGCTCCGCGATCTCATTAATCAGTACCGATAGAAAGGAGTTAAAATTATGAACGAGCAAGAAGTTTTGCAAGTCCTCGGAAAAGTCGGGGCCGTCATTACTGACAGTCATATTGTCTATACCTCAGGCAAACACGGCGCTGCATATGTCAACAAGGATGCAGTTTACCCGCACACCACGGAGACATCTCGTCTCTGTCGAGCAATCGCCGAGCAGTTTGCGGACGACAAGGTGGAAGTTGTAATCGCGCCGGCAATCGGTGGCGTAATACTCTCACAGTGGACGGCATATCATCTCACGGAGATGAACGGATACGAAGTGTTCGGTGTTTACGCCGAGAAGTCTGAAGGTGGAGACGCCTTCGTCATCAAGCGTGGCTACGATAAACTGATTGCCGGTAAGAACGTTTTGGTGGTGGAAGATATTCTTACCACTGGTGGTTCTGCTAAAAAAGTGGTCGAGGTCACGCGAGCAATTGGTGGTAATGTCGTCGGTCTTGGTGTTCTCTGTAACCGCGGAGAAATCACGCCACAAGACGTGGCCGATGTTCCGAAGCTTACATCACTCGTGAATGTGAAACTAGATGCGTGGGACGAGGCAACTTGTCCGTTATGCGAGCAGAACGTTCCGGTGAATACGGATGTCGGGAAAGGACGCGAGTTCCTCGCACGAAAGTAGGCACGAACTGCAATATTCAATGGGTTCGCTATCGCAAGGTAGCGGACCCTTTTTCTTTTTAATCCTTTATTCCTCTATACTTGTCTCTCTATTTGTCTTATAATAAAATCATATACTATTAAGTTGTTATCAAGCTGATATGGATTTTCAAACCCCCATCAAGGCGCTGAATCGGGTCGGTGCTAGTACCGCCCTTAAATTAGCCAGATTAAATATCAACACAGCCGGAGACTTGCTGTGGTATTTGCCGTATCGTTATGACGACTTCAGTCAGCAGGTTAAGATTGCCGATGCGGAGTTGGGCACCAAGGTCAATCTAGTTGGCGAAATCCAATTGCTTAATAATAAGAAAACGCCCAGAGCTAGGATGAATATTACTGAAGCTCTGGTAGGCGATGAGACGGCCATGATCAGGGTGATTTGGTTTAACCAACCATACATCTCCAAGACTTTGGCGGTAGGGGATAGAGTTAGTCTGGCCGGTAAGATTGAGGAAGACTTCGCTGGTATTATGATGAAGTCACCAAATTTTGAAAAAATTGCCTCAGGTCAAAGTTTACACACCCAAGGCTTGGTGCCAATCTACGGTTTGACAGCAGAGTTGTCGGCTAAACAAATGAGGTTTCTAATGAGTCAGGTGATTAATTTAGCTGATCTGATTAATGATCCTTTACCAGAGATGATTAGACAACAATATCAGCTAATCGGTATCAAACAAGCGCTGAAGCAAATTCATTTTCCAAAAAATAGAACCGAAGCCGACCAAGCTAAACTACGATTGTCATTTGACGAATTATTTTATCTGCAACTGCAAGCTCAGCTACTTAGATTAAATATGGCTCAGGAGCGAGCGCCGGCCATCAATTTCGATGAGTCAGATACCAAGGCCTTGGTAGCTGGTCTGCCTTTTAAATTAACTGATGATCAACGGCGTAGCGCTTGGGAGATTATTCAAGCCATGGCTCATACTAAACCTATGATTCGTTTGTTGGAAGGCGATGTTGGTACTGGTAAAACGGTGGTCGCCTTACTGGCCATGCTCAATGTGACTCGCTCCGGCGGACAATCGGCCTTGATGGCGCCGACAGAAATTCTGGCCAGTCAACACTTCGTTAGTATTGGCAGACTGGCATCGGCATCGGGTTTGCGGATAGCGCTGTTGACGAGGACTAGGCATCAATTGACCGGAGTGGAGACGAAATTATCCAAATCGAAACTAATTAAATTAATCGCCGAGGGTTCGGCGGATATTATTATCGGGACTCATGCCTTGATTCAGGAGGCGGTCGCTTTCAAGAAACTGTCTTTGGTAGTGATAGACGAACAACATCGCTTCGGCGTAGAACAGCGACAAGCCCTGGTGGCCAAGGCTCAATCCCAGCAGACACCTCACTTGTTATCTATGACGGCGACACCAATTCCTCGCTCCTTGGCTCTGGCGCTCTACGATGATCTGGACATTTCCATTATCAAAGAAAGGCCGAAGGATAGGCCGGCTATCATTACCAAGATTGTTGATGAGTCCAGTCGTGATCAGGCATATGAGTTTATCAGAGCGCAGATTTTAGCCGGTCGTCAGGCCTTCATCATCTGTCCTTTAATAGACCCTTCAGACAGCTTGGGAGTGCGAAGTGTAACCGAAGAACATGAGCGTCTAGCCAATTCAGTTTTTCGAGAATTTTCGGTGGGACTGTTGCATGGCAAACTGAAGCCCAAGCTCAAAGATGGACTGATGAATGACTTCGCTGACAACAAAATAAATATTTTAGTAGCTACCAGCGTTATTGAAGTTGGGATTGATGTACCCAATGCCACGATTATGATGATTGAAAATGCTGATCGTTTCGGACTGGCGCAGTTACATCAATACCGCGGTCGAGTCGGCAGGGGACTAGCTCAATCATATTGTTTCTTGCTAACCGATTCAATAGAAGATAAATCCAGACAACGCTTGGAAGTCTTGTTAAGATTTGATAACGGTTTTGATTTAGCTAAAGAGGATTTGACATTCCGCGGACCTGGTGAAGTCTATGGTAAATTGCAATCAGGTTTTCCGGAATTGAAGATTGCCAGTCTCTTTGATTTCGCGTTAATGAAACAGGCTAAGGATTCGGCTAAGCTGATTATTAGCGAGGATCAGAGTTTGGCTAAATATCCACTCATTAAAGCTAAGTTGGGTGTCTTGGAAAAAGCTCATCTGGAGTAGTGCGGGCGAAATTTGTTTATTTCTTTTTGTTCCAACACAACGAACAGACGAAATTTGGCAATTTTTATTGACAAATCTGCGCCGCTCGTCGTAACTCAGCAAAAATAATTATTAGTTTTTTAGTGGACATATTATTTTTGCCTCAGACAGACGACGCGCATTGACTTGATTTGTCTTAAAAATTGAAACAATTTCTCATGTTCGTTTTAGCTGGAACAGGTAGATTTATTTATGCTTAATTCTTAGTAACAGCTTCAACTTAGCTCAGGTCGGTAGTCTTGAATCATAAATCCTATCCGCCAGCCCGCTTCGACGGAGCTAATGCGAGGCGAGCTGGCGGACTAAATATCGGTAGTTCGATTCGGAGATTCGTAGCCGATACGTAGATATGTATTTGTTTTAGGCACACACTTTTGGCGGTTTTAATTATTTAATAATGCTTCGTTTGGTGTTCTGCCGTTTAGAGCACAGTGCTCTAAATTATTGTAATTAACATTCCATCGTTTAATAGCTCTT
>Ga0172379_10002353_pt1 | contig 33753 bp, 28 predicted proteins | sample GrowelOW334metaG_FD_119756 | JGI IMG/M metagenome (GOLD analysis project Ga0172379, IMG submission 119756) | Groundwater microbial communities from an aquifer near a municipal landfill in Southern Ontario, Canada - Groundwater well OW334 metaG | ecosystem: Environmental > Aquatic > Deep... | reverse complement strand
TCGATTATTTCTACAACATTTTTGGGGTCTAATTTTTTGTCTAATCCTTTCAGGTCGCTAGAATCAACTAAGATAATCTCGTCGTAGGCATCTGGGGTATCGATTTTTGGTGGGTAAATATAATTGAACTTATCCATTATAAATTTGGCTTCATCGTGCGGTTTACCGGGAATATAAGAGGCTGCTTCAATATTGATGGTATTCAAAAATTCTGTGTAGGCAATTACACAGGCAAAGCCATCTAAATCTGGATTTGTATAACAAGCGACTATAGTTGTTCCCATGTATTCTATTTTATCAAAAAATCGCCTATTAGGCGATTATTTTGAATGGCGGGGACGAAGGGGCTCGAACCCTCGACCTTCTGCGTGACAGGCAGACGCTCTAACCAACTGAGCTACGCCCCCAGAGAATTTTTAATTTTCAGACTTGCTTGATTTTTGGCTGCAATTAACATTATAGCGATAATTACAGAAATTTCAAGATAGGTAAAAATTAAAAATTCAAAATTTAAATTATTTTTTGATTTGACCAACAATGGCTTCAAAAACTTTCGGCTGTTTGCCGGCAATTTCGGCCAAAACTTTACGGTCCAATTCAATTTTATTGGTTTTTAACAGGCCAATAAATTTTGAATAGCTTAAACCGTGCAAGCGACAAGCGGCACTAATCTGAATTTGCCATAAACCGCGATTGACTCTTTTTTTGCGTTTGCGATCGCGGTAAGCATTAACCCCGGCTTTCAAAACAGCAGTTTTGGCTAAGCGGATGGTATTTTTGCGGCCCCAGCGATAACCTTTTACTTTGGCAAAAAGTCGCTTTCTTTTGGCAACATGAGTTTTTCCTCTTTTGACTCTAGGCATATATTTGTTTACAGTTGGCCGCGGGCATTCCAAACCGCCGGCGGCTATCGTTTAACAGATTATGAATAAGGTAATAAACGTTTAACATTTCTCAAATCGGCTTTGGAAATTTCCGAATCTTTTCTTTTGTGTCGGGTGGTTTTCCCGGTTTCGCGGGCGTTAAAATGATCCTGACCGGTATGTTTGGTCATGTATTTTTTATTTTTTCTGCCTTTACCTTTGGTCACCCTAACTTTTTTGGAAGTTGTTTGATGAGTTTTCAGTTTCATAAGTATAATGGTAATTACGAATTAATGCGAATCCGGCCAAAAATTTAGCCTTATTCGTCTTAATTCGTATTAATTAGTATTGGGATAAATTAAAAAACAGCTAAGGGCTGCGATTTGCTTAAAAATTATTTTTTAGCAATCAGCACTGAAAGTTTACCGCCCTGGACGTTTAACGGCTGTTCAACGGTGATTGGCAAAGCTTGGCCAACTGACTGAACAAATTTATTGATAATGCCTCGGGCTAAATCAAAGTGTTGGCGTTCACGACCCTTTAGAATCATTTCAATTCGGACTTTGTCTTCCTGCTTGAGGAATTTTTCCGCTTGATTGATTCTGATTTCCTGATCATGATCGCTGATTCTTAAAGACAAGCGGATGCCTTTGATTTCAACTTTTTTTTGTTTGGCTTTTTCTTTACGTCTTTCTTTTTCTTCCTGATATTTTAATTTGCTGTAATCGACAATTTTTACCACCGGCGGGTTGGCCAGGGGATTAACCTCAATCAAATCCAGGCCTTTTTCCTGGGCCATGGCTAAAGCTTCGGCCGTATCAACCACACCAATATTTTCGCCGCTTTCGTTAATTAGTCTAACTTGAGGCACGCGAATAAATTGATTGGTGCGGTGCCATTTTTGCTGGGTCTTTTTGTAATCTGGTTTTTTTCGTGAAATTCTCAAGGGTTTATAGATTAATTTTAAATCTTTAATTTTCATTTGATTTCCCAATTTTACAAACCATATTATGTTTGAAAATTGGAAATTGAAAATTGGAAATTGCTTTTACTATGGTGGAGATGAGGGGAATCGCACCCCTGTCTAGAAAAAGATCCAAAACAGATTTACAAGCTTAGTCAATTTTAGCTCTCGGTTAGGCAGTCTAAAACTAACAAAACCTGCCAAACCAAAGTCTCAGAAGTCTTGGTCAATCATTGAGACGATAATTGACCCAGCCTAATTAATGACACCAGTGACCGGCTATTAGGCATTGCCGGGCTGATGGCTTTGGATTTTAGGCCAAAGCGGGAGCTAAAGCAAAAGAGCTGAAAGCAGTTTTGACTCTAGCTATAAGTGATTTGGCACTTATTTTTGAGATTAACTAGTGATTAACGAGCCAGTTAACGACGCTCGGCTTGAGTGCTTTGCTATCCGAATTCTATCGATTTTAAACATCCCCTAGGTATCAGTAAGTCAATTTGACTTTACGCCTGATTTGTCGGTCAATCTCCCGTTTTTTGATACTTTCGCGCTTGTCGTATTGCTTTTTGCCTTTGACTAGCGCCAGTTCAATTTTTAGGAGACTGCCTTTAGTATATACAGAAATAGGCATAATTGTCAAGCCTTTTTCTTGACTTCGGCCTTTGAGCTGGTCAATCTCTTTTTTATGGAGCAAAAGCTTACGGCTTTGGGTCGGCTGATAATCTTTTTGAAAAGCGGCCGCCGGCTTATAGGCGGGGATATGAGCGCCGATTAGCCAGATCTCATTTTTACCGTTAATGGTGATATAGCTACCTTTTAAGTTGATTTGGCCATTTTTAACGGATTTGACTTCGGCGCCAGACAAAACTAAACCAGCCTCAAATTTCTCTAAAACTTGATAATCGGCTAAAACTTTTTTGTTAGTGGCTAGGGTAGGCATAGGTAATTGTTCATTTTCCAGTATAGCATATTTTTATTAATTGACACCCCTTGGTGATTTTTAGTATAATTTAAATAAATAAACATTTTTTTATGCCAGAAAACAAAAATTTAACAATCAATATTTCAACGGCGACAATCTTAAAGGTTGTTTTTATTTTGCTGGGATTGTTTTTGGTCTATTATCTTCGTGAAATTGTATTACTGCTTTTGGTCTCAATTGTTTTAGCGGCTGTTATTGAGCCATCAGTTGATTTGTCTGAAAGAAAAAGAATTCCTCGCAGCGTTGCCACTATTTTTATTTACATCTTTTTGATTTTATTTGTCGCTATGGTGGTGATGCTTTTGGTGCCGCCGATTACCGAACAGCTTAATTTGTTAATCAACACTTTGCCGAATTTGTGGGATAAAATGATGCAAGAGCTGGATATTTTGAATCAATATTCTCAAGAAAAAGGTTTTGCTGACGGTATTCGCCAGGGTTTGGCCGGTTTGCAGGCCGGCTTGCAGCAGGCGGTGGGCGGAATTTACTCCTTTGTTATTTCATTTTTTTGGAACTTGTTTAATCTGATTATTATTTTAGCGATGACTTTTTATTTGGTGGTGGAAAAAGAATCTCTAAACAATTTTGTTAAAGTAGTGGCACCAAAAAAATATCATCAACGGCTGATTGGTTTGATTAAAATAATTAAAGCCAAGATCGGCGAATGGGCAACCGCTCAGCTGACAGTGGCTTTGGTTGTTGGTACGTTGGTGGCAACCGGGTTATTTATCCTTTTGCCAAAATACGCTTTAATTTTAGCTTTAATCGCGGCTTTGGCCGAGTTTGTGCCTTATATCGGTCCGATTACCGCTGCTGTGCCGGCAATCTTTTTGGGTTTTAGTGTGCCCCCGTTTTCGCTTGGCCGCGGATTGGCGGTTTTGGTTTTTTACGTTGTGCTTCAACAGCTTGAGTCTAATTTTATTTCCCCCCAGATCATGAGAAGGCATACCGGTATCAGTCCGGTTTTGGTTATAGCCGTTATGCTGGTTGGCGCTCAATTGGGCGGGATAATTGGTTTGGTTTTGGCCATTCCGGTCACGATAGTTATTGCCACGATTATCAATGAATTTAAACCAAAATCAGATTCCAAAAAAGATTAATCAGTTGTAGTTGTCATTTTTTTAAAAAAGTATTATCATATAAATTATTCCATAATTATTTATTAATCAGGAAACTTTGTTTCCTAAAAAAGGAAAATATCATGGCGTATCCAATGACAACTAAAATTAATAAGGTAGCCGATCAAATGCCTGGCAGCGACGTCAGTGCCGGTTTAGGCAAAAAAGGGAAGCGCGGTTCCTGGTTGAAAGGATTGATTACTTTGATTGTGGTTTTGGTAATTATTTGCGGCGGCATTTATTTGATTATCAGCTATACCGGCGTTGGTGGTAATTTATTTAGCGCCACTCAATTGCGAGGCAGTTGGCAGGCGGTATTTTTGACCAATGGTCAAGTTTACTTTGGCAAAGTGGCCAAAATAGATAAAGATTCAGTTATTTTAAAAGACATCTATTATTTGCAAGTAGTGACTAAACCCTTACAGCAAAGTCAGGGTGGTGATACTACGGCTCAGGCTGATCAACAGCAAGAACAACGTTTAACTTTGATTAAATTAGGTAATGAAATTCACGGACCAAAAGATGAAATGATTATTAATCGCAGTCATGTTGTTTTAATGGAAGATTTAAAAGATGATTCTCGAGTGGTTCAGGCAATCTCTGATTATGTTGCCAGTCAAAACAAGAAATAAAAATTCAAATTCTCATTAAATAAAGCTGCCCGGCAAATGAGCCGGGCAGCTTTTGCCTTATGGTTGAAATTTTAGTATAATATAGATAACTTAATTGCTTTTTGTGACATCAAAATGAGTAAAAAAATTATTTTTTGCAGTCTGATTTTAAGCCTTGGTATTTTGTTGTTTTTGCCGGTTAAAATTTGGGCTTACACGACCAGTACCAACTATGTCATTTGGGCTGACGTTTTTAATTCCGGCGGCACCGAAGACAGCAGCTCAACCAGCTACGGCCTTCAGGATTCAATTGGTGAGTCGGTAATTTTATCTAATACTTCAACTTCCGCCAGTTACGGTTTGAAAGCCGGTTTTAGGGAAATGTATCCGGATGAGTATATTACTTTTTCAGTCAGCGCTACAGCGCTTAATTTGGGTACTTTAAGCACGGCAGCGGCTTCAAGTGGCAGTCATACAATGACGGTTGATACTAATGCTGCCAATGGTTTTGCCGTGACTATGAGCGGTACCACCCTGACTAGCGGAGTCAACACTATTTCTGCGATTGGAGCAGTGGCGGCAGCTTCCGCGCCCGGTTCCAGCCAATTTGGGATTAATTTGGCAGCCAATACCGTTCCGGCTGTTGGTGCTGATCCTACCGGTACGGCACCGATTGGTTCGGCTGTCAGCCCCTATAATAGTACCAACTTTTTTGCGTTCAATAGTGGCGATACGGTTGCCAGTGCCGCGGTTTTAACCAATCAAACCGTTTTTACCGTTTCTTATTTAGCCAATATTTCTTCAGCAGTTGCTGCCGGTGCTTACAGCACCACTTTGACTTATTCGGCCACGGCTAATTTTTAAATTATGGATTTGAAAAAAATTTTTATTCTAGCAATTTTTTTATTTTTTGCCGGTTTTTTTGCCAGCCCGGTTTTGGGTGCGACGGTAATTTCGCCGTTGCTTGAGCTAGAAGTTGAGCCAGGGCAAACCCAAAAAGGTTTGGTAAAAATTTACAACGAAACCGAAAAAGATTTGGTTTTAAAATCCAGCATTGAACCGTTTGCCGCCGGTGATGAATTTGGCAAACCAAAATATTTAGCCGCCGACAACCAAGCGTTTTTAAATTGGTTTACTGTCAGCGTTGATTTGGTTACTTTAAAACCGCACCAGGCTATGCGGGTGCCTTTTGAAGTAAAAGTTCCTGTGAATGCGACTCCCGGCGGTTACTATGTGGTAATTTTTTGGCAGACACAAAATGAATCAAGCAAGGAAAATCCAAATGTTAACATTAATAGCAAAGTCGGTACATTAATTCTCTTAAAGGTCTCAGGGGAGTTTAGAGAAATTGGGGAGGTGACTGAATTTAAAACTCAACCGGAAAAAAAATGTTTTTTTGGACTGCCGATTAATTTTTTAGTCCGGTTTGTTAATGATGGTAATGTTCATTTGGCGCCAAGTGGTCAAATTAAATTAAAAAATTGGTTTGGCGCGGATAAAATTTTGCCGGTTAATGAAAGTAAAAATAATGTTTTACCCGGCAGCGCCAGACGGTTTGAGGTGGTTTGGGGTCAAACCAAACAAGGTAATTTTTGGCAAAATTTTTGGCGAGGATTAAGTTTTGAGGCCAATTCTTTGGCTTTTGGCAAATACACCGCTGAATTGGAATTAAATTACGGCACGCCGGCCCAAACGGTTAATTATCCGCTGAGCTTTTGGCTGATTCCCTGGCGTTTAATTTTGATTTTTATTTTGTTTATTTTTATAGTTTTAATTTTTTCCAAAATTAACTCAAAGATAAAAAAGATAAAGAATTCAAAAAAATCTTTTTAAAATGTTGGTTAATATTAAAAAGTTATTTTTTGTCAGTTTTGGCCTAACTCTTACCTTGGGTTCAATTTTTCTTTTTTTTACTTTTTCTTTAGTTTCGGCAGCCACCATTGATGTTACCGCCACTGTTCCCACCACCGCAGTTTGTGGCAATTCAATCGTGGAAGCTGGTGAAGAGTGTGATATTAGCGCTGGGATCACTTCTTGCTATAACCGGGTCTGTAATTCCGACTGCAGTTGTCCGGTTTGCGGCGACTTGGTGGTTGAATCCGGTGAAACGTGCCAATCCGGTTCGCGTTGTGGTGTTGGTACTTATTGTGAAGGCTGCATGTGCCACGCCATTGCCTGTTTTTTGGGCGGGACAAAAATTTCTTTGGCCGACGGCACCAATTTGTCGATTGAAAAAATTAAAACCGGCAGCTTGGTTTTTTCTTTTAACGAGTCAAGTAAAAAAAATGAGCCAGCCAGAGTTTTGCAAACTTTTAAACATAAAGTCAATCAATATTTAGTTATTAATAATGAGCTTAAAGTCACTGCCAACCATCCTTTATATGTTAATAATCAATGGTTGGAAGCTGGTGAAATTAAAATCGGTGACTGGCTGTTAAATCAAGCTGGTCAATCAGTAATGGTGTCATCAATTCAAAAAGAAGTTGGTGATTTTTTTGTTTATAATTTGGAAGTTGAAAAAAACCATAATTATTTTGCCCAAAATTATTTAGCTCACAACAAAGGGGAGTGTGTTCCAACCGGTCCGGTGGTTTGCAATTGGGGGTTGTGTATTAACGGAATTCAAGTTGGCGTTTGTGGCAATAATTGTAGCGGCAGCCAAATGACCAGAAGTTGTGTCAGCCCGCGGTGCGGTGATAGTAATATTGATGCTGGCGAACAGTGCGATGATGGCAATGCAATCTCTGGTGATGGTTGTTCGGCCAGTTGTCAATTGGAAGTTGGTTGCGGTAATGGTCGATTTGACGCTGGTGAGCAGTGCGACGATGGCAATACCAATTCTGGTGATTGTTGCTCGGCGGTTTGCCAATTTGAATTAATTATTTCCAACGTCAGCGTTTCAGTTACCAATACTTCGGCAACGGTTAATTGGCAAACTGCTTGTCAGGCGACAACTTCAGTTTTGGATTGGGGCAAAACAGTTGATGTTAATGAAGGTTCGGCCAGTGGTTTGTCCGGACAAAATTATACTTATACCATTACCGGTTTAAATTTAAACACGGTTTATTATTATCAAATAACGGCCAGCGTTGGCGCTTTGCAGGCAACTCGTACCGGTTCATTTGTTACCAGCGGCGGAACGGAAAATTGTAGTAATGGCATTGACGATAATCATAACGGTCGTTGCGATTATTTAGGTTCAATTTGTAGTGACGGTTCTTTGCCGGGTGATCCGGCTTGCAGTTGTACGCCGGATTTTGAATGTACTCATGGAGTTTGTGGTCAGGATCAAAAATGGACCATGACTTGTATTGACCGATCAACACCAAAATGTCAGCCGGATTATAGTTACCAGCAGGATTGCGGTTGTGAACTAACTTGCGGCGTTTGTCAGCATGCCGATACGGCCTGCACTTTATGTTTAGCCGATTCGGCCCCTTGCTGCGGTAACGGCACTTGTGAAGTCCCAACCGAAGATATAAATAATTGTCCGGCGGATTGCCAGGCAACCTGTGTTTCGGACTGGGAATGCACCGCTTGGTTGCCAGAAATTTGCCCGGCAAACGGTATTCAGGTCAGACAGTGTTTTGATAAAAGAGCTTGTCCGATTCCAACCAATCAACCGCCGACGCAACAAAGTTGCGGTCCATTGTGCCCCGGTTTAAGTTGCGGTAGCTGCCAACAAATTAATACAGCCCAGTGTCTATGTGAACAGTTAATTCCTTGTTGTGGCAATGGTATTTGTGAAACCGGTGAAGATAATGGTTCTTGCTCGGCTGATTGTATTAAAATTTGTTTGCCCAGCTGGACTTGCTCTGCCTGGAGCAATTGCACCAACGGCGTTTCTAGACGGCAATGCACTGATTTAAATAACTGCAATTTAGATTTGGACAGGCCTCCGGAAGTTAGAGCTTGCACTGATCAGTGCAATGTTGCCTGTAATAGTTGTGAACAATTAAACCTAGTTAATTGCGTTTGCGCGCCAACTCTGCCTTGCTGTGGTAATCATAGCTGTGAAGCAGCCGAGAATAATATTTCTTGTCCGGTAGATTGCGGGTTACCGCCACAAGTGAGACTAGCCTTGTCTCAATGTCTTGATGGTACGGATAATGATAAAGATGGATTTATTGATTATCCGGCTGATTTAAGCTGTAAAACCCCGTTAGGTAATAGCGAATCTAGTCTATTGGAAAATATTCAAAATGTCACTAATTTTTTGCAAAAAAATGTAATTAGCAATCCGGTAGTCCAAAAAACCAATACCCAAATCGTAGCGCCGACTTTGGTGGCAGCAGTCGCGGTGAATACTTTTGCCACTTTTTCATTTTTTAATTTTTTCTCTTACCTTCAATTTTTTACCACCCAACCAATAGCGGCGTTATTTCGTCGTCGTCGGAAAAAGTGGGGAGTGGTTTATAATTCTTTGACCAAACAGCCGGTTGATCTGGCAATTGTTCGTTTATACCAAAAAGACAACGGCCGATTGACTCAATCCAGGGTAACTGATAAACAAGGCCGTTATAATATTTTAGCCGCACCGGGAAAATATTATTTAACCGTTACCAAACCAAAGTATGACTTTCCAACGGTTTATTTGAAAAATGAAAAAGAAGATGTAAAATATTTGGATTTGTATCACGGCGATGTTTTTGAAGTTAATAACAATAACGTCAACATTACTTTAAATATTCCAGTTGATCCTAAGGAAGAACACAAACCGGTTGGTAAAATTGTTTTACAACATTATTTGCGCAAATTACAAAGCCTGGCGGCATTTTCGGCTGTGCCTTTGGCGCTTTTGTCAGTGGCTATCAGTCCCGGGATTTTAACCGGCTCAATTTTAGTTGTTCATTGTATTTTGTATCTATTATTCAGGCGTTTAGGCTATCAGAAACCGCCCAGAAATTGGGGTAAGATTTTTGACTTGGCCACCAAAAAACCAATCAATCAGGCAGTGGTTAGAATTTACGATAAAAAATACAATAAACTTTTGGAAACTCGAATCACTGATTTTTCCGGCCGTTACTCCTTTTTAGTTAATGATAATGTTTATTTTGTGACGGCTGAAAAAGCCGGTTATCAAATATATAAAAGCCAGGATATTGATTTAGTCGGTGCGGCCAAAGAAAAAATTGTTGGTTTGGATATTGGTTTGAAAAAATCCGATCAGACCGGTTCAGCTTTACCATCAGCAGAAATACCAATGCCAACCCCGCCTGCTGCAGCACCAGTTTTACCGCCAGTTTTGCCAACACCTCAGCCAATTTTAGAGCCTCAACCTAAACCAATCCCTGAACCAAAAATTACTGAGCCAACCAAACCTTCTCAATTGGGTGTGGGTCGAGAATCTTTAGTTGATTTGTTAAAAAATAAAGTAGAAAATCAAAAACCAATCGAGGTGCCGCCAATTTTGCCAACGCCAGAAATTAAAACCGAGCCAGAAGCCAAAATTGAAACTCAGCCTTTGCCTCAAGTACCCCAAGCACCAGATAAAAAATCCGAAACTCCGACGCCGGAAAAAAGTATTTTTGGTTAATTAAATTTTCCAATAAAATGTTCAGTGAAGAAAAAAGACAAATCGTTCATATCCTTTTATTTTTTTTAGCTTTCTCGCTTAAATACTTAAGTCGGTTTGAAGCGGCTTTTTTGCTTTTGCTTTTACTTTTATTCACTTTGATTGTCGTACCTCGGCTGAAAATCAAATCTTATTTTTACCGCCAGTTTGAAAAAAAATACAGCCAAGGCGCGGTTTTGTATTTTTTGGTCTTGCTGGTTTTGGTTTTGATTTTTCCTTTGTATATTGTCGCTGCCAGTTGGGCAATTTTGGCTTTAGGTGACGGGGCGGCAACTTTGATCGGCGCTAATTTTAAAGCCAAAGAGTTACCCTGGAATCGGCATAAAACTTATGCCGGCAGCCTTGCCTTTGTAGTTTTTGGTACCCTGGGTGCTTTTATTTTGCTGCGTTGGATGTTGCCCGACCTATCAATGGTTGGGGCCTTCTCCTGGGGGATCAAGGCGGCTTTAGTGGCAGCTTTAGTTGAAAGTTTGCCTTTGAAAGTAAATGATAACGTTTCGGTAACTTTGGTTAGCGCCGCTGTGATGTATTTTTTGCGTTAATTTTTTTGGATTATTATAGACTAACCGGCATTTGCCGGTTTTTTGGTTAGCCAAAATTAAGGCTTGAAAAAAACTCAAAGATTAGTTAAACTGTCTTTATGACTAAACCTAAAAAACCAGACAATAGCGCAATGGATAAAATCGTTTCTTTGGCTAAACAAAGAGGCTTTATTTTTCAATCCTCTGAAATCTATGGCGGTTTAAACTCTTTTTATGATTATGGTCCGCTAGGCGTTGAATTAAAAAACAACGTCAAGCGCCAATGGTGGCAATCAATGGTTTATCAGCGAAATGACGTCGTTGGTTTGGACTCGGCGATTTTGATGCACCCAAAAATTTGGGAGGCTTCCGGCCATGTCCAGAATTTTTCCGACCCGCTGGTTGATTGTAAAAAATGTAAAAAACGTTTTCGCGCCGATCATTTATTGGAAGCTAAAGGTATTAAACCGGATTTGGGCTTGATGAAAGAACCGCCGGCCGAATTAAAAGAATGCCCCGAATGCGGTGGGGAATTGACTGAAGTTAGACAATTTAATTTGATGTTTAAAACTTTCATGGGTCCGGTTGAAGACGAAACTTCAATTGTTTATTTACGACCGGAAACGGCTCAGGGAATTTACGTTAATTTTTTAAATGTTAAAGATAGTCTGCGTTTGAAATTACCGTTTGGTATTGCTCAAATCGGTAAGGCTTTTCGCAATGAAATTACGCCGGGCAATTTTACTTTCCGCACCAGAGAATTTGAACAGATGGAAATGCAGTATTTTGTTAATCCAAAGCAAGCGGATAAATTTTTTGACGAATGGAAAGAAACGCGGATGAATTGGTATTTGTCTTTGGGCGTGAAAAAAGAAAATTTACGTTTCCGCGAGCACGGTAAAAATGAATTGGCGCACTACGCCAAAAAAGCCATAGATATTGAATATCAAACGCCTTTTGGCTGGAAAGAATTGGAAGGCATCCATCATCGCGGTGATTGGGATTTATCGCGCCATGCCGAATTTTCCGGCCAGGATTTGAAATATACCGATTTGCAAACTGGTGAAAAATTTTATCCCTATATTATTGAAACTTCAGCCGGTGCTGACCGCGCGACTTTAATGTTTTTGCTTGACGCTTATACGGAAATTTCTGGTGGTCGAACCACTACGACCGAAAGCGTAAAAGAAACCGAAGTGGTTTTAAAATTCAGCCATAAAATTTCACCCGTTAAAATTGCGGTTTTGCCTTTATCCAAAAAGCCGGAATTGCAAGAAGCTACTCAGGCGGTTTTGGCCGGTTTACGGGGCAAATGGCTTTGCCAATACGATGAAACCGGATCAATTGGCAAACGTTATCGCCGCCAGGATGAAATTGGTACGCCGTATTGTGTTACGATTGATTTTGAAAGCTCAACTGATCAAGCTGTGACGGTTCGTGATCGCGACACCATGAGTCAGGAAAGAATTAAAATTACCGAACTTAAAAATTATTTTGAAGGAAAACTTCAATAATAATTTTCAATTTTCAAAGTATAATTTTCAATAATTCAATGAAAATTAAAAATTAGAAATTGAAAATTTTTTTGTATGTATAATAAAACAAAATTAAAAAATGGTTTGACTTTAATCACTGCCCCGCTGCCAAAAACCCAGGCGGTGACGGTTTTAGTGGTTTTACCGGTTGGTTCGCGCTACGAAACCCAAAAAAATAACGGCGTTTCTCATTTTATTGAGCATTTGGTTTTTAAAGGTACCAAGTGCCGGCCAACCAGCCTAGACATTACCAAGGAATTGGATTCAGTTGGTGCTGAATACAACGCCTACACTTCCAAAGATCATACCGGTTTTCACGTTAAAGTCTCGGCTCAAAAAATTGAGTTGGCATTTGATATTTTATCGGATATGCTTTTTAATTCCAATTTTGATTTGGTTGAAATCAATAAGGAAAGGGGAGTGATTTTGGAAGAAATTAATATGTATGAAGATAATCCGATGATGTACGTAGCTCAGCTTTTTGAAAAAACCATTTTTGCCAATCAACCTTTGGGCCGTTTAATCTCTGGTCCAAAAACGGTAATTAAAGAAATACCAAAAAATCAAATTTTGGGGTATAAAAATAAATTTTATCAGCCAAGCAATATGGTGGTAACGGTGGCCGGTAATTTTTCTAAAAAACAAGTTCTGGCTTTGACTAAAAAATATTTTGGTCAAGCCGTCAAAATAAAAAAGAAAATTGCCATTGTGCCGACCAAAATTAAGCAAAATCAGCCCCAAATTGCCCTTAATTTCAAAAAAACCGAGCAAGTCCAGGCTTGCCTGGGTTTTTTGGCTTATCGGCTCGCTGACCCCAAAATTTACCCGCTGTATTTGCTGGCTTTAATTTTGGGCGGCAATATGAGTTCGCGGCTTTTTTCTGTTGTTAGAGAACAACACGGCTTGGCTTATTATATTAAAAGTGATATTTCAGCCTACCAAGATGTTGGTTCTTTTATGATTCAAGCCGGTTTAGACAAAAATCGAGTTAAACAGGCAATCAGTCTGATTTTAGCCGAACTGAAAAAAATTAAAGAACTGGGTGTGACTGATAAAGAATTAATTTCAGCCAAAGAATTTTTAAAAGGTAAACTGATTCTAAATTTGGAAGATTCGGAAAATATTGCTGATTGGTACAGCCGACAAGAATTATTAATTAATAAAATTGATACGCCGGCGCAACAAATAAAAAAGATTTTTGCCGTAACTAAAGAAGAGGTAAAAAAAGTTGCCCAGGAGCTTATTATTGAAAAAAATTTAAATTTAGTTTCAATTGGCCCTAATACCAATCAGAAAGAATTTAAAAAGATTTTGAAATTTTAGTCATTTTAAAATAAAAATTTAATTAAAAAATAAACTGCTTTTAGCAGTTTTTTTGACAACTGTTTTTGACAGACTAAAACAGTCTGTCTTTTTTTATTTAGCCAAAACCAACATAAAAATTAAAATCGCTAAAGTCAGAAATTGAATGGCTAAACCGGTTTTAAAAGAAACCAAAAGATTTTTTAAAACAAAATGCATATCAGAATGAAATTTAAAATATCTTTTTAAAATCGGGTGGCGGGTCAAAAAATAAAGCCCTTGTAAAAAATCAGGCAAAATACTGCCAGCCAAACCGCCTAAAACCGGCCAGGAGATAGAAATTAGCCCTTGCCAGTAGTAGATAGTTAAAAAGCTAAACATCGTGGCTACATCCAGTAAAGTAATTTTTTTTAATAAGCTGACGGTTTTTTGGCTGAAATGATACCGATCATTTTTATCCTCAAGCAATTCAACGTCGCCATGGGGGATAAGATCAATTAGAAAATGGGAGATAAAACCCAAAATCAAAGCCAACCAAAAATTATTTATTTGCTCGCCGATTAAAACCCCGGCGGCGCCGTGAATGGTTAAAAACATAAATAGAAAACCGCAATCATTTTACTTAATTACTAATTAAAATTTTAAGTAAAATAGTGCGGAAATAGTGCCGGTTGTAGCGGCTAATTTATTTAATTAAACTAGAGGCCGGATCAGAATTAATAAAGTGGCCAATTGGGTTAGGTGGCCAAAAGTTAAAGAAATCTGGTTTCTGGGTGAGTAGTGTAAAAAATTATGAAATTCATTAAGCTTTTTGAAAACCCGATTTTTTTTAAAAACAAAACTTCCCACCTGAAGTACGTCAGATAAAATCGCGCCAATCATTCCCCAAACTACTGAGGCATTGAAGAAATGGGCATTATTGGTAAGCAAGGCGGCGGCGACAATTATACCTAAACAAATATCAAAATAAATCAGACCAACAATTTTATTAAAATACATTTTCCTTAAAGATTTCGGGGTATGGCCTTTGGTCGGAAAATTACCGTCCGAATGAGGCAACATGTCTAAAAAATAATGAGAAATCAGGCCAAGATTAAGCGAAATCAGCGGGTCATTGATGTAATTGCCGATTAAAGCGCCGCAAGCGGCATGAACTGTTAAATACATATTTTTAAGCTTTTGATTGATTTTTAGCCTATTTATATTTTATCAAGGATTGAAAGTTTGTTCAACGTTAATAATTATAACTTTTTTATTCAAAAAATCAGCCTTAAAGCTGACTTAAATTTTTTTATTTAAATATTAAATTGGTAGCGAGGGTGGGGATCGAACCCACGACCTAAGGGTTATGATTCCTTCGCTCTAACCAACTGAGCTACCTCGCCTTAGAAAAATATGTAATCTAGTTGTAATTTGGTTGCGGGAGAGGGATTTGTCCCGATTCCTTAATTTATTTTAGGTATCATCGGGATCCCGATTTTGTTAATTGCAATACAATTTAGGTGTCGGGACACCCCCAACCTCCAGGTTATGGGCCTGGCCCAAATATATAAATTATTTTTTAGTTTGGTTGCGGGAGAGGGATTTGCACCCCCGACCTCCAGGTTATGGGCCTGGCGAGCTGCTACTGCTCTATCCCGCGTCGTTTAATAAATTTTATCTTATTGGGCCTGGTCCCGACGCAGTCGGGACTACTGCTCTATCCCGCGTCGGTTAATTTTAGCAAGTATTTTTTGTTTTTTAATGCTTTTAAGTAATTCTCTCTTTTCCTTGCTTCTCCTCGGGTATTGTATACCTCATATTTTATCAATTGCCAAGGGATATAGTGTTTTGTAGACCTAACTTCACCATTATTATGTTTTATTAATCTTCTCTGTATATCCGCTGTTTGGCCGATATATAATCTATCAAAGTTATTACTTTTTAAGATATAAACATAATATTCCATAATAAAGTTATGGGCCTGGTCCCGACGCAGTCGGGACTACTGTTCTATCCCGCGTCAATTAGCCAATTCTACCGTTAAATCAATAATCTGTCAATAATTTATGGTGCCCGAGGAGAGACTCTCCGCCAGAGGCGGATGCGCCTTTGGCGCAGAACTCTCAGTTGTTATTACGATTTTGAGCCTGCCTGCCGGCAGGCAGGTCGTGCGTGCACTCGTCTTATTAATAAATAATTTTTGGTGCCCGAGGAGAGACTCGAACTCTCATGCCTTGCGGCACACGATTTTGAGTCGTGCGTGTATACCAATTTCACCACTCGGGCCTGATTAATTATATTTTTTATAGATTCTTTACCTCAGCCTGATTTAAAAAATGTCACGATTTTGAGCCTGCCTGCAATTAGCCAGGTCGTGCGTGTATACCAACCTGCCTGCCGGCAGGCAGGTTTCACCACTCGGGCTTATGTAATTACGAATCTTATTATAAATGAATAAAAAATAATTGTCAAAGGACGATATTTTTATTATAATATAATCATGTCAAGAACTATCGCGATTGTCAATCAAAAAGGGGGAGTGGGTAAAACCACAACAGCAGTAAATTTAGGCGCTTACCTGGCTTGGCTGGGTAAGTTTGTTTTATTAGTTGATATTGATCCCCAGGCTAATGCCACCTCAGGTCTAGGCATTGACCATTTTAACTTAAATCAAGGGGTTTATCATACTTTGATTGGTCCGGCTTCGTTTCGGCAAATCGTTTTGGGAACCAATCACCAGGGCTACAAAGTCGCTCCGGCCACGCCCGATTTAGCCGGTGCGCGGGTGGAACTGGTTAATTTGGAAAATCGGGAATTTCGTTTGTCTCAGGCTTTATTGGAGGTTAAACATGACTATGATTATATTTTAATTGACTGCCCGCCGTCTTTGGATTTATTGACTCTAAACGGTTTGGTGGCTGCCGAAGAAATTTTAGTTCCGGTTCAAGCCGAATATTTAGCTTTGGAAGGCTTGGGTCAGCTACTTAATACAATCAATTTGGTTAAAGAAAATTTGAAACCGGAACTTTCAATTTTGGGGGCGGTTGTGACAATGTATGATAAACGTAACAAGCTTTCCGGCCAAGTTTTGGCCGAATTAAAACAGCATTTTCCTCATCGCGTTTTTGATGCGATTATTCCGCGCAATGTCCGTTTAACTGAATCGCCAAGCTTTGGTCAAACCATTTTGTCTTATGATTCCGGTTCGGCCGGTGCTAAGGCCTACGAGGATTTAGCTCGAGAAATTGTCAGACAAGAAAACGGTTATTAATTTTAATTTTTTAATTTTGATTTTTTTAATATGCCAAAAATTACCGGGTTGGGAAAAGGTTTAGGTTCTTTAATCCCGCCAAAAATTGATAAACAGATTTTGCCGCAAAATTCCAGTGTTTTTGTGCAAAGCGAAATGATTGTTAAAGTGCCGATCAATAAGATTAAAGCCAATCCGCATCAGCCGCGGACTGATTTTGATCATGAAAGTTTGGAAGACCTGACTAATTCAATCAAAGAGCATGGTATTATTCAGCCGTTAATTTTGACACCAAGCGGCAATGATTACGAGGTAATTGCCGGTGAAAGACGCTTGCGGGCCGCTCAAATTCTAGAGCTTGAAACCGTACCGGCCGTGATTCGCGATATCCAAGAACAACAAAAATTGGAATTGGCTTTGGTGGAAAATATTCAGCGTAAAGATTTAAATGCCATTGAAGAGGCAGTAGCTTACCAGCGTTTAATCGATGAGTTTAATTTAACTCAAGAAGAAGCGGCTGTTCGAGTCGGCAAAAGCCGATCGGCCGTTACCAATGCTTTAAGACTGCTTGGTTTACCAACAGAAATTCAAAAAGCTTTGGTTACCGGAAAAATTAATTATACTACCGCTAGAGTGATTGTCGGTTTGCCGCCTCAGGAACGACTGAAATTTTTTGAAAAAATTATTAAACAGGATTTGACGGTTAGAGCCGTTGAAAATCAAGCTAAAAAAGTGATTGTCCGTCAGCATATTCGCAAAGCCAAAGATCCGAATTTAACGGCCCTAGAAGACAAGCTGCAGTCGGCTTTAGGTACGAAAGTGATTGTCAAAAAAACCGGTGAGACCGGTTATATTACCATTGAATTTTACTCCAGTGAAGATTTAGAAGGAATCGTTAATAAAATTTGTCAATAAAACAACTAAAATATTTTTAGGATTTTGATCGGCTGCCTTTCGGTTTAATTTTACTTTTGGCCGCGCTGGTTTTCACAAACTGCAACCAATACTGATTTGGGCCCTTACGATTTTTTTCGGTGATGATTTCTACGACATCGCCGTTTTTTAATTTTGAATCAAGGCTTACCATTTGGCCATTGATTTTAGCGCCCGAACAATGATCACCAATCCAACTGTGGACGTGGTAAGCAAAATCAACCGGGGTGGCTTCTTCGGGTAAATCTATGACGTCGCCTTTGGGAGTGAAAACAAAAATTCGGTTATGGAAAAAATCAATCGTTAAGGATTGCAAATATTGTTGATCGTCCTGAATTTCTTTTTGCCACTTGACTAGATCTTGAATCCAGGTAAATTTTTTGGGTAAAACCCGACCTTTTTCGCCAATTTTTTTCGGGTTTTTGCCGGTTTCCTTGTAATGCCAGTGGGCGGCAATACCAAATTCAGCTTGCTCGTGCATTTCGGGCGTGCGAATTTGGAATTCAACAATTTTACCGTCAAGACAAAAAACGGTTGAATGCAAAGACTGGTAGCCGTTTGGCTTTGGCTGAGCGATATAATCTTTAATTCGACCGGGTAATGGTTTCCAAAGCCGATGAATCAGACCCAAGGCGTGGTAACAATCAGCAATAGTCGGAACAATAATTCTTAAAGCGACTAAATCATAAACTTTGGAAATGTCGCCGCTGTAATTTGGCCGCTGTAATTTTTGGTATAAACTGTAAAGCCTTTTGGCGCGGCCGTGGATTGAAACAATTTTAATTTTTTCCAAGGCAAATTCTTTTTTGGCCAGCTGAATCACTTTTTGGGTGTATTCCATTTCAATGGCAATTTTTGGCATGATTTCTTTTTTAAACCAGTCATATTTTTCCGGATAAAGATAGGGAAAAGCCAAATCTTCCAATTCGCCCTTGATTTGTCCCATGCCGAGCCGATTGGCAATCGGCGCATAGATTTCCAAACTTTCTTGGGCGATTCGTTTTTGTTTTTCTGCCGGTAAGGCCGAGAGAGTTTTTAAATTGTGCAGCCGGTCGGCCATTTTGATTAAAATTATTCGAATGTCTTCGGCCATGGAAATAAACATCCGGCGTAAATTTTCGGCGTATTTTTCCATACCGCGATATTTAATCACGCCAAGCTTGGTAATACCGGCAACCAATTTAGCCACTTCGCTGCCGAAATTTTTTTCAATATCAATCAAACTGTAATCGGTGTCTTCGGGTACATCATGAAGTAAGGCGGCAATAATTGAATCTTGGTCTAAACCCATTTTAGCTAAAATTATAGCTGTCTCTAAGGGGTGTTGAATGTAAGGTTCGCCTGATTTTCTAACTTGGTCTTTGTGAGCGTTTTCGGCAAAATCATAAGCTAACCTAATCAGATCCAAATCATATTCTGATTTATGAAAATTAGGAAATATTGCCATTTTGGCATTTTCCCGGCGCTTGCCGTCTTTAAGTATTTTTATTAAATCTTCAATTTTGGTCACAAATTTTATTGTCAGGAGTTGATTAAACGTGGTATAATTTATTCTAGAGCAAATATTTTTAAAAATCAAATCAAATGTTGCCTTCTTACTTTACTCTTAATTATTATTTTTTGATTGTTGGGGTTGTTATTTTTTTATTGGCAATTTTATATTCAATTTGGAAAAGCAAAGGATTGGAGTCAACGACATTTTTTTCCGGTTCCGCTACACCAACTTTGTCACAATACGCCCGCGATTTAAACGAACAAGCTAAAAAAGGATTACTTGATCCGGTTATCGGTCGGCAAGAAGAAATTGAAAGAGTAATTCAGGTTTTGTGCCGTCGAACTAAAAATAATCCAGTTTTAATTGGCAAGGCCGGTGTTGGCAAAACGGCAATTGCCGAAGGTTTGGCGCAAGCCATTGTCAATAAAAAAGTCCCGCCGATTTTATTGGATAAGCGGGTTTTAGCTTTGGATTTGCCGGCAATTGTGGCTGGTACCAAGTATCGAGGCGAATTTGAGCAGCGCTTGAAAAAAATCACTAATGAAATTACCGCCGCCAAGCGCAGCATAATTTTATTTGTTGATGAAATTCATACTTTGGCTGAAGCGGGAGGAGCCGAAGGTTCAATTGACGCCGATGATATTTTAAAGCCGGCTTTAGCCAGGGGTGATCTGCAGGTAATCGGCGCCACCACTGCCAAAGAATATAAAGAGTTTATTAAAAAAGATATAACCTTGGATCGGCGATTGCATCCAATTTTAATTGACGAACCAACATCAAAAGAGACCACTGATATTTTGCGGGGGATTAAACGCAAATATGAACAATTCCATCATGTTCATATTACCGATGAAGCGATTTTAGCGGCGGTTCATTTGTCCCAACAGTATATGAAAGATAAATCATTTCCAGACAAGGCCATTGATTTGATGGATGAAGCCTCTTCGAAAGTTAGTATTGAAAACATTGAGCCGGATGAAAAAGTTTGGCCGCAGGTTGGTGTGGCCGAAGTTCAGGCAGTAATGCAAGAATGGCAAGAAAATAAAGCAGAGTAAATAATTTAAAATATACCTAAATTTAGCCAAATTATGGCTATTTTTTTGTTTATATATTGACAAATTTATTGAAATATGGTATAGTGATATGATGGGAATATAGTCGATATTGGTTTAACGAGTGGCATTTCGGCCACGAAAGGGTATAGGAATGAAGACAAGCATGTTCTTTTTTACAGCAGTGATGTTGGTGTTGTCGGCAGTGGCAGATGAGACCAAAGAAGGTGTGGTCGAAGACCAAACCTTCTTGGTGGCTTGTCAAAAAGGATTTGCCGAGCAGTTTGGCAAGTCTTCCGAAGCAATCTGCTTTGGGTCGGGGGAGTTTACTCTCCTGGCTAGTGGCCGTATGCCCCCACCATTCAAGTGCCAACAGTCCCATTGCGAGGGAACCTTGCCAGTTCCTGAGAAAGAATCGTTGCGCCGTCTGAAAAAGGAGACCAACCAACCTTGTACTCGTGAGAGCAAAAAGGTTGCCTGGTTCGCCTTTCGGGACGACCAGGGGATTCTCAACGTTGCCGTCAACGCCGTCATGGGGGATTACGAAAGTAGTCTTGTGTGGCGTCATGATGACGGCAGACAGTGGGAGGCTTGGCGAACCCATATCCTGGGTTCCACCAAGTGGCTGGTGACAAAGGAGGTCAAGTTTACCTGGCTGGCGTTAGGCCCGGTGAAGGACAAAAAAGACTTAGAGCGAAAGCTGAAAGTCTTGTCCGACCTCAAAGTTGTTCAACTCGAACCGTAAGGTTCGAAAGACACACTAATAACGAAAGAGACTCTTGTGGTAGTTTACGCAAGAGTCTCTTTTCCATTTATTTTATTTTTTTAGTGGCAGTTACTTGACGACCAATCACAATTTTTATAATTGCAACCGCTGGTTGGTTGACCGCTACCATGACTTTTACTATCAATGTGAACTAAACCACCAGAACAATTAGTAGTACCATTACAGGTTTTTTCTCCTGGCGTGCATTCTCTGATTGTATTAAACCCTGATATTTTACTAATCATATCGGATACGTTTTGTAAGCCGCAACTGGAGTTTGGTGTGCCGCTGCAACAAATGTCTAAAGCAACGCCTGATTTATGAGCGGATCCGGCCGGATCGGCTGCGTCATAACTTCGGGAAAAAACACAACCGGGAGGAAGAATATTGCAACCATTGCGACTATCTGGCGCTATTTTATTAAACATTGCTACTAAGTTGGTGAGAAAACTTGACGTACCAGTGATAGTTGTTCCGTTTACTGTTATTTCAGACATGCCGCTTCCGTCGTTCACTGCCACCGGAACCAATGGATAGCAAATATGGCAAGCTTCATGAGTGTTGGAATCGCAGCCGGGTTTATCATCACAAGCCTCTTGGGCATGAGCACATAAGCAGGCAGCTGCACATTTACCAGCTGATTTTGGCCAACTGAAATCAGAGCAGTTTTCGACTAAAGATTGAGCATATTCGTTTAATAAACGGCGATTTGGCTTCTCGCCGGCAAATAAATTGGAGCAAGCTTGGCCCAACATCTCAGAATTGCAAATGGCATGGCAATTGCCAAGCTGTCCGACTCGTAAAAAATTATATCTGCCATGGCTAACTCTTGGGCCGCAAGGATCCATAAAAGTTGGATCCAAGCAATAGCCATCGACATATTTTTTCTTCAGCTCTTCCAGGATACTGCTTAAATCACTGCTGGCGGCTTGGGCTTTAGCTTCAGTCTCAGAGGCATAACCATAGTTTTGTTTTGCCTGTCCGACCGTGGTTGAACAATTATTAAATATATTGCAAATATCCTGAGCCCTTTGGTCGTAAAGAGTGTTATCTGGAGTAGAGTGGCCTAAATAATAAGTGCACTCATTAATATTGTCTGGGTTTGATAAATCCGAACAATTAACTAAAGTATTAATTATATTATAAGTCCCATATTTTGCAGTTTGAAAACAGCTGTAGCTATTGGTTGGATTTGTTTTATTTTTGTAATCGCATGAGGATTTTAATAAATTATCCCGAGTTTCTAGCTTGTAGCTTGTGGCCATAAGGCAATCTTCTGAATTTGGTATACCTGGTTCTTGACAGTAAGTATACACTTTATACATGGCTTCAAACACATTAAAACTCACTCTTCTAATATCAGCACAAGCAATTGCTAGATCGGAATCAGAGCCATATTTGTTATTGCAAGAATTTTTCATACAGCCAAGTTTTTCTTGGTCATTGGCATCATTTTTATCGTTACAATAATAAATACATTCAACCGAAAAAGGATCTAAGCTGCCACAGCTATTGCTTTGGTAGATAGAATTAACTTTAGCAGCACTTAAGGCTGTGCTATAAATTTTAATTTCATCCATTGAACCATCAAAGCTATTGGCAAAAGAAGAAAAGGTAAGTTGACTGATTAATGATTTGATTGGCAAAGATACCGAAGTGGTATTGTCAAGATTACCATTGATATAAAGCTTGGCAGTGGTGCCATCAAAAACCCAGGCAATATGGTACCAGGTATTAGTAACAAAAGCCATCGAACTAATATTGCCATTTGAACCATCGTGGCTGCCATCGTTGGCATCAATCCATTTGATGATCAGTTTATTTTTATTGGCAGTACCAATGCCCCAGCCCGCCTCGGTTCCAAAATAATGATAATATGAATTTGTTTTACTAATTAAATTAGGATATTTAACCGGCTGGCCAACCTCATTTTTGAGATTATTCGGTAGCTGGTTTAATCTAACCCAATATGAAACTGTAATTTGATTTTTATTAATATCAGAAAAATTATTGCCCATATTCACATAACTTCGGTAGCTGGCAAAATTTAAAGCCGAACCTTTTATGCCATTGGTTAGGCGCGAGGCATTCATTTGGCCGTTATAATAAATTGTGCCGTTTTTACCCCTAGTTAAATCTAAGGCTGTATTTCCAGAAGATTCATTAAAATTCCAATAGCCAATCAAATTGGTATTGCTGACGGCGGCGACTTTAACGGTTAGACCGGCCAGTGAATAATAACTAAAAATGCTCACAAAAAATCCTAACGCCACAGCAGTTAGGAGGGTGAAAGTTAAGGTTGTAAGGACGACTTGGGAAGTATGAGTTTTAGATTTTACGCCGGTTAGTATTTGCATAAATGGTTTCTTTTTCATAATCTATTTTTTAATACTAGTATGTTAAACCACCGCTAAGTTTAGCTTAACACTTTGGTCGGGGCTTGACAAGATTAATAATTTGTGCTAAGGTGTCTTTGTTGATGTTAGGGAATACCCTGCGAACGGAAAATGCCTCGTGGTTTTACTTCGAGGCATTTTCTTTTTGACTTTTTTTAGTGATTATGCCAGAATATATTGTTGTCGCTTTGATGAGCGGCAAAGTAGTAAAAAGTAAATTTTGGCCCTTTAACTGGCGCGGAGGATTTCCTCATGAAAACGATGTTGAGTTCCTAGCCTAACCTATCGCGATCTTTGAAGCCGCGCCTCAAGCGGCTGCCCTTCGGCTCCCAGGACAAACGAACATTTGTCTGGACTCGGATTCCAACCAGGACCAGCTATTATTAGTGCGCCTCGTTGCCCGAATGAGCTAAAAAGAAAAGGTACGGCGGAACCTGAACCGTCAGACAACAGGTCTGGGAACTACCAGTCAATTGTGATCAACTGAAATGTTGATCTTTTTTTATTGCCAATTATTGCAAAAAAAGTAAGGATTTGTTATGATAATTTTGCGGTTTGGAAGGAGTGCCCTAGCATCAACATTGTTTGAGGGTTTTACTCTCTTCCAACCGCAAATGGATTTTATGGTTGACAAAAAAAATTAGACATGCTATACTGTAGTTATACAGTACAGATAGGGACTTGCCCTATCTTTTTAAATTGTCTTTTGGCTCTGCCAAGACTTGCCCCAAGATAACACGCGGGCACCAATAAAACAAAAACAAAAATTAACATCCGGTATTACCTTTATTTCAGATTTCGTCTATTCTGCTAGAACTTACTGAGATGTTTGAACCTTAAAAATCAGGGAAAATAAAAAAATTCTCAACTTTCGTTGGGATAAAACAAAAACAAAAATATGGAACAGTTAAAAGAAACAAGCCAAGCAAGTCCTCAGATGCAATGCGGCCCGATGCCGCAAAAAATCGGGGATATGGATTTTGACATTTCGCGCACCTTTTTGGTGCTGACAGCGACGCTAGTGTTGCCGGTTTATCTGGCGCTATCCGTTGTCTCTTATTCGCTTGGCGCAATTTACTAAAACAATTTTGTCAATGATACAAAAAATCCCCTCTTAAGGGGATTTTTTGTTTGAGTGATTTTTTTTATTCTTTATATTTACATTCTTTGCTGCTGCATTTAATTATTTCTTTTGGTCCATAAACTAAAATGGAACCGCAGTCTGGGCACTTTTTTGGTTCAGTCTGACCTTCTTCAATTACGGGCTTTCCCCACAAAGCAAAGTTGCAATCCGGGTAAGCACTGCAGCCGTAAAACCAACCGCGGCGGGAACGCTTGCCGACGATTTTACCTTTACCGCATTTTGGACAAGTGCCAAATTCTTGGCCTGGTGTTTTTTTAATGTATTTACACTTAGGATAATTTGAACAGCCGACAAATTCGCCAAACCGGCCTTTACGTTTGACCAGGGGACTTTCGCACTCCGGACATTTTTCGCCGGTTTCCTCTGGCTTTTGGGGTTCAATACCGCCTTCGGCCAAAGGTTTGGTATTTTTACATTCCGGATAACCGGTGCAGGCCATGAATTTGCCAAACCGGCCGATTTTAATGACCATGGGTTTGCCGCAGATTTCACAAACCTCATCGGTTTTGGTTTCGGTCAGTTCTTGTTTGTCCAGCTCTTTATATTTTTCGTCTAAATTTGATTTGAACGGTCCCCAAAATTCGTGGATTATCGGTTGCCATTTTCTTTTGCCTTCGGCAATTTCATCCAAGTCGTCTTCCATGTGAGCCGTGAATTCGTAATCAACAACGTTAGGGAAGTGCTTGACCAAAAGATCATTGACTAAAAATGCCAAGTCGGTTGGTTTTAATCTTTTATCTTCTTTGGTCACATAGCCCCGATCCTGAACCGTGGCAATGGTTGGCGCGTAAGTTGACGGCCGGCCAATACCGTATTCTTCCAAAATTTTAACCAAAGTTGCTTCAGAATAGCGGGCCGGTGGCTGGGTGAAATGCTGATTTGGCGTTAAAGAAACCAAATCTAAATCTTCTTTTGTCTGTAGTTCGGGTAAAATGTTTTCTTTGGTGGCTGACGGGTAAATTTTCAAATAGCCTTCAAATTTAATTACCGAACCGATTGCCCGGAAAGTGTAAGGCGTTTTTTGAGCGGTGATATCAACTTTTGAAGTATCAATTAAAGCATTGGCCATTTGACTGGCTAAAGCCCGCTGCCAAACTAGTTGGTAAAGTCTGAATTGTCTGGGATCCAAATATTGTTTGACGCTTTGCGGATCATTAGTAATCGAAGTTGGCCGAACCGCTTCATGGGCTTCCTGGGCTAGTTTTGATTTGGCTTTATAGTATCTTTTGCCCGGAGTGTAGCTGGCGCCAAATTTATCTTTAATATAATCTTGGGTTTCATCTAAAAATTTTTCAGCCAAATTAACCGAATCAGTTCTCATGTAAGTGATTAAACCAACAGCGCCGCCTTCACCCAGCTCAATACCTTCGTAAAGTTGTTGAGCAATCATCATGGTTTGTTTGGCCGAAAATCCAAGGCGTTTAATCGCTTCCTGTTGCAAGGTCGAAGTCGTGAAAGGCGGTAACGGGCTTTTTTTCATTTCCCGCTGTTCAATGTCAGCCACGGCATATTTGGCGTCTTTTAAATCACTTAAAATTTTATCCGCTTGTTTTTGATCTTTGATTTCAAGTTTATCGATAATTTTTCCGTCAACCTGATGAAGTTTAGCTTCAAAATCAATCGGCTTTTGATCGCCTTTAATTTTTTGTTGGCAAAAAATGCCTTCAATACTCCAGTACTCATCAGTTTTGAAAGCCTGAATTTCTCGTTCCCGTTCAACAATCAATCTGACGGCAACCGATTGGACGCGGCCGGCGGAAAGTCCGCGGGCGACTTTTTTCCATAAAAACGGCGAAAGCTGATAACCAACCAACCGATCCAAAACCCGACGGGCTTGCTGAGCGTCAACTAAATTCAAATCAATATCCCGGGGATTTTTTAAAGCCTCTTTGATTGCTTGTTCGGTAATTTCATGGAAAACAATTCTTTTAATTTTTGATTTTGGCGTTTTTAAAGCTTCAACCAAATGCCAAGAAATCGCTTCACCTTCACGGTCCTCGTCAGTCGCAAAGTAAATCATTTTGGCTTTTTCGGCTAATTTTTTCAGTTCCGTGACATGTTTTTTGGCTTTAAGCGGAATAACATATTGCGGTTCGAAATTATTTTCAACGTCAACGCCCAATTTGCTTTTGGGCAAATCGCGAATATGACCAAAAGAGGACTCGATTTTATAGTCGGTCCCTAAAAACTTGGTAATAGTTTTGGCTTTCGTTGGTGATTCAACGATAACTAAATTTTTAGCCATGGCTATGTTTTCCTTTCTTTTAAAATTATTTTTTCACTGCGCCAATTATTTCTCAGTTCGCCTGACAAATAAAGCGACCCAGTGATTAAAATCAAATCATTTTTTTTCGCTAATTTTTTAGCTTTGGCCAAAGCCATATTTGCATCCAAAAAAATTTCGGTTGGCGGTTTGGGGTTAAGCTCTTTTTTTAATTTTTTAGGCGGGTAACATTTTTTAGCATTAGTCTGATAACGCGTGATAAAAATGTAATCGGCCAATGATTTGATTTCCCCAAAGATTTCTTTGGGGCTTCTTTCATTAGTTAAGGCAATAATAAGATATAATTTATGATATGTCAAATTTTTGATAAAATCGACAGTGGTTTTTATTTTTGAAGCATTATGTGCCCCGTCCAAAATTATCAGCGGATTTTTGGAAATTATTTCCAGTCGGCAGGGCAGTTTAGCTTGTCTGAGGCCGGCAATAATTTTTTCTTTTTTAATGCCTAATTTTTGGCAAACAGCGACTGCCAAAGCGGCGTTTTTTTGCTGGTGTTTGCCCGGTAAACCCAGCCGATATTGTTTGGTAAAGTCTGAAATTAGATTAAACTCAGCCTGATTTTTTTGGCAGGCTTTTTGAAACACTTTTAAAACGCCAGCATTTTGTTTGGGGGTAAAAAATATAGTTTTAGGTTTAATGATTCCTGCTTTGTCCTGGGCAATTTTTTTTAAGGTTTTGCCCAAAATTTCAGTATGGTCGTAATCAACCAAATTAATAACTGTAATTTTTGCCGGTGGAATAACATTGGTGGCGTCAAATTGGCCGCCTAAACCGACTTCCAAAATCACGTAATCACATTTTTTTTCTTTAAAATATAAAAAAGCCAAGGCGGTAAAAACTTCAAAATAGGACGGATGGCCGTAAGGTGATTTTTGATAGCATTGATCAATGGCGGGTTTTAGTTTTTTGACAATTTGGGCAAATTTCTTTGGACTGATTAATAAATTGCCAACTTTAATTTTTTCAATTGAGGTGGTGCAAACCGGTGAAGTAAATAAGCCCGCTTGGTAGCCTGATTGGGTTAAAACCGAATGAATCATGCAAGCCACCGAACCTTTGCCGGAAGTGCCGCCAACGTGAATGTATTTTAAATTTTTTTCGGGGTTACCCAGTATTTTTAAAAGATATTCCAAGCGTTTGATAAAAATTTTCCGGCCGGTTTTTTTGATAAAATAATCGTCTTGTGGCAAGCGCCAAAGTGATTCCAGATATTTTACGGCTTGATAATATTTATCAAAATTATCTTTCATTATTTTTTTAGCCATTTAACTCCCAAATAGCAAAACGGCGTTTGAATTAAAGAAAACAAAATTTTAAAAATCCAATAGGGAATGATTAAAGAAAAAATATAAACCGCGTTAAATTTAGGACTTAGACCGTAAAAAGCAATAAACATAAAAACGGTTGAATCGACAAACTCCGAGCTGAAATTGGAAGCATTGTTTCTGAGCCAAAGCCATTTGCCGTTGGTTTTTTTTCGCCAAAAATTAAAAGCCCAAACGTCGTGTTTTTGCGCCAGAATAAAAGCGATAATTGAGGCGACCGTCATACGTAAAGAAACACCAAAAATATCAGCATAAGCTTGTTGGGAAAAATATTGGCGGCTGGGATCGGCGGGCAGCCAAACTGAAATCACAGTGATTACCAAAGTTACTAGCATGACAATCAGTGCCAGATTGATTAATTTGTGAGCTACTGGTTTGCCGGCTACTTCAGAAATTATATCGTTTACCAAAAACATGATTGGCACAGTTAAAATGGCCACTGAAACATGGATGACATCAAAAAAATTATAAAGCAAAAATGGTTGGCCAAAAACAGTATAAGCGGGTAAAACAGCAGCGATTAAATTAATCAAAAAAATCAACGGCCAAAAAATTATATTTAAAATCCAAGCCAAAATCAGGGGCAAAGAAAAAGCCGTAATTTTGGCGCCTAAAAAATTGGCTGACAGTAGTGCGCCAATAAAAATACCAAATAAAAGAAAAATTTTATCTTGCAAATCAAGTTTTTTCATTAAAGAGAATTTAAAATATTTAAGTTTATTTCCAACAATGAATTTACAATCAAATTGGCTTGGTCCAAATTTTGTGGGGGAGTGGTATAAGGATTTTTAACGGCCAAACATTTGCAGCCAGCCGCTTTGGCCGCTTTGACTCCGGCTTGGGCATCTTCCAAAACCACACAATCGTTTGGCGACAAATTTAATTTTTCAACGGTTTTAGAATAAATTTCTGGATCGGGTTTGGCCAATTTTACATCATCGCCGGTAATAATTACCGTAAAATAATTATGTAAATTAAATTTAGCCAATACCAAGTTGATATAATCTTTGGCGCCCGAAGAGCCTAAAGCAATTTTTATTTTATTTTTTTGAAAAAAATCAAGTGATTCGATCAGGCCGGGCATTAAAGTTAAATCGCTTCTGACTAAATCCAAAAAAATAGCCTGGCGTTTTTTGTAGAGATTTTGGTAATCAGCCGTTAAATTGAATTGTTTGATTATAATTTTTAAAATATCGCTGATTCTCATGCCCATAAAACCGGAGCGCATAGTCAAATCCAAATCGCTGATTTTTTTCCCGTATTCGGAAAACAAAATATTCCAAGCTTTGGTGTGCAAAGGATGGGAATTAACGATTACGTCGTCTAAGTCGTAAATTACGGCTTTAATCATAGGTTATCTGATTTTAATGTAGGTTTGGCCGCCTAAATTTTTGACTGCACCTTTCATTTCCAGAATCGACAAGGTTGAATTAATAAGACTAATATTCAGTTTAGTGCATTGGACTAATTTGTCAACGCAAAGCGGTTCGGCTGACAAATGCTCTAGTAACATTTTTTCAGTTTCGTTTTCCGGAATAATCTCTTTAATTTGTTTGGAAACGGTGGCGGATTTGAGATTTAAAGTTTCTAAAATGTCTGAGACTTGGCTAATAATTTTTGCGCCTTGCTTGATCAGTTGGTTTGGCCCGGCGGAAGTTTGGCTGTAAATATTGCCCGGCACGGCAAAAACTTCCCGGTTTTGTTCCAGGGCAAATTGAGCAGTAATTAGCGCGCCGGATTTAATACCCGCTTCAATAATTAAAGTACCCAGGCTTAAGCCAGAAATTATTCGGTTGCGCAAGGGAAAATTTGATTTAAAAGGCAACATGCCCAGCGGAAATTCAGAAATTATTGCGCCGCCGGTTTCAATAATTTTTTGTCCCAGCTGTCGATTGGTTGCCGGATAAATTTGATCCAGACCCGAACCCAAAACGGCAATAGTTTTGCCATTACTAGCTATGGTTGTTTGATGAGCGCAAGCGTCAATACCTAAAGCCAAACCCGAAACAATAGTAATTCCAGCGTTGGTTAATTCTTTTACTAAATCTTCGGTCACTCTTTTGCCATAGGGCGTAATTTTTCTGGTGCCAACCACTGCCAGGCAAAAATCATTGTTTAAATCAAAATCGCCAAAATAATAAAGTAAAGGTGGACAGCCATATATTTCTTTTAAAATTTTTGGGTAATTATCTTCTAAAATCGTGACAGTTTTGATTTTTAATTTCTCAATTTTTTCCAGCTCAAAATCCGGCCAAATTTTTTTCTTTTTTTCGTTCACTTGATCGGCAATGGTTGGTTCCAAACCGCTTTGAACCAACTGACTAACCGGCGCTTGCCAGGCGGTTTTTAAATCCGGAAAATAATTCAAAAGTTTTTGCCAGCGAACCGGGCCAATACTGGAAATTTGGCTAAAACCAAGCCAATACTTAAGTTCGTTTTTGTCTATGATTTTTTTCATATCTTTTATAGTTTATAAAAAAAGCTTAAATTAGTGATTATTTTGGCAGCCCTTGACATTTTCCCAAAAAGGTGATAAGTTACGATATCAACTAAGATAGCTTTTAAAACCCTGTTTGTCAGCGGCGAAAGCAAGATTAACCCTCCTAACCTTGTAAATAGCCAAAAGCTAAGGTATCTACTGAGTATTTGGTATGGTGCCTTACGCTGATAGACAGGGTCGTGGAAGCTATCTTTTTTGGTTTAAATAAAAAAGCGCCAAATTAAGCGCGCTATATTGATTGGGTTTTATTAAATTTTAATTAAACTCGTTCATTGCCTCAGAAATTCCCTGAGCCAGGCAAACTTCAATGGCAGAAATTATTTCTTGGGCAACGTCATCAATTACCACTTTAGCTTCCGAATCGATTTTTTGCAAGACATAAGCTTCAGTTGGTACCAAAAGTGAATGCTCCGGTTTAATGCCAACTCGAAAGCGAACGAAATTTTGGTGACCGATTTGATCAATAATTGATTGCACACCACGATGGCCAGCCGAAGAAGAGTTTTGCGAAATTCTAATATTGCCAAGGGGCAAATCAATATCATCATGGATTACCCAAAGATCTTCTGACTGAATTTTATAAAAATTCACCAAAGCTTTCACGGCTTCGCCCGAATTATTCATGAAAGTCTGGGGTTTGGCTAAAATAATTTTTTCTTCCGGGCTGGTGCCTTCGCAAATTGCCGCTTTAAATTTTTTACTGTCTTTACAAGTTAAAAATTCCTGGGGCTTGTGAGTTTGAATTTTATCAATCACAATAAAACCGACATTGTGCCAAGTGTCTTGGTATTTAACGCCTGGGTTACCTAAACCGACAATCAATTTCATATTTATCTTTTTGGAGTTTTTACTTTAATTCTAATTGGTGTGGCCAAAAAGCCAAAGTTATAGCGAATTTGGTTTTCGATGAAACGCAAATAGGAAAAATGAAGCGACTGATCTTGGCCAATAGTGACGGTAAATTCCGGCGGATTGACTTTGGTTTGGGTAATTTCGCGTAAAAATGGTCTTTTTTCACCTTTGGCTTGAGCCGGATGGTGGTAGCGGACGATTTTTTTCATCAATTCTTTAAGGTCTTTTTCCGGAACTTCTTTTTGGCGTTGTTCTGATGCTTCTACAATTAAGTCTAGAATTTTTTCAACATTTTTGCCAGTTTTAGCTGAAACAAAAATGATTGGCACAAAATTCAAATAGGGGAAATGGGCTTGATAAAATTCTTTGGCCTGTTTGTCGCTTTTGTCGTCTTTGTCACCCAAAGCATCCCATTTATTGCCGACTAAAATCATGGCCGCCCCCGAGTCTTTAATCAAACCGCCCAAGTAGCTGTCTTGAACCGTCAGCGCCCGGTCGACTTCAGTCACAAATAAAATTACGTCAGCAATTTTTACCATTTTTAAAGTTCGTTTGGTTGACATTTTTTCCAAGCCCCATTCGATTTTGGCTTTTTTGCGCAAACCAGCCGTATCAATCAAAATAATCTTTTTGTCTTGATAAAAAAACTCAGTATCTTGGGGCTCTCTGGTAGTTTGAGGAATAGGTGAAACAATCACTCGGTTTTCACCTAAAATTTTATTAACCAAGGAAGATTTGCCGACATTTGGTTTGCCAATGATTGCTACCTTGATTGGTTTTATAATCAATTCTTTTTTTGGCCGGCCGCGTTTGGCTTTAAATTTTTTGATTAAATCATCAAGTAAATCGCCAGTGCCACTGCCGTTGGCCGCTGACACCAAATAAGGTTTGCCCAAGCCAAGTTTGAAAAAATCGCCTGATTGCTGCTGCCATTTTTGGTTATCGGTTTTATTGCAAACTAGCATGATGGGCAGATTGGTCTTTTTTAAAACCAAAGCTAATTCTTTGTCCTGAGGCATCAGGCCCGATTGGCTATCGGTAACCATTAAAATTACATCTGCTTTTTTTAAAGCGGTTTTAGTTTGTTGAATAATTTCAGCTTCAATTAAGTTGGTTTGGAAAAAAGCTTTGTTTTTTTTGGTTGGTAAAATCGCTTGAATGCTGTTTTTTAAAGCTTCAATGTCAACGCCGCCAGTATCGATTAATTCAAAAGTTTTATTGCGCCAAGCCACTTGACCCAAATTATAATCTCGAGTGGTACCTTCAACTTCCGAGATTAGCGCTTTGTGGGTTTCGGTCAGACGATTAAAAAGGCTGGATTTACCGACATTGATCCGGCCGACAATTACGACAGTTGGTAATTTTTTGTTTTCTAAAAGGGTCATAAGTCTTTTCGGTCCTGGCCTAAAATAATTAAAACTTCAGCGCTGGCGCTGACTCTTGGGCTGGAAGTTGAAGTTACCCAATCAGGTAAAGCGGAGGCAACCTCAGCGTCCAAAAGTTTGGCCACATTTTCAGCGGTTTTGCTGTTTGGGTCTTGGCTTAAATTATAAATTACGGTTTTTTCGTAGTCTTGGGTCGGTGCATTTATCGTCCGAGTGATTTGATAACCTAAACTCTTTAAATATTGAGCATTGCGCGAGGCTAGGCCGACAATTTTGGTGCCATTTTGAATTTCAAGCTTTTTGGGTTTAGTGCTAGTAATGGGTGTATTTACGTTGGTATTACTGTTGGCGCTAATAGCGACATTGGTTTTAGAATTGGTATTAATATTAACGTTGGTTTTAGCTGGTATAGTTTCCTGATCCGCTAAATCCGAACTGAAAATATTTTGGACAATGCTTTGGATTTCGGAAAAGTTGCCGGTTTTAGGCTTTAGAACAAAAGCGCCGTCTGTAGTGATAGCCGATATTAGCGGACCATCAGCGCTGTCATCCAAAACCCGATTGATAATATTTTCTGTGTCAGCATCTTTACCTAAATTATAAAATTCTAAAATTTCCCAAACCTGTAAATTAGTAGCCAAATGTTGGCTTAAAGTCTCCATCACTTTACTGATTTTGTAAGGGTTGACCAGCGTGCCAAAGGATAAACCTTTGTCTTTGACGGCGGTTAAAACTTTTTGTTGGCGTTTACTTCTGGCAAAATCCGAGCCTTCAATCCCTAGGGCGTGGCGCGAGCGGACAAATTTTAGAGCCAAGCTACCGTCCATATATTGATTGCCCGGTTTGATATACAAATGTTCGTAACGCTGAGTCGTAGTGGCTTCTTCTTTGCCTAAAACCGGGTACATTCGATCGTCC